>Ga0114972_10001379_pt1 | contig 18233 bp, 15 predicted proteins | sample M_140807_EF_Meta_FD_87354 | JGI IMG/M metagenome (GOLD analysis project Ga0114972, IMG submission 87354) | Freshwater microbial communities from Lake Montjoie, Canada to study carbon cycling - M_140807_EF_MetaG | ecosystem: Environmental > Aquatic > Freshwater > Lake | place: Lake Montjoie... | reverse complement strand
TTACATGAAGAATATCAAACTCGATATTTCCTATAATGATTTTTTGTTTTTGTTTTGGAATGGCATTATTGTTCTGTATTATAAAACCAGAAAGCGTTTCAGCGCCTTCTTTACCATAAAAATTAAACTTGTATTTCTGTTCGATATAGTCTAATTCTATTCTTCCGCTAAAAAGATATTCGTCTTCTGCCAGTTGTTTTTCAACAAAATTTTCTGTGGTGTCATATTCATCTTCAATTTCACCAAAAAGTTCTTCGAGCAAATCTTCCATAGTTACAATGCCTGCGGTTCCACCAAATTCATCTATTACCCAAGCAATGCTTTTCCTGTCTTTGGTAAATTTATTCATCAAGTCTGTTGCGCTCATTGTTTCTGGTACTGCCGCAATTGGGTGAAGAATTTCTAAAGTAGTTGCTGGGTTTTTAAACAAATCTAAGTGATGAATATAACCGATTATATTGTCGATATTATTATCAAAAACAATAATTCGGCTCAATTTAGTTTCTATAAATTTTTCTTTAATTGATGTAATAGTGGTGTCTTTTTCTACCCCAATAATTTCTTTTCTGGGCAACAAACAAGCGCGGATTTTAATATCACTCAATGACAAAGCATTTTCAAACAGTTTTTTATTGTGTTCAGACGCTTCTTCAATTTCTTGATTTTTATTTTGTTGAAAAAAATGTTCAAGATCTAATTTGGTAAATGCTTCTTTTTTGTTTTTGATTTTTACATTAAAAATGTATTTCAAAATCCACTCAGAAATACTGACCAACAATGCTGCAAAAGACGAAAAAAGCTGAAAAAAGAAATTCATCAGTTTGCTGATAAAAACCGAGTGAATAATTTGTTCGTTTTTTATTCTGAAAAATGTTCTCACAATAAAAACGGTTAACAATAAAATGGTAGTAGATAAAATGGTTTCAACCAGCAATTGAATGTAGCTGATGTAATCTGAGGCAGAAGGGTATTTGTTTAACAATTCTTTTATCTTGTTCCAAACAGGATATAGCATATCACCGATTAATAGCCCATAAACAACAGATAAAATCGTTAAGCCTACCAGAATGGTTCCAATAAATCGAGTTGAATTTTCAGAAAAACGGCTCCATGTTTTGCCGCTTAATGTTCCTTGCTTTTTCTTTAATTCTATGGATAATTTATTAACTGAAATAAAAGCGATTTCAATTCCATAAAAAAAAGCGATTAATAAAAGCGAACTGATTATGGCAAGTAAAGAAATCCAATCCATGTTTTACAATTATATATTTTTTAGTTTTTTAAAAATTCGGTAAGAATTTCTTTTGCCTGAATGCAAGCATTTTCTAAAACATTATTAACGATAATTTTATCAAAATGTTCTTTGAATCCAATTTCGTACGAGGCTTTATTGATGCGTGCGCTTAGCGACTCTTCTGTTTCTGTTCCTCTTGATAATAATCTTTTTTTAAGCTCATCTACCGAAGGCGGTTCCACAAAAATGCTCAATGTATTTTCGGGGTATTGCTGCTGAATATGCAACGCACCTTTTACATCAATATCCAAAACCGGAATTTTATTTAATAACCAAATACGTTTGAGTTCTGATTTTAACGTGCCATAATATTTGCCTTCATACACCATTTCCCATTCTGCAAATTCCTTTTTTTGAATTTTAGATTTAAATAATTCTGGCGTTATGAAATAATAATCTCTTCCATCCACTTCATTTGCTCTCGCATTACGCGTAGTGGCTGAAATTGAAAAAGTGAGTTCGGGAAATTCTTGCATCAAAAAATGTGTAATAGAAGTTTTTCCGGCTCCAGATGGTGCAGTAATAATTAATATCTTTTGATGCGTAGTTTCCATTTTGTATGCCTAAAATAAAAAATAATTTTTACAAAATAACGAACCATTTTAAATGGCAGGCTATTCATTTAAATGATGGTTTCTTAATCCTTGCGGGTAATTTCGGCACCCAATGCTTTTAATCGTTCGTCAATATATTGATACCCTCTATCTATTTGATCAATATTTTGAATAATGCTTTTTCCTTCTGCGCTTAATGCTGCAATTAACAAAGCTACTCCAGCACGAATATCAGGCGAGCTCATTGTAATTCCCCTTAATTTCTTTTGTCTTTCCATCCCAACTACTACAGCACGATGCGGATCACATAAAATAACCTGTGCACCCATTTCAATGAGTTTATCTACAAAGAACAACCTGCTTTCAAACATTTTTTGATGTATAAGCACACTTCCTTTTGCTTGAATAGCGGTTACCAAAATAATGCTTAATAAATCAGGAGTTAAGCCTGGCCAAGGATGATCATAAATGGTGGGGATGCCTCCTTCAAGATAGGTTTGAATTTCGTACAAATCTTGCGCAGGAATATGAATATCATCATTAATAAAATTCATTTTAATGCCCAATTGTTGAAATTTTTCTGGGATTACCCCAAGTTCTTTTAGACCTACATTTTTAATGATGATATCGCTTTGTGTCATGGCTGCCATGCCAATAAAACTGCCTACTTCAATCATATCCGGCAGCATGGCATGGGTTGTACCATTTAATGTTTCTACACCATGTATGACCAACATGTTGCTTCCTATTCCTTCAATTTTTGCGCCCATTCTATTGAGCATCTTGCAAAGTTGTTGAATATATGGTTCGCAAGCAGCGTTATAAATTGTAGTAGTTCCCTCAGCCAAACTTGCCGCCATCAAAATATTAGCGGTACCAGTTACGCTTGGCTCATCCAATAACATAAACGTACCTTTCAATCCATCTGTTACCAATTGAAAACAATTTGCGCTTTCATTATAAATATACTCCGCGCCCAATTTTTGAAAGCCGATAATATGTGTATCTAGTTTTCTTCTACCAATTTTATCGCCACCCGGTTTTGGTAAATAGGCTTTTTTAAATCGAGCAAGCAAAGGACCGGCAAGCATTACCGAACCTCTAAGTCGACCGCTTTTTTTACGAAAAGCATCGCTAGATAGGTAATCTACATCCACATCATCTGCTTGAAAGGTACAGGTTTGTCGATCTGTACGGTTTACTTTTACATTGATTTCTTTTAATAATTCAATCAATAAGTTTACGTCAATAATATCAGGGATGTTTTGAATAACAACGGGTTCTTTTGTAAGTAAAACGGCGCTAATAATTTGTAGCGCTTCGTTTTTAGCACCCTGAGGCTGAATTGTACCTGAAAGTTTTTTTCCACCAATTACTTCAAAAATACTCATGTAGTATATAATTTCTTTGTGCGCAAAGATGAATATTTAATTTGAAAGTTGGTGATTGAATTTGGATGAAGGTGATTAATTCATTAACCAAATAAATGTGTTTTTAAGGAAAAGAGGTGTATAAAAAAATATGAGTAATAAATATTGCGTAGCGATTTTGAATAGTTTTTTTAAACCGAGAAATTCAACAAAAAATTTATTTAGCAATTTAAGCAAAAAATATTATATATGTACTTGGTTGAATTATATTAAAACCGTTTTGGAGATAACATTAATCTGAGTTTTGCCCTATTAAGTACAACTTAATAAATTGTTCAAATCCTATTGAAAGTAATGGTGTATTATCTTTATTTAAAATTAACAATTTATTGTATAATATTTTGTAATTGTCATTTGTATATCATATGTTTGTCAAATACTATTTTCAAAATATGGATTTTTTTAAACAATTTTTAAAAATTCATTTTAACAATATGATATATAGTCTTTTAAGCGTTTTCAATCATAAATAATGATATTTTATTAGGTTGATTAAACTTTCAAAGAAAATCATACCCATTTTGTATTAATAATTGTAGAAACTTTTTAAATAAAGATAAATTAGAATTAATAAATTTTAAAAGATGAAAAAGCAAATTATTTTAGGCATTTTTATTACCATTAATTTTTTTACAGTGTTCAAATTGAATGCTCAGGTACAAAGAACAATAGAAGGAACTTCAATAATAAGAGATAATATTATAAAAAACAATGAGTTTAATTTTCTTAGAGATTGGAATAAGGTAGCAATTTTTGAATCAGGTATTGGCGAAAGCGTTCAAGTATTTCCTGTAAAATTTTCATCTCCTGATGGAAAAATTAATTTATTTGGATTGCAAATGTATGCATTTGTAAAACCACAAGTTGGTACAATTATCCAAGTAAGTGGTAATAATGTAAGTGGAATAGGAAGGAGATTTAAAGGATTTATTCAACGTAGTATTTATATTGATAAAGAAGATGTAAGTAAAATGATAACTTTTATGGAAAGAGACATTATGCCTAACCTTAAAGTTACGTTTAAGAAAAAGTCACAAGAATATGTTTATAAATGCAAAGAAATGTTTTTTTCATTTTTAATTGATGAAAATGATTTAAGAATTACAATGCACCTTAATGATTATGGTCCATATGGTGATGGTCGTGGAGCCTCTGGCGAACAAATTGAATTTTGGACTGAATCACAAGTTAAAGAAATACCCAACTTCTTAAAAGAGGTTAAAGATGCCTATTCAAAAATGAAGTAACAAGTAGAAAATGTTTTATTCAATTAATCATAAATAATTTATACACATAAAAAGTATACAAAATTGTATGCTTTTTTCTAATTTTTGTAAAACTCAAATCAAAAATCAAACAACTCAAACAATGAAACAAACAATTATTACAGCATGCTTATTTTTATCAGCAATAAGCACATTCGCACAATCTCAAGACAAACCAATGGATGTAAAGTATCGCAGAAGCTCTTTACACACTATGGTTATTGAATCTGAGAGTTTTCCTAATAAAGAAGTAGTATTAAAAGCATTCAATACCGCTCCTTTTCCTGAAAAGTATAATGAACATACAATTGGTCAGAAATCATTCAATCCGGCTAATTTCACTTTATCTAGCGAGGAGTTAGATTCAATATACAAACCAAAAGGCAAAGGAATGCTATCTCAAATTGCTTCTTCTTTGTTGGTGGATTCAGCTAGAAAAGAAATGCCTTATAAAATTCAAAAATACTTTGATAATGAAAAAGTTGCCAATAAGCTTGTTTCAAAATGGTTTAACAGACAATCAGATGGTAGCTTTGATTTTAATTTAGTTGCGGATAGAGGCGTATTTAATGCTTCTTTTTTAGAAACAAAATCAGCTCAAGCTTCTTCTGATGGATTGGCATTGTTAAAAACAACTGGTCTTGAGTTAATTGGAAATACTTTTGTAGTGGTAAATAAATTTAAATTTTATCCAAATGAACCTGTTGCTGCTATAATTAGAGATTTAGCTAAAGCACAGGTAGCAAAATCTTTAGCGGGTAAGCCACAATTTTTGATAGATAAAGCAAATAAAGGACTAGATGCTGTTTATGAAAAAACAAAAGAAGGATACACAATTATAGCAACTTCTTTTCTTTATAAATTGGTTTGGAACGATTCAATATCAACAGTATTCTTCACAGACATGTATATGGAAAAAGGTGGTGTAGATGCAAAAAAGAAAGCACTATTTGATAATACAGATTTATTTAAACTTGAATTTGTTGGAGATGAAACCGCATCTAGCTTAGTTACTTTTTCACTAAAGGAAAAAAGAACGGAAGAACAAGTTATTACACTTTCAACTACAAGAATTATTGACAGGGTTTATGCTAAACTTCAGAAAAAATATGATGTGTTTAAAACAAAAACTCCATTATATACAGGTTATCCTATTACAGCAAAGATTGGTGTGAAAGAAGGTTTAGAAGGTGGTGAAAAATTTGAAGTACTTGAACAAAATATCGATGAAAAAACAGGTGCAGCAACGTACAAAAGCATCGGAACTATTAAAGTAGACAAAAATCTTGTTTGGGATAATACGTATACCGATGGTCAAGCACCAGCTGAAGAGGTAGTGCCTGAAGCAACTGAAACTGAAAAAGGAAAAGGAAAAAAAGGAAAAGAGAAAAAACCAAAACCAATTTTAGATCGTACTACATTTAAAGGCGGTAAAAAATATTACTCTGGTTTATTAATTAAGCAAATTAAATAAAAAATTATTTTTTTAAATTTGAGTGATTAAAATAATAAATTCACAATAAAAAACTAAAAAATGAAAAATGTTTTAAAAAAAATTAGCCTTTTATTGGTTATAATAATTAGCATCGTAACTGTAACAAATGCTCAAGCAAAAAGGAAAGCAGATAAAGACACAGAAACATGGAGATATGAAATTGAAGTTGTTCAAACTGGTACACAAGGTACTTATTTGATTAAAGTATGGTCTTACTCTAAAAAACCAGATGTTGCAATTGAACAAGCTAAAAAGAATGCAGTTCATGGGGTTATATTTAAAGGGTTTACTGGTAAATCAACAGTTCCTGGCCAAAAAGCATTAGCAACCAATGTTAATTTGGAAGAAGAAAAAGCAGATTTTTTTAAACCATTTTTTGATGATGGAGGCAAGTATATGAAATTTGTTTCTTTGTCTAATGATGGAGCTGTTGCTGCTGAAGACAGGATGAAAGTTGGTAAAGAATATAAAGTAGGTGTAATTGTTTCAGTAAACGTATCTGCATTAAGAAAAGATTTGGAAGATGCAGGAATTATTAAATCATTAAATTCAGGATTTTAAAATGAAAAATCTAATCTTCGCATTATTTGTTATAAATAGTTTATTATTTATAAGTTGCAAACCAAGCCAACGATTATCAGGTAATTACACCCATGAAATTGAGTGCATGGGAACAGAACTTGATGGAAGCATAACATTAAAAAGTTGGGGCAAAGGCAAGAACAGGGCCGATGCTTTAGAACAAGCAAGAAAAGAGGCAGTAAATGCTGTTTTGTTTGTTGGAATAAGAAATGGCAAGCCCGATTGTGATTCGCGTCCTATTTTTAATATGCCAAATTATAGAGAAAATAATTCAGACTATTTCAATGCTTTTTTTACAGACAAGGGTTCTTATTTGAAATTTGTTTCCAACAAAGATGAATCTTTTGCCAAAAAAGAAAGGGCACTAGGCCGAGATGGTGAAGTTATGTTTGGCTTTATAATTCGTGTTTTGAGAAGCGACTTAAAAAAACAAATGATTTCAGACAAAATTTTAAACAATTAAAATAAAAAAAATGAAAAAAATCTTTAAAAAAATATTCATAATCGCCACAGTGGCTTTTGGAGTAACTACTTTAGCTTATTCACAAGCTAAAAAACCAACTTTAATGGTGGTACCAAGTGATGTTTGGTGTACTGCAAATGGTTATATGATGGAATTTGATAACCAAGGCAAAAAAGATAAAATTCCTGATTACAAAAGAGCATTTCAAGAAAACCCAGATCTTTTATTGGTGATTGCAAAACTTGGTGAATTAATGGCAGAAAGAGGTTTCCCTTTAGAGTCTATGGAGGCTGCTTTAAAAACTTTAGCATCAGAGAGTGCAGAGGATGCGATGTTAACTAGTAAAACAGGTGCAGGCATTACTGAAAGTCCTATTGATAAATTAAAAAAAACAGCAAAGGCTGATATTTGGATGCAAGTTACTTGGACTATAAATCAAGTAGGTCCAAAAAAATCAATAACTTTTATTCTTCAAGGTTTAGATGCGTATACTGACAAACAAATAGCTGGTGCTTCAGGTACAGGTAATGAACTTATTGGTGCAACACTACCAGTTATGCTTCAAACAGCTGTTCTATCTCATCTTGATAACTTTAATGTTCAATTAATGACTCACTTTGATGATATGTTTGCAAACGGTAGAGAAGTAATAATAAGAATTAAAAAATTCGATTCTTGGGATGGTGATTTAGAAAAAGAATATGCTGGAAAAGAATTAAATAGTTATATCGAAGAATGGCTAACAAAAAATTGTGTAAAAGGTCGTTTTAGCACTTCTGAATCTACAGAAAACATGATGCTATTTAAACAAGTTAGAATTCCAATGTATAATGAAGCTGGAACAGCACTTGATGCAAAAGGATTTTGTAAAGGACTTCAAAGTTATCTAAAAAAGGATCCTTTTTTAATTACAAATAAATTAATGATGAAAGGTTTAGGTCAAGCATCAATCGTATTAGGCGAAAAATAACTTTTAAAAAAAGAAAATATGAAATCAATAATTCTAAGTATATTAATTGTAATAGGTTACAATACGTATGCACAAAATAATGCTGGAAAAAGCGACGATATGGCTAGAATTACTTTAGCAGCTTTTGTACCTCAGCAAATTGACAAAATGCCAGAAGCTGCACGCAGTATGTTGTCAAATAAATTAAGTCAAATTGTGACTCAAAATGGCATGGGCGGAAGTGCATTTAACCAGCGCTTCATTATAACAGCAAACATTAATTTGTTGACGAAAGACATTACTCCAACTTCACCACCAATGCATGCATATACATTAGAAATAACCTTGTATATTGGTGACGGGATAGACGGAACTAAATTTGCGAGCACATCAACAACTGTAAAAGGTGTTGGAGAAACTGAAACCAAAGCATACATATCAGCGCTTAAAAATTTAAAAACCAATGACCCAAATTATCAATCATTTATTGAAACGGGTAAAACTAAAATTGTTCAATACTACAACAGTAAGTGTGATTTTATTATAAAAGAAGCACAAACATTAGCAACTCAAAACAAATTTGATGCTGCTATTTATAATCTGCTTGCAGTACCTGAAGTTTGTAAAGCTTGTTATGACAAATGTATGGATGCAATTGCCCCTATTTACAAACAACAAATTGATAGAGAGTGCAAAATGAAATTATCAGATGCTAATAACATCTGGTCTGCCAATCAAACTGTCGATGCAGCTAATCAAGTAGGAGAGATCCTTTCTTCAATAGAACCAGGTGCATCTTGTTTTGGAGAAGTTAAGGCTTTATCAACTAAAATTGAAAAAAGAGTTTTAGAACTTGATAAGCGTGAATGGAATTATAAATTAAAAACGCAAGCTCAAGTGAGTGAAGCAATTAAAGCATACAGAGACATAGGTGTAGCATATGGTAATAACCAACCAAAAACAGTTAATTACAATGTAATTGGCTGGTGGTAAAATCTAGCTAACAAATTGTCCCCTTAATTAATATTTATAAAATGCCCCGTTATTAACGGGGCATTTTACTTTATAATATCACCTTCAAAATGGCAAGTCTATAACCTTATTATTGTGCATGCGTAATTTAAAATGGACTAATCTACTAATTAGCGTTTAATTGTAATCATTAAAAATATAAAGTATTGGGATGTACTTGTAAACTGAGTCAAAAGATCCTTTTTGCAGTATTAATGCAATAACAATACAAATCTTTCTATACTTGATTCTATACTTTTCACAATGCAAAATCAGTATATAAAATCACCCTTTTTTTGAAATCGTTCTGCAATAAATTAAACACAAATTAATTTTTGTTACTGCTTTTTTTATTAAATAAAACCAGCAATACCGGTAAAAAAATCAGGTTGGTTATTGTGGCTACCAACAAGGTAATAGAGGTAAGCCATCCTAAAGCAAATGTGCCGCCAAAACTACTTCCGCAAAAAATAATAAAGCCCGCCATCAAAACCAATGAGGTGTAAATAATGCTCAATCCGGTTTGCTTCACCGTTTGTTTTACAGTAGCTTCCACATCATTATTATACATAGGCAATATTTGTCGGTAATTTACCAAAAATCGTATGGTAATGTCTACAGCAATACCCAAAGCAACGCTGAAAACCAATACAGTAGAAGGTTTTAATGGAACACCCACCCATCCCATCACCCCAGCAGTAACCATTAATGGTATAATATTGGGCAATAAAGAAACAATGAGCATTTTAAAAGAACGGAACAAATAAAGCATACAAAATGCAATCAAAATAAAAGCCCAAAATATACTTTCCTTTAATCCGTTTATGATAAACTTACTGCCTTCTAAAAATGTTATACTCGTTCCCGTTAGTGTTACTTGATAGCTGGTATCAAAATATTGATTCGCTTTTTCTTGAATGTTTGCCAATACTTGAGGTAATCTTTCCGTTCCAATATCAGCCATATTAACGCTGATACGCGTGTATCTAGAACTGCTGTCAATAAAGGCATTCAGCATATTAACACCTCCATTGCCTTCTCCCTTTGAAGCAACAATTAAATCATTAATTATTGCGCCTTCCTCATTTGATGGCATCCGATAACTCGTAGAATCGTTGTCATAAAATGCTTGAGTGGCAAACTTCAACCCTTCTGATACATTTAAAGGTTTGTTCATTTCTTTTTGCGAAGCGATATACATCGATAAAGAATCTATACGGTTGAATATACTAAGCCCTTTTCTTTTAACGCCCCTTCTCTTTTTTGTATCTACCATAATTTCAAGCGGCATTATTCCGTTAAAATGCTTTTCGAAAAATTTCAAATCGAGGTAAACTTTATCCGTCTTTGGCAAATCATCTACAATAAACCCAACTGATTTCAATCTTAATATGCCCATTATTGAAAACAATACAATTAGACAGGTTGCAACCCAAACATATTTTGTATGTGTGAAAATCCAAGCTTCAATTTTATTCAATGCTGTAATAATCCATTTGTTATCCAGATACTTTAATTGATTCTTTTTTGGCGATGGCAAATAGCTTAATACTGATGGCAATAATATAAATGAAATCACAAAAATCAACATGATGCTAATGCCCGAAACCACCCCAAACTCTTTTAAAATAGCAGATTTGGTAAATGCAAAAACAGCAAAACCAATCGCGGCAGTTATATTACAAAACAAGGTCACAACGCCCATTTTGCTGACCATTTCAATAAGTGCTAGATGTTTTCTTTCTTGCAAATCTTCAGCTTGATGCTGCAAATAAGAAGTATGATATTTATTGATAAAATAGATGCAATTGGGAATACCGATTACGACTACCAATGATGGAATTAATGCGGTTAGTAAAGTGATTTTATATCCACACAAATAAATTAACGCTACGGTCCAAATTACCCCAATCATCACCACACTCAATGAAATAATGGCTGTGCTAAAAGATCTAAAAAACAACAACAATATCAAAGTACTCAGCAATAAAGAACCCCATAAAAAAAAGTTCATTTCTTTTTTTACACGCTCTGCCACAACAGTACGAATTAATGGTAAACCGCTCAAATGCACTTCAATACCAGTAGATTTCTGATACGCATCAGTTGCCTGCATAATGCCATTTACAATGGCCACTCGCGCTGGCGAATTCAACGAGTCTTTATTTATTTTTACCGCCATCAAATACGCTTCCGAATCAGCATTGTACAACATCGATTTGTAAAATGGCAAATTCAAAAATTGATTTTTTGAAACCTCTAATTGCTTTGCATCAATATTTTCTAAGGCAAATATTTTTTTGGGAATAAATTTTTCTCCTAAACTGTCTTTTTCCAACATGATGGCATCTGGCACGCCCAACACATTTTCTACACAATGCACTTTTTTTATTTCATTCGCTAAGTTTTGATAGGCTTTAAAATGATCTATAGTGAAAAATTTTTTTGTTTCTACACCGATCACCAGCATATTCCCATCACCACCAAAAATCTTCTTAAAATTGGCATTCTCCTGATATTTGATATTATCCACCGGAATGGCACGCGAAAACTCATAGCTTAGTTTAACCTTTGAAGCGTAATAGCCCATTACAATGGTTGACACAATCAAAGCCGTTAATAAAATAAGTTTGTTTTTTAGTACAAATTTTGCCAGTTTCTGCCACATAATGTTTTAATATTGGTGTGTAATGAGCTTATTGAATTGCAAAGAAAGTTTATTTATTTCTAAGAAAGTAAAAAGTCAAGTGTAAAAAGTAAAAAAGGGGATCGGTATTTTTAAATTTTGACTTTTGCATTTTGTATTTTTTCTTTTGAATTAACCAATGACACATAAAACCAAAGGAATAGTATTGCGTACCATTAAATATGGTGAAACAAGTGTAGTAGCGACTATACTAACTGAAGTATTTGGTGTACAAACTTATTTAGTCAATGGGGTTAGAAAATCGCAAAAAAAAGACAGCAAAGCCATTATGCTGCAACCCGCGGCAATTCTTGATTTAGACGTTTATCACAATGAACTTAAAAGTTTACAACGAATTAAATCTTGTAGTTGGGTTAAATTATACACCCACGTTTTATCCGATGTGGTAAAAAACAGCATTGCTACATTTATGGTCGAATTGATTTACAAATCGTTAAAGCAACCCGAAAGCAACCCGGATCTTTTTTATTTTTGCGAAGATGCTTTTTTAAATTTGGATGCGTCTGAAATCAATGTGGCAGCCAATTTTCCTTTATACTTTTCGTTGCAATTGCCCTATTTTTTGGGATTTAAAATTGAGCCAATAAAAAACAATCCAATCTCTACTCAAGATATTTATTTGGATCTACAAGAAGGATATTTTACTGATCACAAACCCTTTCACAATCATTTTATACAAGGCGAACTGGCATTAATTACTGCAGAATTATTAAAAGTAATGCACCCCTCCGAATTGAATCAAATTCGTTTAAATAAAGAAACACGTCGACTTTTGCTCACCGCATTTCAACAATATTTTGGGTTACATGTGCAGGATTTTGGACAAATGAAAACGTTGAAAATTATGCAGGATGTGCTGGGGTAGGGAGAAGGTTTAAAACGCTTCGCTGGTTTAAAAGTTTAATGGTTTAAGGTTGGTAGCATTTTCCGTTTTGCTGGCGTATAAATAACAAATAATGAATATTATATAAGAAATAAGAAAGTGGGTTTTCCTTCCACATTTTACATTTTCAAAATATTGGGAATTTTAATAGCCCACGGTTTCAACCGTGGGTGGAAGAGATTTAATGCAAAACATCAATCAACCTTAAACCCTTAAACCCGCGTAGCAATTTAAACCCTTAAACCTTCTAGCCTACACAATCCTCCTCACCCCTTCTCCCAACAACAACACACCTGGCGTTTTTCCTTTTTCAAAACTACCATACATATTGTCTATTTGCAATGCACGAGCGCCATTTATCGTTGCCCATTGCAGCAGTTTTTCCATCGGAATAAACGGAAAATGTTTTTTTAATACATTGATTTCATTATAAATGCACAGCTGATCATTCGATGCCAAACTATCTGTGCCAATTACAAAGTTGCAGTTGTTGTTGTATAACATGTACACATCAGGTAAGCGATTGCTAATATATAAATTGGCATTCGGACAAAGACAGAAATACAAATTCGAATTTAAATCGCCATAAAAAGTTTGTGCATATTCAACATCTTCTTGCTCTGTAAACACATTATGCACCAATATCAGCGGTTGATTTATTTTAAAGTGAGGTAAAATATCTTGCAAACTGCTATTCCCTTTTGGTTCAAACGAATCCATCGAAATGTTGAACTGACGATAAAAATCAGCAAATCCACCTGATTTATTTTGATACAAAATATTTTCTTCTATGGTTTCCTGGTTGTGTATGCAGATGAGGTTGTTATCCTCGTAGTCAACTATTTTTTGCAAAAGTGCAGTTGAAACAGAATAAGGCGCATGTGGAACTATTGAAGTTGTAGAAAAATTAGTTTTGAATTGATGATAAACCTCCAATATTTTTTCAAATCGAGCATTTGCGATTTCCACTGGAAAACCCGCCACTTCAATAAAATTATGATAATAAAGCAGCTGCTTTGTTTTTTGTGGTATGGTGTTGGTATTGTTGCAAATATCGCCTACCGCTACAATACCATTTTGAAGCATTTCATTCTCTGCTGATGAAATAGCAGATGAAATGTCTATTTCCGAAGCATTTCTTTCCAACATTATCTTTCCCAAAAATTCAATCAAGCCTGTGTTTTTCTCTATTTTTTCTTTGAGATGAGATAATTCTAAATGACAATGGCAGTTTATAAAACCTGGCGATAACATGCCTTCAAAGAATTCGACATCGCTCCCCGCTTCTGATGAAGGAACAATATCAATTATTACCCCATTTTCATCTACCAAAAGCACCGAATCTTCAGGTAAATATTGGTAACCATTAAAAATTCTTGCGGCTGTTAATTTTCTATACAAAATGATTGGTTGATATACTGTAAATTTGCACGCCTTGGTTTTAGTAAACCAATTAAAGTTAAAATTACACTATGTTAGATAAACTGGATGCAATAAAGGCAAAATTTGATAATCTTGGCGTAGCACTTACCAATCCCGAAATTGTTAGCGATAACAAGAAGTACAGTGCAATGAGTAAAGAATATCGGAGTTTGGGTAAAATTGTAGATGTTAGAAACGCTTATGTAAAAGTATTGGATGATATTGAATTCAATAAAGAGGTTTTAAATTCGGATGATGAGGAGATGCGTGAAATGGCGAAAATGGAATTGCCTGAATTAGAAATCACAAAAGACGGATTAGAAAAGCAGATCAGAAACTTATTGATTCCAAAAGATCCATACGACGAGAAAAATGCGATTTTGGAAATCAGGGCCGGAACCGGTGGTGATGAAGCTTCTTTATTTGCTGGTAATTTATTGCGTATGTATTTAAAATACTGCGAAAAGAAAGGTTGGAAAACTGCTGTGCTAAGTGAAAGCGAAGGTACAGTTGGTGGATATAAAGAGGTTCAATTAGAAGTGGTTGGTGATGATGTATATGGCACCTTAAAATTTGAAAGTGGCGTGCATCGGGTACAACGTGTTCCTGATACAGAAGCGAGTGGACGTGTACATACCAGTGCTGCTACGGTAGCGGTAATGCCCGAAGCCGAAGAGGTTGATTTTGAATTGAAAGAAAGTGATGTAAAAATGGAAACCGCCCGAAGTGGTGGAGCCGGCGGACAAAATGTAAATAAAGTAGAAACAAAAGTTTTTCTAACGCATAAGCCTACAGGTATCGTTGTGGTTTGTCAAACAGAAAGAAGTCAGTTGGGAAATCGTGAAAAAGCGATGGACATGCTTCGTACCAAATTATACGACGAGGAAGTGCGTAAAGCAGAAGAAGCTATTTCGCATAAAAGAAAAAGTTTGGTGAGTACAGGAGATAGAAGTGCTAAAATTAGAACATACAATTATCCGCAAGGAAGGGTAACCGATCACAGAATTGGCTTAACGGTGTATAACCTTGATAGCGTATTAAATGGTGAAGTACAGGAGTTTATTGAAGCACTTCAATTTGCTGAAAATGCCGAAAAATTAACCAGTCAGGAACAATAACCAATCAACAGGCTTTTGATAAAATTGCCTTAAAAAAAATGCTAATTGGCAAACGATCAGACGAATAAAAAAATATTTTTAAAGCGTCGTTTAAATAACGATAATGCTACCGAAATGAGCTTCGTCGAACATCTTGAAGCACTTCGTTGGCATGTCGTTCGTTCGGGCATCGTTTGGATTTTATCTGCAATAGTGATTTTTATTAATATTGATTGGGTGTTTGATAAAATCATTTTCGCACCGGCACAAAATGGTTTTATTACTTATGATTTGCTCTGCAAACTCGGACATAAATTAGGCATTGGCGATTCGCTTTGTATGCCACCTATGAACCTTCAACTTCAAGGGAATACCATAAGCGGTCCTTTTATGTCGGCAGTTTCTATTGCCATGATTGGTGGATTAATTGTTACTTTTCCGTATTTATTTTGGGAGCTTTGGCGATTTATTAAACCCGCACTTTCTCCAAAAGAAATCAAATATTCTAGAGGCAGTATATTCTGGGTATCATTATGCTTTTTTTCGGGTGCGGCTTTTGGCTATTTTTTATTGGCCCCATTTACGTTTAATTTTTTAGCCAACTTTAGCTTAGGCAGTGTAGGCGCTTACAAATACATCCCCACTTTAGACGATTATATTGATACGTTAAACAACATCATTTTGGGTTGTGGCATTTCTTTTGAACTGCCTGTATTGGCGTATATCTTATCAAAAATTGGATTAATTACCGCAAATTTTTTAAGAACCTATCGCAAATATGCTTTTGTAATTATTTTGATTTTAGCTGCTGTAATTACACCTTCGCCCGATTGGACCAGTCAAGTTATTGTAGCAATTCCTTTACTTTTACTTTACGAAATAAGTGTATTGATTGCAGCAAATGTAGACAAGAAAAAAGCTAAGGAAGAAAAAGAGTGGAGTTAGTTAATTTATAAATTTTACTTTTTTAAATAAAAACCAAACCTCAAAATAATGTACACATTTGATTTACAAAAACCCATCGCCATTGGTTGCGATCATGCAGGACTAGATTATAAAGCCGCATTGATTGCTTTTTTAGAAAAAAATAATTACGCCGTAAAAGACTTTGGTACATATACCAACGATTCTGTTGACTATCCGGATTATGCACATCCCGTAGCAAATGCGGTTGAAACCAGTGAATGTGGTTTTGGTATTTTAATTTGCGGAAGTGCAAATGGTGTAGCCATTACCGCTAATAAACATGCTGGTGTAAGAGCAGCGATTTGTTGGAAAGATGAAATTGCTGAGTTAGCTCGTTTGCACAATAACGCAAATGTCATTTGTATACCAGCTCGATTTGTTCAAATGGAGGAAGCTGAAAATATGGTGAATCTTTTTATGCAAACAGGATTTGAAGGAGGACGTCATGAAAAAAGGGTTTTAAAAATTAATTGCAACTAATTTTATTTTATGAAAAAAATTATCTCATTTACTTGTTTGTTGATGGTTTCAATTTTGGGATTTGCTCAAAATCCAATTGAAGCGAAATATGCTCGAATCATTAATATACCAGCACTAAAAAAACATTTAACCATCATTGCTAGTGATAGCATGGAAGGCCGTGAAACAGGTACAGAAGGACAAAGAAAAGCAGCGGCATACATTGAACAGCATTTTAAAGCAATCGGACTAAATCCAATAGCGGAATTAAATGGATACCAACAATTTTTTCCTTTAAAATTTGATTCGGTTATTTCAAGTTCCTTATCCATTTCAAATGAGAAATGGAATTATGGAAAGGATTTCATCTGCCCAATTTCCAAAAACAAATCGAATCATTTTACATCAAATGAAATTGTATTTGTGGGTTATGGAATTGATGATCCACAATATTCAGATTATACAAACATCAACGTTGCTGGAAAATTGGTGGTAATCATTGCTGGTGAACCCAAGAAAAAAGACAAGTATTTTATAAGAACAAACAAAGATGATGTGACATGGGATTTGGATTTAAAATTGCAAACAGCAAAAGATAAAGGAGCGGTAGGTGCATTAATTATTGATAAATCAATGCCAACTTTTAGCAAGGGTATGGTGATGAGAAATAGCAAAACAGGTTTTACGTTCAATTCAAATAATGATGATGAAAACGGAATGAGTTATGCGTACATTAGTCACGAAGCGGGAAAAAAAATAATCGGTGATGATTTTGAAAACATTATCGATGCAGCCAAAAAATTTATGCTTTTAAATGAGTTGAAAAAATCTTTTACCATTACATCAACATTTGACTTTCAAAAAACTTCCGGTTCAGTAAACGCTAGCAATGTATTGGGTATTGTAGAAGGGTCTGATAAAAAAGACGAGTATGTTTTTCTTACAGCACACTACGATCATTTAGGCATTCAAGATGGAGTAATTTATAATGGTGCTGATGACGATGGAAGTGGAACAGTTACTGTAATGCAGATGGCACAAGCATTTGCTCAGGCGAAGAAAGATGGTCATGGTCCAAGAAGAACAATGGTATTCATGACCGTTAGTGGTGAAGAAAAAGGATTATGGGGAAGCGAATATTATTCAGATCATCCACTATTTCCACTAGAAAAAACCAGTGTTGATTTAAATACAGATATGATTGGTAGGGTTGATACAGAAAGAAAAACAGCAGACTCGCTAAATTATGTGTATGTGGTTGGGCACAATAAAATAAGTTCTGAACTTCCAGTGATCAACGAAGGCATGAACAAAAAATACACGAATCTTGTATTGGATTATAAATTTGATGACCCCAATGATCCAAACAGAATTTACTACCGCAGCGACCATTATAATTTTGCCCGTAAAGGAGTTCCGGTATTGTTTTTTTACGATGGAATGCTTCAGGCAGATTATCACAAGCCAACGGATGATGTAGATAAAATAAACTGGCCACTGTTTCAAAAAAGAGCACAAATGATTTTTTATACAGCATGGGAAATGGCAAACAGAGAAAAGATGCTTAAAAGAAATAAGCCCATTCCAAAAGATTAAGATTGAATATAAAATTAAAAAGCCCCGTCCAATACCGGGGCTTTTTGTTTGACCTGTAGT
>Ga0114972_10001376_pt1 | contig 18239 bp, 18 predicted proteins | sample M_140807_EF_Meta_FD_87354 | JGI IMG/M metagenome (GOLD analysis project Ga0114972, IMG submission 87354) | Freshwater microbial communities from Lake Montjoie, Canada to study carbon cycling - M_140807_EF_MetaG | ecosystem: Environmental > Aquatic > Freshwater > Lake | place: Lake Montjoie... | reverse complement strand
TCTGCCGGCCACCACCGTCCCTGAGCTGATTGAGCTTCTGAAGCGAAACCCCGGCAAATATGCCTACGGTTCAGCCGGTCTGGGCACCACCCTGCATCTGTCCGGAGAGCTCTTCAAGCTTCTGGCAGGCGTTGACCTGCTGCATGTCCCCTATCGGGGAGCGGCCCCGGCCATGGTCGATGTGATGGGCGGCCAGGTCCATCTGATTTTCGACAACATCCCGGGTGCACTGGTGCAATACAAACCCGGAAAGGTCAAGGGTTATGGCGTGACCAGTGCGGCGCGCAGTCCGGCTGTGCCTGAGATGCCTTCGCTCGCTGATTTTTTGCCGGGATTCGACCTCAGCTCCTGGACGTCTCTGTGCGGACCCGCCAATCTGCCGCCCGCCGTGATCGAGCGGCTGTCGATGTTTTCAAAAGAAGCGCTCGAGAGTCCGGAGCTGAAAAAGGCTTTCCTTGAACGGGGCGCAACAGCGACCTGGCTGAGCTCCAAGGAGGCCACGGCATTCAGAGCCAGCGAAGAAAAGCGCCTGGGCGACATCATTCGGCGCGCCAAGATCACCCTCGATTAAGTCCATTCCACACCGCACGATGCAGGAGCCATCAGGCATGAACACACCAAATCAGACCCAATCGATTGAAGCCGCCGACTCTTCGGCCTCCTCAGACCACGCGCCGCTCCAATCACAGCGACCCGTCGGACGGCGAGCCGCCCTCGGCACGATCGGCGCCATCATGGGTGCGCCGCTCATCATCGGCAGCGAGGCCCGGGCACAGGCCGCCTGGCCGACGCGCCCGGTGAAATACATCAATCAGTTTCCCGCAGGCGGTGCGACCGACATCCTGTCGCGCATCTTCTGCGCAAAGATGAGCGAGATCACCGGTCAGCAGTTCGTTGTGGAAAATATCGGTGGTGGGGGCGGTGATATCGGCGTGACGGCGATTGCCCGAGCCCAGGCCGATGGCTACACAGTCGGCATGGGCAGCGTGTCTTCCCATGGCATCTCGCCAACGCTGAAAGCAGGGAAGTTGCCCTTCGATGCCGGCAAGGACTTCACCTTCGTCACCAACCTGTGGTCGCTGCCCAATTTTCTGGTGGGCAACATGGGTCTTCAGGCCAGCACCGTGCCGGAGCTGATTGCCCTGCTCAAGCGCAATCCGGGCAAGTATTCCTATGCCTCCTCCGGCCTGGGCACCACGCTGCATATTTCAGGCGAGCTGTTCAAGCTGCTGGCCGAAGTCGACATGCTCCATGTGCCCTACCGAGGCGGTGCGCCGGCCATGACCGATGTGCTGGGTGGCCAGGTCCAGATGATCTTCGACAACATCCCAGGCGCGCTGGCCCAGTACAAGCCTGGCAAGGTGAAGGGCTTTGGTGTGACCACTGCGGCGCGCAGTCAGGTGGTGCCGGAGATCCCCTCGATCTCCGAATTCCTGCCGGGCTATGACCTGAACTCCTGGGCGTCACTGTGCGGGCCAGCCAATCTGCCGCCAGCGGTGGTGGAGCGCATGTCGATGTTTTCAAAGCAGGCACTTGAAAGCGCAGAGCTCAAGAAGGCCTATCTGGAGCGCGGCGCAACCGCTATCTGGAGCAACCCGCAACAAGCCACGGCATTCCGGGCCAGCGAAGAGAAGCGCTTGGGCGACATCATCCGCAAGGCGAAGATCACCCTGGACTGAACGCAGGCCAGGCTGGTGCGGTGAGAGCCTGGTCGTGCTACTTCGCGGCCTGCTCCACCGCCGTCAGCAGCGGTGCTGCTTCTGGATTATTCACACTGCGCTTGACCAGAATATCGATTGGCGTGGCCGGCTGTCCGTAATAGGCGGTGTTCAGCGATTGGCGCACATCGAGCACCGAGCCGTCGACGGCCACGCCCGCATAGGCGCCCTTGACCTTCGAATACACGATGAAGTCGGTGGTCGCCGTTGCTCCGGTGCCGGCGCCTTTCGAGCCGAGTGCAACGGAAGCGTCGCCACCGAGTTTGAGCTTGTTCGTGTGCAGCGAGTCCAGTGCTTTTTGTGAATTGATCACCATCACCATTTCGGCCGATGAGGCACCCGCCTGCAGGCCGAGGCTGGCTGAGCCCATCGTGTAGAAGGCCGGCCCGACCCAGGACTTGCTCGCAGGATCTCGGGTCAGCAGCACGCCAGACCCCCCGGAGCCGCCCAGCACGAACCCGACCTTGACCACATTCGGGAAGATCAGCACGCCCCGAGCTTGCGAGAGCGCCATGCGAAACCCGGAGAAATCCTTGTCCTGCACGAGTGCTTCGAGCGCAGTGCGTGATCGGGTCACGAGCTCCTGAGCATCGCTGCGATCAGATGCGAGCGCAGGCGTACTGGCGCAAAACGCTGCTGTGGCGATGCCGGCCCATGCGATGGATGCTCTGAATCGGGTTGTCTGCATGATGGTGTCCTCAGGGGGGTTACATCCACGGTACGGTTGATCGGGAGTGGCGCGTTGCGTCGACTCAATCGTGCGTGTCGGATCCGGCTTCGATGGATATCCGCTGGATGAGCTGCCCAATTCTCTGGATCGCCCCGGGCATCAGTCGTCTAAGGTCTGAATCACAGGTTGATGCGGGCGAACGCCGGTATGCAACATGCCTGATTCACCTTGCCCGCTGGAGCCTCCCCATGTTTGACCATTGGACTTTGAAGAAGCGTTTGACGCTGACCTTCGCCACCATTCTGTTGCTTGCTGGTGCGCTGATTGCCGTGGCCCTGGTCAATAACGCCAGGCTCCGAGACACCGTGAACTGGAACACGCACACCCACAAGGTGCTGGCGCAGTCCGACAGCATGCTGTTGAACATGGTCAACATCGAAACCGGGCTGCGGGGCTTTGTCGCAGGCGGAGACGAGAAATTTCTGGAGCCCTTCAATCAAGGCCAGCGGGATTTTGCGCTCGCTTACGACAGGGCCCGCTCGCTGACCTCGGACAATCCTGCGCAGCAAGCCCGTCTGGACAAGCTGATGGCCCACCACAAGCAGTTCATTGAGGTTGCCAACGCGCTGGCTGCCCTGCGTCGTGATGTCACTTCTGGCAAGGGCTCACTGGACTCACTGCTGAGCGAGTTCAGCGCCGGCAAGGACAAGGTCGCCATGGATGCCTTCAGGGCTGCGATCGCCGATTTCTCGAAGGAGGAGTCTGCTTTGCTGGTCGTGCGCTCGGCGGCACTGGATTCGACGATGTCGACCACCACAACCCTGTTGCTGCTGGGCGGTCTCACGCTGTGCGCACTGACGGGGTTTCTCGGCTTCGTGTTGACGAGAAGTCTCTTTCGCCAGCTTGGAGCTGAGCCGGGTGAGGCGGCCGCAACAGTCAATGCAGTCGCTCAAGGCGATCTGACCGTGAGGATCACGACGCGTCCTGGCGATTCGAGCAGCCTGATGGCTGCACTGGCCGCCATGCGAGACAGTCTGGTGCGCGTCGTCACTGAAGTGCGAGGCAATTCCGAGAGCGTGGCCACAGCCAGCGCACAGATCGCACAGGGCAACCAGGACTTGTCTGGCCGCACCGAGCGGCAAGCCAGCGCCCTTCAAGAGACTGCTGCGACCATGGAGCAACTCGGTACGACCGTGCGCAGCAACGCCGAAAGCGCCCGGCAGGCCAATCAGCTGGCGCAGGGTGCCTCGGCCGTGGCCGGGCAGGGCGGGCAGGTCGTCGGCAAAGTGATCACCACGATGCGTGACATCAATGAAAGCAGCCGCAAGATCGGCGACATCATCAGCGTGATCGACGGAATCGCCTTTCAGACCAATATTCTCGCGTTGAACGCGGCCGTGGAAGCAGCCCGCGCCGGTGATCAAGGCCGGGGCTTCGCGGTCGTGGCCTCTGAAGTGCGCAGCTTGGCGCAGCGCAGTGCGGAAGCAGCCAAGGAGATCAAGGCGCTGATTGTGGGCAGTGTCGAGCAGGTGGATCGCGGCACCGCCCTGGTTGATGACGCTGGAAAAACCATGGATGAGATCGTCGGCTCGATTCGCCGCGTGACCGACATCGTGGCGGAAATCAGCTCTGCAAGCGTCGAACAGAGCTCGGGCGTTCAACAAGTGGGCGAAGCGGTCAGTCAGATGGACCAGGCGACGCAACAGAACGCCGCCTTGGTCGAGGAGAGTGCAGCGGCCGCAGAAAGCTTGAAGGCGCAGGCCCGCCAGATGGTGCAGGCGGTGGCGGTGTTCAAGCTGGCTTAGGCGGCTGGGCGCGGTGGCGCGGGGTCAGGCTCGATGCGCACAGCCCGAGTTTGACTCGCTGCGTCTGCAGGAGTTTCGCAGCCCCGATAGACTCTCGTGATCCGGACACAAGCCGCGTCGTGGGCACGACGGGATTGCCGGGCGCTTTAGGGTCAGTGAGTGTCTGAAAGCAAGAGCGAGCTGGAGCGACGATTCTCGGTTGCGCCGATGATGGACTGGACGGATCGGCACTGCCGCTATTTCCATCGCCTGATGTCTCGTCACGCATTGCTGTACACCGAGATGGTGACCACAGGTGCCGTGTTGCATGGCGATCTGGAGCGCCTGCTCGGTTTCAGTGAGACCGAGCATCCAGTGGCCTTGCAGTTGGGCGGCAGTGAGCCGCACGATCTGGCGCGGGCTGCGCAGATCGGTGAGCGCTTCGGTTACGACGAGATCAATCTGAATTGCGGTTGCCCCAGCGAGCGGGTTCAGCGCGGCGCCTTTGGCGCCTGCCTCATGAACGAACCGGCACTGGTCGCCGATTGCCTGCGCGCCATGCAGGATGTTGTGTCAGTTCCAGTGACGGTCAAGCACCGCATCGGGCTGGGGCGAGCCGAGGATTACGCCTTCGTGCGGGATTTCGTCGGCACACTCGAAACCGCGGGCTGCAGGGTCTTCATCGTCCACGCCCGAAATGCCTGGCTCGAGGGCTTGAGCCCCAAGGACAATCGCGAGATTCCACCGCTGCGCTATGAGGTGGTGCGCCGGCTCAAGGCGGATTTCCCTGCCTCTAATTTCGTGCTCAACGGGGGCTTGCAGTCACTCGATGCGGCGATTGAGCATGGCGATGGCCTGGATGGCGTGATGCTGGGGCGCCTGGCGTATCACGAGCCCTGGGTGTTGTCACAGGTCGATGAACGCGTGTTCGGCGAGCCTCCCCTCAGCACACGCCGCGGCGACATCGTGGAGCAGATGATCGACTACGCTGCGATCCAGTGTCGCCTGGGTGTGCCGCTGCGCTCGATCGTGCGTCACATGCTGGGGCTGTATCACGGGCAAGCCGGCGCTCGGCAGTGGCGGCGGACCTTGAGCGACTCAAGCCTGTTGGCGGGTGCCGACGAAGGGCTTCTCGCACAGGCCCTCATGGCGGTGGAGAGCGCCGCTCAGCCGCTAGCGGTTCCGTTTGAAGGTGGGGCGGATCGGGCTTGATTCGATGATTCGGACTCAGCCTGCATGGCCCGAACACACAGGATGATCAACCCGAAGGCGCCTGAGGCCAGAACGAACTCGATCCACCCCAGCGCGCGGCTCGTCGCCGTGGGATCGCTCATGCCCCGAACCACGCCTTCGCAGACGTACAGCAGGATCAGCATCGACCACCACTGGTAGGCCTTGACCTGGCCACGGCGAATCGCCGGAAGTGCCGCCAGCAGCGGCACCGCCTTGAGTGCCAGCAGTGAGCCGCCCGGTCGGGCCGGAGCCAGCCACAGTTCCCAGGCCAGTAACAGCGCAGCCAGTGCGGCAATACTGGCCAAGGTGAAATTGCGCAGTCGGGCGGCTGAAGTCGGCATGTCCATAGGGGGCCGAAGGTATCATGGGCGGATGCACGAATTCGCCGCGAACCTGCGTCAACTGGTGGTCGCGATGGCCCGTCAGGCCGGTGAATTGCGCTTGTCGCAGACGGCCAGCAGCCTGACCGTTCTGAGCCTGATGGCGATTGTGCCGATCGCAGCAGTCGGGTTGCTGCTGCTGACCGCGCTGCCTGCATTTCAGTCGGTGCATTCGAATCTGCAGCGCTTCATCGAGAACAATCTGTTCTTGCCATCGATAAGCGCCACCGTGATCGGTGTGGTCAATCAGTTCGTCGCTTCGGCCGAGCGGCTCTCACTGATCGGCACGATCTTTTTCTTTGCCACCGCCTTGAGCGCGATGCTCACCATCGATGCCACGCTCAACGGGATCTGGCGAACCTCCCGACCGCGTCCCTTGTGGCAGCGGCTCGCGCTGTACTGGTCGATGCTGACATTGGGCCCGGTCCTGGTCGGCGCAGTGATCACCTTGCAATTGCGGCTTAGAACCGAGTTGGGCAGTGCCATTGGCGTGCGCGAGGTGATGGCTGTCGTGACCTCGGTCGGCCCGGCTGTGATCGGCATTCTGGCCCTGGCGTTGTTGTATCGGCTGGCGCCCAATGATCGAGTCCGGGGCTGGCATGCGCTGGCGGGCGCGTCGCTGGCCACTGGCCTGCTGGCGGCGCTGAACATCGGGTTGGGCACCTGGATTCGACTGTTTCCGACCCACACCCTGGTCTATGGCGCGTTTGCAACCTTGCCGATTTTCCTGACCTGGCTCTTTGCCGCCTGGATGAGCGTCCTGGTCGGTGCTTTGCTGGCCGCCAATCTCAGATTCTGGGGTGTCAGCCTGGGGCAGCCTCATCGCGTCACGCCTGCAAGCGAGTTCGACCGACAGGTGAACATCCTTCGCGACATTCTCAATGCTCGGCCGCAGCAAGCCGAAAGTGCCAGGTTTCGCGCGGCATTTGATGGCAATGCCCAGGCAGCCGATCGGGTCGCAACAATCCTGGCGGCACAGGGCTACATCGTCAGGGTCTGGCCGGTCACCGCGGTCAACGGCGTTGCCGGGGTGTGGGATGAAGTCTGGCTTGCGGCGCCCGGACTGGAGGCGATGACCTTGCGTCCGCTCTTTGATCGGATCTGGGCCGCCTCGGATGCCGGCAGTGCGTCTGACTCAGCGCTGAATCCCTTGCACGGTCGTTTGACCCGCCCGATCGGCGAGGTGCTTGCCTTGGCGGGAGGTGACTCGGCCTAACCAGGCAAAGAGCGCATCCCGAAGCGCTTCAGGCGCCTCGGTCATCAGCGCATGGCCACAGCCTGCGATATCGATGACCGTGGAATCAGCTGTCGCATCAATCAACGATCGGGCCGCTCGCGGCGGGGTCATCAGGTCGCGTGAACCCAGTACGAAGAGCGCTGGGCAGCGCAGAGATTGGGCGCGTTCAATGCCGTGTGGATAGACATTGCAGGCGGCCAGGTCATTGAGCAGCACGCCCTTTTTCTGGCGCTGCATGAGACGCAGGTTCTGTACGAACACGGAAAATCCAGGGCCTGGGGTGCCCGGCTTATGGACTGATCGCGCATGTGACCAGCGGTTGATCATGTCGAATGCCGCTTGTTCGTCATCGCGTGCGGCGTCCAGCAGCACATCCGAGACCTTCAATGGAAAGGCAGTGCCGACCAGTCCGATTCCGATGACGCCATCCGGGTCAAGGTGAGCGCATTCGAGCGCCACCAGCGAGCCCATGCTGTGACCGATGACCACGGCCTTCACGGCGCCACAGGCAGCGATTGCCTGCACAGTCCAGTGCGCCATGGCGGCGATGTCGGTCAAGAGCGGGCCGCTGCTGCGGCCGTGTCCCGGCAGGTCGAGAGCCAGAACCGAGTAGCCGTGATGTGCAAGCCAGCGCGACTGCAGCGCCCAGACGCTGTGATCATGCTGCGCCCCATGCACGAAGGCGACCACCGGGCGCGACGGATCAAAGTCACGGCCTCCGGTGTAGGCATAGGCTGTATGGCCATCGAGTTCGAATCGCATGGAAGGTCAGAGCCTCGTTTGGTTCGGTGGTCAGGCACCCTTGGCGGCAGCACGCAGGCCACGCTTGAGGTCGTCGATCAGATCGTCGACATCCTCCAGTCCAATCGACAGCCGAAGGGTTGCCTCGCCGATGCCGGCGGCTGCCAGTGCAGCCGAATCCATCCTGAAATGGGTGGTTGATGCGGGGTGGATCACAAGCGATTTGGCATCACCGACATTGGCCAGATGGGAGAACAACTCAAGGCTTTCGACGAAACGCCGGCCGGCCGATCGATCGCCTTTCAGATCGAAACTGAAGACGGCGCCGCAGCCGCGCGGCAGCAGCCGTTTGGCCAGCTCATGGTCAGGGTGGGTCTTGAGCTCGGGCCAGGCGATGCGCGCCACTGCATCGTGGGCAGCCAGGAAGTCAACCACCTTGCGGGCGTTCTCGACATGACGCGTCATGCGAAGCGGCAGGGTCTCGATGCCCTGAAGAATCTGGAAGGCGTTCATCGGCGACAGGCAGGCGCCGAAGTCGCGCAGCCCTTCGCGGCGGGCTCGTAACAGGAAGGGCGCGACCGTGGATTCCTCAGCGAAGCTCATCCCGTGAAAGCCGTCATAGGGTTCGGTCAGTTCAGGGAATTTGCCGGATGCGATCCAGTCGAATTGACCGGAATCAACCAGCAGTCCCCCGATCACCGTGCCATGCCCGCACAGAAACTTGGTTGCCGAGTGAAAGACCAGGTCTGCGCCGTGCTCGAAGGGGCGGATCAGATAAGGCGTGGTGAAGGTTGAATCGACCAGCAGCGGCACGCCGTGCGAATGCGCTATGTCCGCGATTGTCGGTATGTCCAGCACATCGAGCCCCGGATTGCCGAGCGTTTCACCGAACAGCAGGCGGGTGTTCGGGCGCAGGGCTGCGCGCCAGGCATCGGGCTTGCCGGGCTCGACGAAGGTCGTGGTGATGCCAAACCGCGCGAGCGTGTAGTGCAGCAGATTGTGCGAACCGCCATAGAGTGCTCGCGACGCAACGATATGCGAGCCAGCTCCGGCCAGCGTGGCAATCGCCAGGTGCAGTGCGGCCTGGCCGCTTGCGGTTGCAATCGCGCCCACGCCTTGTTCGAGTGCCGCGATACGCTCTTCAAGAACCGCGACCGTCGGGTTGCTGATGCGTGAATAGACATGGCCCGAACTCTCCATGTTAAACAGCGCGGCTGCTTCATCGGAGCCCGGAAATGCATAGGCTGCGGTGAGGTAGATGGGCGTGGCGCGCGCGCCGGTCGCCGGGTCGGGTGCTGCGCCTGCATGCAGCGCCAGGGTCGACAGGCCGTGTGGATCTCGATTGGGCATGCGCATCAGAATCGGTTTTCGACCCGTTCGATGCTAGCACGGGGTGTTTTGCGCCTTGTCAGCCCTGGGTGCAGTGGTTAGCATCGACCGATTCGCTCTAGGACGCTCCGATCATGCAGGTCACTGAAGTTCTCAAGGTAAAAGGTGGCACGCTGTTCACCGTGACGCCGCAGACCATGCTCTCTGATGCGGTGATCGTGATGGCCGAGCACGACATCGGTTCGCTGGTGGTCATGGATCGCGGCCGTCTGGCCGGCATGCTCACCTTTCGGGAGGTTCTGCGGGTGCTGGCGAAGCGTCAGCAGGAGCACCGATCGGGGCCCACGCCGCCGGTGGCTGAAATCGTCGTGGATGAGGTGATGAATACCTCTCCCACCGTGGCCAAGCCTTCGATGGACGTCAATGAGTTGCGCCGCCTGATGCTCGAGCATCATCAGCGCTATCTTCCGGTGATGGATGGCGACATGCTGCTGGGCGTGATCTCCTTTCACGACGTCGCTCGGGCAGTGCTTGAAGAGCAGGGTTTCGAGAATCGCTTGCTGAAGGCTTATATTCGGGATTGGCCGTCGGACGGTTGATGGGCGACTGGACCTTGCCGGCCAATCAAGGAATGGACATGCATTTACCTGCGATCGTTGCCGAGCAAGATCGACCCGCACCGCTCGATGTCGGTGGTTTCCTGATCAGTGTGCTTGCATCAAGTGCCCAGACTGGCGGCAACGAGTTCTTCCATCAGTCAGGCCCGCAGGGCAAAGGGCCCGGGCCGCATTTCCATCCCTGGGATGAGACCTTCTTCGTTCTCAAGGGGCATCTGCACTGTGGGGTCGACGGCGTGGACACAATTGCGCAGCCCGGCACAATGATTCATGTGCCCGGCGGCTCGACACACTGGTTTCAGTTCGGTGAGGGCGGTGGTGAAATCCTGGCCATCACGTCCCGAGGCAATGCCTCCGCGATGTTTACCGACTTTGCCAAGGGGATCAATTGGGACAATCCGGACCGATCCCACCTGATTGCCCTGGCTGCACAGCACGGCCAGACCATCGTCACTGCGGCTTGAAGGCCTGATTCCATGCGTATTCTGATCAGTAACGACGATGGCTATTTTTCACCGGGTATCACGGCGCTTGCCCGTGTGCTGAGCGAAATCGCAGAGGTGACCGTGGTGGCGCCCGAGCAGGATCGCTCGGGTGCCTCCAACTCGCTGACCCTGGATCGGCCTCTGTCGGTTCGCACGGCGGCCAGTGGGTTTCGCTACATCAATGGCACACCGACCGATTGCGTGCATGTGGCGATCACCGGCTTGCTGGGTTATCGACCGGATCTGGTGGTCTCGGGCATCAACGACGGCGCCAATATGGGCGACGACACGGTCTACTCGGGCACGGTTGCCGCAGCCACCGAAGGCTATCTGCTGGGTGTGCCAGCGATTGCGTTTTCGCTGGCCAACAAGGGCTATGCCCATCTCGATGATGCCGCGCGGGTTGCCGCCGACATCGTCTCGCGCTTTGCGCGGCACCCGTTTCCGGCGACCGGCCCGGTGCTGCTGAATGTGAACATTCCGAACCGTCCTTATGACCAGATCGGCCGCCCCGTTCAGACCCGACTGGGCAAGCGGCATCAGGCCGAGGACATCGTCCGAGCATTGAATCCGCGAGGCGATACCGTCTACTGGATCGGACCTGCCGGCAGCGCAAAAGACGCCGGACCGGGAACCGACTTCCACGCGGTCGAGAACGGCCTGGTCTCGGTGACGCCTCTGGAGGTTGATCTCACCGCTCATGGCTTGGCGGATGCTGCCCGGCAATGGTTGACCGACTGAGTCCCGTCGGCTCGGGCCTGACGTCCGAGCGTGCACGAGCCCGGATGGTCGATGCCTTGCGTGCCCAGGGTATTCGTCATCAGGCGGTTCTGGATGCGATGAATATCGTACCGCGCCACGCCTTCCTGGATTCGGCCCTGGCCAGTCGGGCCTATGAGGATGTCGCACTCCCGATTGGGCAGGGCCAGACGATTTCCAAGCCGAGCACGGTTGCACGCATGCTTGAACTGCTCGCCAGAGAGCGCACCTTGCCCGAACTGCAGTCCGCCAAAGTGCTTGAGGTCGGCACCGGATGCGGCTATCAGGCAGCGGTCCTGGCCAAGGTCTTCGGGCAGGTGATTTCTGTCGAGCGGGTTCGATGGCTGCATGAGGCTGCCAGAACCCACCTTCGCCCATTGCGACTGCCGAATCTGCGCTTGGCGTTCGGCGATGGCTTCCAGGGTGTCGAGGCCGAGGCGCCCTACGATTCGATTGTCGTGGCCGCTGCCGGCAACGAGATTCCAGACCCCCTGCTGATGCAGATGCAGGTCGGTGCCCGGCTGATTGCCCCGGTTGAAATTGCAACCGGGGCGGGGCAGGCCTTGCACCAGGTCGACCGAGAGGCTTCCGATCACTGGACGCTCACGGTGCTGGACGCGGTACGATTCGTCCCGCTCCGAAGAGGTACCCGATAGCGCGACGAGGTGACTGGGTCATGGGCCCGAGCTGCGCGCATTTTCCTTTCATCCTGTTTGACCTGACCCGCATGGCATTCAATTCCAGATTTCCATTCTCACGCCTGTGCGGCGCGACCCTGTTCGCGGCTCTGGTGCTTGCGGGGTGTTCGAGCCCGCCACCTGCGCCGATCGTCAGCCGTACCGTGCCCCAGCCTGTAACGCCTCGCCCTGTACCTGCACCCGTCGTGCAGGCGCAGCCTCGGCCGCTCGCTCCGGCGACCCCTGCAACCATCACCCCTGCTGCGCCTGCTGCGCCAGCCGCGCAGGCAGCGCCGGTTCGTGATGCAACACTCGAGTCCCGTCCGATCGAGCTCAGGCCCCTGCCGGATGCGCGCACCCCGTCTTCGCCCCCAGTCGCCTCGGTGCCTGCGCAGCCGCCGGCATCCGCGTCACCGGTTCGGACCGAGCCCCGGGGCAGCAAAGTGCCCTATTCGGACACTGCACTGACCGAGATGCGCAGTGCGGAGTCCACTGCCTCCCCATCAGCGACGGCGCCTGTCGCACCGCGTGCCACCGAGCCAGCCAAGCCCGCCGAGCTTTCGGCGCCACCAGAATGGGGTTGGCCCGCCTCGGGTCGAGTGATTCAGTCTTTTGCCGAGTCCAGCAAAGGCATTGCCTTAGGGGGCAGCGCAGGCGACCCGGTGGTGGCTGCGGCCGATGGCAAGGTGATCTTCAGCGGCAATGGGCCGCGCGGCTATGGAAATCTGGTGATCGTCAAGCACTCGAACGACCTGCTGTCGGTCTATGCGCACAATAGAAGTCTTGCGGTCAAGGAAGGCCAAAGCGTCAAACGCGGCCAGAAGCTTGCCGAACTTGGTGAGACCGGCGGCACGACCCCCCGATTGCATTTCGAGATTCGCCAGCAGGGTAAGCCGGTCGATCCGGCCGCTTTTCTGCCCAAGCGCTGAAAGGGTCGGCTGGCATGACCCCGGTTCTGGTCTTCGACATCGAGACTGTGCCCGATGCGAACGGGTTGCGCACGGCCTGGGGTCTTGAGGGTGACGACGTCAGCGTGGTCGATGCGGCACTTGCCCGTCGGCGTGAGATGACCGGAGGCAGCGATTTTTTGCCGCTTCATCTGCATCAGGTCGTGGTTATTTCAATGCTGATGCGTGACGACGATGGCCTGCGGGTGGCTTCACTGCATGGCGAGCGCGAAGATGAACCCAAGCTGCTGCACGGGTTTTTTCGCACCATCGAGAAGTATTCACCGACCCTGGTCTCCTGGAACGGCAGCGGCTTCGATCTGCAGGTGCTCAACTACCGATCGATGATCCACGGCGTACAGGCGGCACGCTTCTGGGATCAAGGCGAAGACGATCGCGATTTTCGCTACAACAACTACATCGGGCGCTATCACGCGCGTCACACCGACCTCATGGATCTGATGGCGCTGTACAACGGCCGCGCCAATGCGCCGCTGGATCAACTGGCGCGGTTGTGCGGCTTTCCTGGAAAACTCGGCATGGATGGCTCGCAGGTGTGGCCGGCCTGGCAGGGTGGCCGGCAGAGCGAGGTGCGCGACTACTGCGAGACGGACGTGGCCAACACCTGGTTGCTCTATTGCCGCTTCCAGTTGTTGCGCGGCGTACTGAGCCGTGAGGCCTACGACGCCCAGATTGCGTTGACCCGCGAATCGCTGAAGGTGCTACCCGGGCGTCATTGGCAGGAGTTTCTGGCGGCATGGCCGAATTGATTTCAGGGCTCCAGATCGAGTCGCTCGATCTGGAAGCGCGTGGCATTGCCCATCACCAGGGCAAGGTGGTCTTCGTTCGCGGTGCCCTGCCGGGCGAGACGGTCACCGCGCGGGTGGTTCGTCGAAAGCCTCGCTTTGACGTGGCCGAGGTCGAGTCGATCGAGCAGTCCAGCGTGATGCGCGTTGCGCCACGTTGCCCCCATTTCAGCGTGTGTGGTGGGTGCTCGATGCAGCACCTGGAGCCCCGCGCACAGGTTTCGATCAAGCAGCGCGCGCTCGAAGACTCGCTCTGGCATCTCTCGCGCGTGCGGCCGGATTCGATGCTGCCGCCGATTGTCGGGCCTGCTTTCGGCTACCGGTACAGGGCACGGCTGTCGGTGCGGCACGTCCCGAAGAAGGGTGGGGTGCTGGTTGGATTTCATGAGCGCGGTTCGAGTTATGTGGCTGACATGCGCGAATGCCATGTCATGCCCCGCCATATCTCGGACCTGCTCGTGCCGCTGCGAGAACTGGTGGGCAGCCTCACGATTCGTGACCGACTGCCGCAGATCGAAGTCGCACAGGGTGAATCGGTCTTGGCGCTTGTCCTGCGGATTCTCATGCCCCTGTCCGAAGAGGATCAAGGCAGGGTGAAAGACTTCGCGCTGCGCCACCGTCTGGAGATCTGGCTTCAGACGTCCGGCCCAGACACCATCGAATTCTTCTGTTCGCCAGCGGGCGACGATTCAGCGCTGGACTATGCGCTGGCGGAATTCGGCGTCACGATGCCCTTCAAACCGACCGATTTCACCCAGGTCAATCACCTGATTAATTCGGTGCTGGTCGGGCGAGCTATCCGCCTGCTGGACCCGCAAGCCGGTGACCGGGTTGCCGACCTGTTTTGCGGTCTGGGCAACTTCAGTCTGCCGCTGGCGACACGGTGTGCGCAGGTGCTGGGCATCGAGGGCAGCAAAACTTTGGTGGCTCGCGCCCAGGCCAACTCGGTCGCTAATGGCCTGGGCGAGAAGACCGATTTTCGCGCAGCTAATCTGTTCAATCTCACGCCATCCGACTGGGCCGCCTTGGGCCAGTTCGATCGCGTCCTGATTGATCCGCCACGCGAGGGCGCATTGGCGGTTGCCCAGGCGCTCTCGCAGCCAGGGGCCGTCCGGCCTCGCCGGGTGGTGTATGTCTCGTGCAATCCGGCAACGCTTGCACGGGATGCGGGGATTCTGGTGAATGAGGGGGGGTGGGTGCTGCGGCAGGCGGGCGTGGTGAACATGTTCCCGAACACCTCCCATGTCGAATCGATCGCGGTGTTCGAGCCAGGGCCGATCGATTCGATGCTGGCGCCCAAGTCAGGGCCAGCAGCAGCCGTCGACAGCCCTTAGGGCCAGGACAGGGCACAAAAAAACCGCCCGGTTTGGGCGGTTTTTCTTGGGGCTCGCGATCGTGCCGCAGACGACCTGTCAGTCGTCGCTGCCCCCGCCGATTCCCAGTAGGGCCAGCAGGTTGGAGAACACGTTGTAGATGCTGAGGTACACACCGAGTGTGGCGGTGACGTAGTTGGTTTCCTCGCCGCGCACCACGCGCTGCAGATCCACCAGGATGAAGGCCGAGAAGATGATTACGGCCAGAGCCGACATCGCCAGCATCAGGGCAGGCATCTGCAGCCAGATGTTGGCCACGCTCGCCAGGATCATCAGGATGACGCCCATGAACAGGAACTTGCCCATGCCGGTAAAGTCGCGCTTGGAGAAGGTCGCGACCGAAGCCATCACCGCAAAGATGGCAGCAGTGCCACCAAAAGCGGTCATGATCAGCTGAGCGCCGTTCGCCGATCCGAGCACGTAGCCAATCATGCGCGACAGCATCAAGCCCATGAAGAAGGTGAAGGCCAACAACAGGGCGACACCCATGCCGTTGTTCTTGTTGCGCTCAATGGCCCAGAAAAATCCGAAGGCAACAGCCATGAACACCATGAAGCCGATGAACGGGCTGCCTGAAAAGAATGAAAAACCGGTCTTGACACCGATCCAGGCGCCCAGGACGGTTGGAATCATCGACAGCGCAAGCAAGGCGTAGGTGTTGCGCAGGACCCGTTGGGCGGATTCGCTGCTGACCGCAGTGGACCGACCGAAGGTGCCGGGGTAATGAGACTGGGGCTCGTAAGCCATGAAACGCTCCGATTGGAGAACGCGCGACGACCGCGCAAGGGGAATGTAAGGTAGGTTGTTGCTCAATTCAACCCGTTTGGCTTCAGGGTTGTCCAGACAGGGTGGGCCGTCGGCAGGGCCCTATGCTAAAATTCTGAGTTACCCGCGGGGCTTTTCACGAATGAAAACCCTCGAAAAATCAAGATTCTGATCCCCTCTATCTCAAGCACTTTCCGGGAGTTTTCCATGGCCGTCGAACGGACCCTTTCCATCATCAAGCCCGATGCCGTCGCTAAGAACGTCATCGGTCAGATTTACTCGCGTTTCGAAGGCGCTGGCCTGAAGGTCATCGCATCCCGGATGGCCCACCTGTCGCGGGGCGAGGCCGAGGCCTTCTATTCGGTTCACCGGGAAAGGCCGTTCTTTGGCGAACTGGTTGATTTCATGATCTCCGGCCCGGTGATGATTCAGGTGCTGGAAGGCGAATCAGCCATTTTGAAGAACCGCGATCTGATGGGTGCAACTGATCCGAAGAAGGCCGCGCCGGGAACGATCCGCGCTGACTTCGCCGACAGCATCGATGCCAACGCCGTACATGGCTCGGATGGCCCTGACACCGCTCGCAACGAAATCGCATTCTTCTTTGCCGGGATGAACGTCTACAGCCGATGACTGATCCGGCGATCAGCGAGCGTGTCGAACTGCTCGGGCTGGAGCGATCCGGCCTGATCGGCTTATGTCGCCAGTGGGGCGAGAAACCGTTTCGCGGTCAGCAGCTGATGCGCTGGATTCATCGTCGATTTGAAGACGATTTCGAGGCCATGTCCGACCTCGCGAAGGGGTTCCGCGAGCGTCTGGTCCAGGATGCCCAGGTGAGTGTGCCGCAGGTGATCTCGGACCACACTTCCACCGACGGCACTCGCAAGTGGCTGATTGATGTCGGTCAGGGCAACGCAATCGAGACGGTGTTCATCCCCGAGGCCAATCGCGGAACCTTGTGCGTCTCGACGCAGGCAGGCTGTGCGGTCAACTGCCAGTTCTGCTCGACAGGCAAACAGGGCTTCGCTCGAAACCTGACGGCAAGCGAAATTGTGGGTCAGCTCTGGCTCGCGAACCGTTTGCTGGGCTCGCGCAGCCATGCACCAATAGATCAGGGTGATGACGGCGCGGCCGATGATCACGACCGCCGGGTGACGAATGTCGTCTTCATGGGCATGGGCGAGCCGTTGCTCAACTACGATGCGACGCTGTCTGCCGTGCGCATCATGCTGGACGACCATGGATACGGGCTGTCGCGGCGCCGTGTCACCGTCTCGACCTCCGGGGTCGTGCCGATGATGGATCGGCTTGCATTGGATCAGCCGGTTGCATTGGCAGTGTCGCTGCACGCGCCCAATGATGCATTGCGGGATCAATTGGTCCCGCTCAATCGAAAGTACCCGCTTGCCGAGCTGATGGCGGCCTGCCGCCGCTACCTTGCTCACGCGCCGCGTGACTTCATCACCTTCGAATACGTCATGCTCGGTGGCGTCAACGACTCGGATGAGCATGCCAGAGAGTTGATCGATTGCGTTCGTGACGTCCCTTGCAAGCTCAATTTGATCCCGTTCAACCCGTTTCCTCAGTCTGGGCTGAAGCGCTCCGGTGCTCAGCGCATCCGTGATTTCGCCCAGCGACTGAGCGACGCCGGGATCGTCACGACGGTCCGGCGCACGCGGGGTGATGACATCGACGCGGCCTGCGGCCAGCTGGCAGGGGATGTCACCGATCGGACGCGGCTTGCGCAGCGATCAGGCCGGTCGACCATCATTCTGGAGCAGGTGTGAGTTCGCAGCGTTCGATGCCCGAAATGATTGGCAGAGGCTTGCTGAACCGATTCAGGCGTCTGCTGCTTGGTGTCGGTTTGACATGGCTGGCGTGTGCCTGCACAAGTATCGAGGAGCCGCCTCGGGTGGTGCAGGACACCCCCGGCTCACCGGCAGTGCGGTCGACCTCGGGGCAACGCGGCGCAGCCACTTCGACCCAGCGTTTTGACCCCAAGGCTTTTCAAGGTCCGACTACGTCCACTGCGGTTGCAGGTGCCAAGAGTGAGGGTGACCCGCAGCGCAGATCGGCGATTCGCCTTGAGCTGGCGACCGCACTGTACCAGCAGGGTAATCCGGGGCAGGCGCTCGAAGAGGCCCGTCAGGCGGTCGCCCTGGACCCTTCTTCTGCGCAGGCATACGGCTTGATCGGGCTGATCCACCTGGATCTCGGTGAGCGGGGCAAAGCGCAGGAGGCGTTTAATGCCGCCCTGAAAATCTCGCCTGACGACTCTGAACTCCGGAACAATTACGGCTGGTTTTTGTGCCGCACGGGTAACTATGCTGAGTCGATTCCTGAATTCATGGCCGCGTTGAGGAATCCCCTGTATGCAACGCCGGCGCGTCCTTTGCATAACGCCGGCGTCTGTTCCTTGGCCAGCGGTGATCAAGCGGGCGCCGAGGTCTACTTTCAGCGCGCCTTTCAGATCGATCCGACCAACCCGGTGTCGATGTACCACCTGGGCGAAATCAATCTGAAGCGCGGCAATATCGAACAGGCGCGTTTTTACTCACAGCGGCTGTTGGCGTCGTATCCGCCGAGTGCCGAGACGCTGTGGCTGGCCTTGCGAGTCGATCGCAAGGCTTCTGATCGCGATGGATTTAACAGCCTGTCGAGTCAATTGCGCAGACAGTTTCCCGCATCCAGAGAAGCGGACCTGCTTCAAAAGGGAGC
>Ga0114972_10001374_pt1 | contig 18244 bp, 17 predicted proteins | sample M_140807_EF_Meta_FD_87354 | JGI IMG/M metagenome (GOLD analysis project Ga0114972, IMG submission 87354) | Freshwater microbial communities from Lake Montjoie, Canada to study carbon cycling - M_140807_EF_MetaG | ecosystem: Environmental > Aquatic > Freshwater > Lake | place: Lake Montjoie... | reverse complement strand
TATCTATATTATCAAAATAAATAATTCCACACTTTTTAATCATCCTATAAATTAATAGTAAATTCCTTTAATTGACTTCATTTTTTTTTTTTTTTTTTTTATTCAATTTTGGTTTTTAAATCAAAAATAGATAAGAACATAATCAAACTTTGATAAACTTCTATAATACACGGTTAAATAAAAATGCTTACTTTCAAAAGTATAAAATCTTTCTTCTAAAAAATTAAAAGTCTTTAAATTTTCCATAATTTCCTTGATTTCTTCATCACCTAATTTTACATTTTTTTTAATGTTTCCAATTGTTTTCCAATATAATTTATTATTAAAAAGCAAGTTTGAAGTTAAACCAAATTTAGGTATAAATTTCAAAATATCATACAAAAGTCCTTTGGGCAAATTTGGAAAAATAGACTCCATTTTTATAATAATAAAAAAATAATTTTAATTTAAAGATTATCAATTTAAAGACAAACTTTAAATTTAATTTTTTTAAAAAAACAAGCTTTTAAAAAAAATGAAGGATTTGACTCTGGATCCTATGATCCCACAGCCAAAAGACATGAAGCGCAATCTATATCCTCATCAACTTTGTGCAGTGAAAATGATGGAAATGTTGGAGAAAAGACAAAATGTCGTTGCATCGTCTTATCATATACAAACTAAAATGGGTATTTATTCTGATTTAATTGGGTATGGCAAAACGTTAGCCATGGTGGCTTTAATTTTAAGAGACGCTACACCTTGGATTTCGAGTGAACTTTATGTTAAAGAAATTATATCCGGAGTGTTTGGCAATGGAATGATTGTAAAAAAAACAATGTTAAAATATCAAAAAATAAACGCTACTCTAATCATTTGTAGCCCTTCCATTGTAAAACAATGGATTGATGAAATTTTATTAACCTCTTTAAGATTTGTTGCTATTTATAAAAAAAAATTTTTGGAAAATTTTAATGTGGAAAATTATGATATAGTAATTTGCCTCCCCAGTTTTTATAATTTATTAATGGAAAAATTTTCAAATTATGCTTGGAAACGACTTGTCTATGATGAACCTACTCATACCAAAATAAAATCCATGAAATTTCCAACTTGTCAATTCTTATGGTTAATTAGTTCGACCCCATATGATTTACTTAACCGAACACCTCAATCGAGTCATTTTTTGTCCAATATATTTTCGAATTATATGGATATAAATACTCTAAAAAGTATTATTGTCAAAAATAATGATTGTTTTGTAAAAAGTTCATTTGAAATGCCCGGAATATCTCATTCGTATTATGAATGTTATCAACCTCTTCTTTTTCTTGTCAAGGATTTAATTTCCCAAAATATTGCAGAAATGATTTCAGCAGGTAATATAGAAAAAGCAATTAAACACTTGGGAGGAAATTCTATTTCTAATGTTTATGAATTGGTCCTATCAGAAAAAAGACTGGAACTTGAAAGTGTTGAAAATAAAATTGAAAATAGTAATCAAAATGAAAATATCGAAAAAGTTCAAAAATGGAAAGACAAAGTTTTACTTTTAAAACACCAATTACAAGAATGTGAACAACGATTTAAAGATGTTCTTTTAAATGCTTGTAACATTTGTTTATCTACTTTAAAAGAACCGGTTCTTATTACGTGTTGTCAAAATATATTCTGTGGAGAGTGCTTTCTTAATTGGATTAAAAATAAGAAAACATGCCCTATTTGTAGAACCAATGTTTCTTCGGATATGATTACTTATATAAAAACAGATTGCATTAATGCTACCGATTTTCCAAAACGTAAAAAAAATAAACAAGAAACCTTGTTGGAAATTTTAGAGACAAAACCTAATGGTAAATTTATTATTTTTTCAAATTATGATGAAACTTTTCAAAATATTAGAGATCTTTTAAATGATGAAAAATTTTCATTTAGCGAGATTAAAGGGTCTATGGAAATCCGGGAAAAACAATTGGAAAGCTTTAAAAATGGTTCCAAAAGCGTTTTATTTCTAAATTCTCTTACCAACGGAGCTGGTATTAATATTCAAGAGGCTACAGATATTATTCTTTATCATAAAATGAATGAAGATATTCAAAGTCAAGTAATTGGCAGAGCATACCGAATTGGTAGAAAGACTGAATTAAATGTTCATCACTTTATTTAATTTACAAAAAATTCAAAATTTTTATAAAAAGGCATATAAAAATTTTCTAAAGAGTCTGGAGAAATTAAATTTTAGGCATTGCATACTTGATTGTATATTCTCTTGCTTGAGCATCATATTTTGTTCTATCATCATGAAATAATTTTGCAATATCAGGAACTAATGGATCAGACGCATTGGGATCAGCTAGTAAGGAGGAAACAGATAATAAAATTTTTGAAATCGTCAAGGCAGGACTCCACGCATCTTTCAATATATCTAAACAAATTCCTCCGTTTGAATTTATATTAGGATGATAAATTTTGGTAACAAATGAAACTTTAGGAGGTTTAAATGGATACTCTGATGAAAAAATCAAGAGTAGATGAAATTCCCCATTTTCATAGGGAGTATCTTGGGGTCCATTTATTTTGGCTTTCCATTCAAAAAAATCATCACCTACTGGTTCCGCGGAGCATTGAGATAATGGTTCTTTAATAAGCTCATCCCATTCTTTTTTTAAACGTTTCAAGGCCATTTTATTTTACAAAAAAATTAAAAAATCTTTCTGTCAAAATAAGGGCTCCAAAACTTGCTAAAAACTGTTCAAAATACAGTTCATTATGATATACATCCTCTTGAGGATTCCATGGATTATTATCCAAACCCCAGTAAAGTTTATTTTCTTGATGGTAACATGACATTTCATGAATCGCCAAAGATTTTTGATAATCATTTCCACAAATTTGAATTGGAATAACCCACATTCCTATCGTAAGTGGGCTATGTTCTTGTCTGGGTCTTTGCTTTTGTCCATTATCAAAATACCAAACATCATTTTCGGGAATTAAATACCCATCCATTTGAAAAAAATTGGCTCCATAAATTCCATTATGATTGATTTCTAAAAAATTAAAAGCTCTACACATGTAATTTAGAGCTCTAGTTTCATTATACCATAAATAATCAGTTCCAATCCTCCATAACGTTCTTATTGCGTCTTTATACATATATCGTCCATCACCATAGGTATTATACCCCAATCCACTCGTATATTCGCCATTGGGAGTCATCCAATCAGGCACCAAGGGATATCCAGGACTTTTTTCCAAAATTTCATAAGATTTTTCTACAACTCCAAGCCAATTTCTTTCTTTATGTGAATCAAAGTCATTAAAAATTCTATACCAAGCAGGAGCAAAATATCCTACATTTACAAAGTTTTCACCTCCCCATTGATAACCAGGTCTTAGTATTAAATCCCAAGTGATTCCTTGGCTCCAAAAATTATCCAACATGACTTGAGCTCTAGATGCATAAAATCCATTTTCATAGTTGGTCCATTCATTTCGAAGGACTCTCGAGTTTGCCATGATTAACATTGCTATAATATCTTGTTCCGCATCGGTAGCTCCTCCAAAAGACATTTTTTGATTATATTGATCGATTCGCCAGTCATAACATTGTCCATTCCACATGGTTTGCTCGGCTCCTTGTAAAAGTCTATTAAAATTATATTGGTCATTAGAATACATTGCTAAAATAAGCCCGTAACCAACTCCTTCTGATACGGCATCGCCTGGAGTTTCAGAAAAAGGTCGATGAATTAGAAATGGATTTCCATTATTTCTTTCCACAAATCCTTGCCAAACTTGATCTATGATAAGACTAAGATTTTGAGACAAGACACTAGAAAAAAATGAGAGAAATAAAATAATTTTCATTTGTAATGTTTGATTTAAAATACTTAAATTATTTAGAAAAAAAAAATCTAGCTCTCTATAAAAAAAAATGGACACTGTTACAAATATTTTTTTGTTTGCCTTTTTGATCGCAATTTTGATTATTACCGTATACACCTACATGTATATTAGAAATTGGTTGAATGACTATGAATCTGAATCTGAATCTGACTCTGGTGAAGAAGAAACCGAAATTCAAGTACAACAAGTACAAGAAGTACAACAAGAACAAGTGATGAATGAAATGATTGCAGAAATTAATACTAATCCAACCAATCCTATGGCTTTTAACAATAATCAATTTAATCCGGTAACTGCAACAAATCCTTTATCTTACCAAGGCAACGTGCCTGTAAACCCTTTCCAAATGGGTTCTCAACAACCTCAAAATTACTATTAAAATTGTTGATAAGTTCTATTTTGATGTAATCGTAATACTATTTGACCTAGAGACTTGCTAATTTCTTTATTATTTGATGTATACTTGTAGAATTGTTTTTCCAAAGCAGAGTCGATTGTTTTATCAATTTGATTTTCAAGACTTTGGAAACAAAGAATATTCTCCATGGACTGGACATTTTTTTTAGGAGAAATTTGGTATAGTAATCCAACTTTTCGAATGGTTTCTTGAAGATCTTTAATTTTACAATGAGAGGAAGTCTTGTAAAACATGACTATGCTTTCTAAAAGTTTAATTAAAAATTGGTTCGATTCAGAGTCAATGTTGGATAAAAAAGAAATACCGACATTTTTACAAGGCATGGAATTATTTTTATAAAGAACGTACAAACTAGGATAAATAATTTTAACCAAGTTTTTGATCGAATTTAGATTTCGTTTAAAACCCAATTCTGTAAATGCAATATTTAAAGATCTCGATAGATGATCCTGGAATTTTTTAAGCGTATCCATTACTGAATGATCCGTTGAAAAGTTACTTGTAAGTATCACTTGTTCATATTCTGTCAAGTGTTTCTTTTTAAAATTCTGTCTACAAATGAAAAGGAGATCACCATAACATTTTGTAAAAAAATTATCATAAGGATCATAATAAACTAACTTTGAGTGCAAATGGGTTAAAATTAACTGTTTTTTAAAATTTGGATCTTGTTCAAATTTAGTTTGAATCCATCGATACAAAATTTCTTTACCACGCCTGTAAAGAATTTGATCAACCTGGAAATCTACATCACATTTATAAAAATCAATAAAACCAACATTTTCTTTATAAAGACGAGAATATGCATCTTTATTTGTCAATCCCAAACCAATAAACAAAAAATAATACGTCAAATGTAAAATGGTAGGAAATAATTTACCATCAAAATGAATTGTATGAGGATACAATGGACTTATAGGTTCATTATTTTCACTAATCACTAACCAACTTGATTCTTCTACATTGGAAAATCCTTTGATAGGATTAGAACAATACCAAGATGAATTAGGTAAACTTGATACAGCATCGATAACTTTTTTTTCTGTCCAAAATGTTTGAATGTGCTCCTTGACTTCGGGACATTCGATTTTTTTTTGACCAGCAAGCTTCAAAATACGTTCTTCTAGTTCTAAAGTGACTTGAATATTTGTTTTGAATTTATTTAGAGTATTTTTTTCCACCGTTTTCATGACAAGTCCAACAAGTTTGCTCCTTATGGTTTTATCGAGCATAAAATTAATAAATGGAGCATATTGTTTTTGTATCAACATGGCCAAATTTTTGGGATATCTAAACTCAATATCATACAAATCATAATGATCAACTGCTTTTTTTTTAAATTTTTCATAAATTGAATCAACATTATTCATTGACATGGCATCAAGCTTATCCATTTTTCCAAGTATTTCAATAGGTAATAGTCCAATGTATTCTGTAATATCATTTCCTTGTGTAATTTTTTGAGAAAGATACTCAATACAATGATACACATGATATACCCAGTATTTATTAAATTCTGGGAGCCATCCATAAAATTGTTTCTCCAGTGTTTGACCTACAATATTCCAACCATACAAATAAGGATCTGCCCCCAACATGAATCGATATTTACCCACTAGCATTTTTTTCGATGGACAGAAAAAAATACGATATTTTTTATCAATGTTTTTATATTGGGGATAGGATTGAAAAAATATTTTGTAAGACTGATCTAAACAATTTCTCCATAATGAAATAAGATCTTTTTCAAATTCTAGTTCAAAATTTCTTTTTATAAAATAATTAGAGGAATGTTTTTTTAAACGATGATTTTGTATAATAAGCATTTTCGTATAAATGTCGCATATTTCGTGTTCATTAGGAGATAAAAGAGTTTGATTAATTTGAAAAGTGTCCATGGTCAATAAAGTTGTGGACTTTTTGTAAAAATTAAAAAAAATCAATTTTTACAATTTAAGAAAAAGACATGTATCAAAATTAAAAACATGAGCGGAATTCATTTTTTAGGGAGCGACGATTTTGTTGTCAAACAAGGAGACAAGGGACTTGTTTTATCTTTAGTATACGAGTCAAAGGGTATGACTCTTCTTCTTTTTTATTCTACAGAATGTCCATATTGTGACGCTTTGATTAATAAATTCAAACAATTACCATCTTATATGAATGGGTGTCAATTTTCCATGGTGAATGTTAATAGAAATATGAGTATTGTTGAACGATCCAAAAATACCATTGCTCCCATCAGTTATGTTCCTGATGTAATTTTATACGTTAATGGGTCACCTTATGTTCGTTATGACGGACCTCATGATATTCAACACATTCAAGATTTTATTATTAATATTAACAAGAATTTATCCAACGAGAAAAAGACTGCATTTATGGCGCTTGACGAAAATAATAATACCAAAAGTATTAATGAAAACTATCAAGCTCAAAATCAACAACAAATTCAAACCATTAATGAATATCATCAGCCACAACAGCAACAACAACAGCAACAACAACAACAAAATTTTAATCTAGACATGACTCCCTACCAACAACAACAACAACAACAACAACAACAACAATTAAGCAATGAACCAACCAAAAATATTCCAGCATACACTATTGGAACTCCGTTGTATGGGGAAAGAAAGAATGAAAAGGTTTGTTATTTAAATTTCAATACCGCCTATGTTTCTACAAATTAAAGACTTTGTTTACGGGATTTAAAATAATCATAAAATTCTTGAAAATTAGTAATTATTATACTTTTCTTTTGAGATTTTTGGAAAAATCCTTTTGAAAATCTATCTCTTGATATTGAATAAATAAGGGTTACCGGAATTGTTTCTTTATTTTGGATAGATTTATAGTATCGCCAAATGTAACGATGTAATATAGAATTACTTAACGCAGAGTCATCTATGTAATAGTCTGTTCCCTCTAAAATCCATTTTTTCTTTTCTTTTGGGTTTGGTTTTAAACCTTGAAGTATGTCTTGATAATTTTGTTGCCTATAATCTAAAATTATGTGTTTTGATGGATTATGACCATGTTTTAAAACAGAGCTTGCACTAAATTGATAATTTGCAATAAAAACTAGACTGATATGTTGTAAATTATGTTGAATACAATTTTCAAAAGCTGTAAAAGTTTTCTTGGTTTGGGGAAATTTGTATTGTTCAAACTCTTGCCATACAAAACCAGGCTCGTAAGGATTAACATATAGCACAATATCTAATCCTCTAAATTTTTCTAAATAAAACTCTTTGGTAATATAGGGATCAATAATAATTAAACAAACCGGTAAACCAAGTTTTCGTATTAACTCTAATTCATAATCTCCAGGTCCGGTCGAAATACTCAAAATTGTAATTCTATCTTCAATGTTGAATTCTACTGATGCTGAGTCTGGATTATATCTAAAATCAGTAAAAAAAGGTATAGGAGGAGCTACTGCCAATTGTTCTAAAAGTTCTTTTTGGATTGTTAGCCATGATAAATTTTCCATATTTTTTATTTGTATTAAAATATTAAAATTACGTCATTTAATTTTCAAATAATTAATTTGAAAAGCTTACTCGTAATAGGGATCGAACCTATGACAACTGCGTTATTAGCACAGCACTCTACCGACTGAGTTATACGAGCCGTTTGATTTTTTATATGTTTTTAAAAATTAATCATCAATTTTTAATTTCACCAACTTTTTTAATTAAATTTTTAGGATGATGCAAAATTGGACATTCTAAATTTTGATATTCTTTAAAATTAGAAAAAGTATCATGAGACAACACCGTAATGGATGAAAATGGGAATTTTCGATCATTACCGTAGTGGTAATGTAAATCCAAAATTGCATTGACAATGAATATATCATCCATTTCATCGCCTCCCAACGAATAAAATAAATCGGTTCCTGTTTTTATATCATAGCATGCTACTTTGACATGTAAAATATTGTCATTATTTCCTGATTCAATATTTAGTATTTCAACTTTTCCGGTTTTTAAATCCTTTTTTACATTTCCTTTATTCACCATAATCCAAAAAGTGTTATTTTCTTTTAGATAGTTGAATTTAGAGGATTCAAAAAGTGTATTTACTAAAATGTCCCTGATATTTAATTGATTTGTAAATTCTTCAATTAATGTATTAGTTTTTAATAAAAAAGATACTCTACATATATTTTGAATATCTACAAATACTACATGTTTCTTTTTTTTTAAAATTAGGAAATTGTAAAAGGAAAGCTTCGAATTTGCAAAATTATCCAACTCCTCTTTTAAATATTTTCTATTGGCTTTATAAACTTTTGATGAATTTGCTCTTTTTGATTTTTTTTCACGTCCAATTACTATTTTAGGTTGTTCTATTGAATCACAAATAACCTTTCTCCATTTTAAAGGAATAAATTCATAAATACTGTTATTCTTTTGAGAGGGTTTTAAAAGACTTTTTACTTTGAATGTCTTTTTTTGTTGCTGTAATCTTTTTTCCAGATTTTCTAATAATAAAAAAATAGATTCTACAATTGCCGGAGAGTTTTTATTAGATAAGACAATTGTTTTTTCTGCCAATGTTGAGTTTTGGATTAGTAAAAGGACCAAAGGATAAAATTTTTCATCTAGAAAAAGATGAACATCTTGATTACCAAAATCTCCTGTAAGTAATTCCAAATTTTTTAAAATAAGAATACATTTTTCTGGAATTTGCTTATTTTCTGTAGTAAAAATCATTACCCGCGTCCATTCTGATAAAATTTTTAGCATGTTTTTTAATTTGTATTCTTCCAAAATAAACAATTTGGAAATTTTTGATAATTCTTGGATTAATTTGTAAATTTTTTTATTTACTTTTTCTATACTAATTTTCAAGATTGGTTTAGAAAATGTTTTTGGAATTTCAAAATCTTGTATAAAAGGTGATAAAATTTTTTCTATAGATGGTTTTAATTTTTGATTTTTAGATTGATTTCGAATACATTTACTTGCTTGTGTCAAATAAAATAAAGGTGGGTTAGAATCATCTTTTAATTGTTTCCATAATGATGTAATGGAATCCATAAATATAGTCAAAGATTTACAAAATTTATTAATCATACATTCTTTTTTAAGGATTAAAGATGGTTTGTTGGGATTGGAGCCCATTTATTAAAAAAAATTGAATAAATTTATTTCTTACAGAGTGAAATAAAAATGAAATCTAAAGCATTAGCTGATATTGATCCAAATCCAACATCATCTTATATATTGAAATTATCCAATTATTTTGACAATTTAAAATTTTTCATGGGCCATAATTACATTTTTTTGGGTCCTTTTGTTGCTTCATTAATAATGTATAATAAAAGTGTTTATTTTTATCCTTTGGACTTTACCAAAATTATTTTATTTGGATTTTTTAAAATTTTAATCACATTTACCATTTATCATCGTTATTTTGCCCATAATACATTTTCTTGTTCTCGACCCATTGCAGTCATTCAGTGTATAATAGCTTCAACTGGAGCTCAAAGAAGTCCTTTATGGTGGGGTTCAAAACATGTAAGACATCATAAATTTTGTGAAAATGAGGGAGACCCTCATAGCCCCTTTTTGTTTGGTTTTTGGTATTCATGGATGGGATGGGTGTTATCCAAAAAAGAATCAAGGATTGATTGGGATTATGTTCATCCTCACTTGAAAACTTGGGAAATGGTCTTGACAGATGCTTGTTCTGGATTTATACCTTTACTTGAACTTTATTTATGGAATCAGTATGCTGGATTAAAATCAGTGTTAATTGTTTATTGGGCTACAATGTTGTCCGTTTACATCACTTTAGGTTTTAATGTCTTTTTACATCATGATCCAGAGATTACCGATCAAAAACAAGCAAATGGAAGATATGTTTGTAGAGCTCATGATAAATGTCCTCAATGGATTAATTATTCGATTGATTTACTAGGTGAAATGAATCATCAAGACCATCATCGATATCCTAGAAAAGCATTACATCCAAGCCGTTTAATTGATGTTCCTTATTGGTTTTATATTTATCCAGGAGAAAAAATGGGAATATTTTACAATGTTAATCATCATGGATCTATTTAATTTAATTAAATTAATCACTTAAGAATTTAATCTTTATAAAAAAAATGAGATTCACAAGTGTTTTATTTGCAACTTTTTTTTCTGTATGTCAAGCGTGGAAAACCAATAGTGGATTAATTTATGATAACGAAAATAAACAATTTAACTTGAGTGGAATCTCTTGGTTTGGTTTTGAAACTCAAGATTTTGTTGTTAATGGATTATGGTCACATCCAATGAATTTTTATATGGATTTAATGAAAAATAATGGATTTAATACAATTCGAGTTCCATTTTCTGCCGAGTGGATATTGTATAATTTTGATTTATACCCAGACAGTGGTATGGTTTCTGCAGATCAAAAAAATCAACATAAAAAATCAATTGAGATTTTGGATAATTTATTTGAAATGGCAGAACAACGCGATATGAAAATAATGTTGGATTTACATCGACTTCATAAAGAATATATATCTGAACTTTGGTATAGTCCAACGGATAATATGTTTACAGCTGATGGTTTCTTAAAAACTTGGTTTCGCATTTTGGACCGATATCACAGTAATTCTTGTTTAATTGCTATTGATTTGCTTAATGAACCTCATGGTCCTGCTACATGGGGATCTGGAGATTCAAGCACAGATTGGAATCAATTTGCTCAATACGCTATTGGAGAAATTTCACAAAAATACCCCGATAGTACATGGTTGTTTTTGGTGGAAGGGATAGGATGGGGGAAAGATTTATCTCAAGCTCGATATCATCCAATTCAAGTTTCCCCAAATGTGCAAAACAGAGTTGTATATAGTGCTCATTCTTATGGTAAAAGTGTAGTTTGGAATACAGATGTAAATAATGCTGGACAATTATATTATGATTGGTCTAATTCTTTTGGATTTTTGGCTGACCAAGGAGATACATTTTTTATTGGAGAATATGGAGGAATTACCGATTTGGATGCTCCATGGATGATTACCTTTTCTAATTACTTGATTGAAAAAGGAATGAGAAATAATTTTTTCTGGAGCTTGGGACCCAATTCTGGGGATGTACATGGATTCTTATTAGATGACTGGACATCTGTAGATTCTTTTAAAAAATCTATTACAGTTAAAATTCAACCTAATCCTACTTTTTGGTTGTAATTTTGTATGTCGGTTCTGTAGAACCATATTTTTATTTTTTTTTGGTAAACTTAAAAATTGATTCCTATTTTTTTTTTCAACCTTTAAATCGAAGGAGCAAGAAAGAGAAAAAAAGAAAAAAAATCCCATATAGTCTACCTGGTCAGGATACGGGCCTTTCAAGCCTGAGAACCGAGTTCGAGCCTCGGTATGGGAATTTTTAAAATTGAAAATGCTGTAGCAGTATTTGGGTTTACATCAAAATTAATGAAAACTACAGAGAAATCTGGACAACCCAAATGTTATTCACAGCACAAGGCAGGATTCCCGAGCGGTCAAAGGGGACAGACTTAAGCTCTGTTACTTCGGTTTCGTGGGTTCGAATCCCACTCCTGTCAGTATACCGCATTAACTCAGTTGGTAGAGTGTGAGGCTTTTAACCTCAAAGTCAAGGGTTCGACCCCCTTATGTGGTGTTGGAACGGAGAAAGACATAAAAATGCTCTGTGGCGCAGGGGAAGCGCGTTGGGCCCATAACCCAAAGGTCGGTGGATCGAAACCATCCGGAGCAAAAGGGAGAAAAAAACCTGGAAGCAGTAATACAAAAATTAGACCGCAACGGTCTTACACAAAGGGGGTTTAGCTCAGATTGGTAGAGCGGTCGTTTAGCTTACGACAGGTCATTGGTTCGAATCCATTAACCTCCACTATTTGATTATCTTAATCATAAATGTAGCAAGCTCAAATTAGAATTTATTTATAACGCAGTTGTGATGTAGTTTACGTTTAGATACGGAGTTTCGATTCCCCTATGCAATATTTGGAAAAGGAGACAAAATTTTTATTTGAATTTAAATAAAAATACTTTCAAGGTTCCTATTTATTGTAAAAAATGATTGTTTTTGTTATTTTGATACTTTTTCTTTTAAACTATTCATGGGAGGAAACGCCTTGAAAAATATCAATACTGTTCGACTCGATAAACAAGAATATTTACAATTGAAAAAACAAATAATAGAACCGCTACTAGAGAAAAAAATCAAGGTTTGCGACCTGTTGGAAACACCTGGTAAAGAGACTTTTGGTGATTTGGATCTATTATACTGTAGTGAACCTGACATCAATATACACGAAATTATTAAAATATTGTTTGAACCTAAAGAAATTGTTTCTAATGGAGAAGTTGTTTCTTTTGATTATAAAAATTTTCAAGTTGATTTAATAAAATGCAAAAATGACCAACAAATGAAAATGGCTCATTTTTATTTATCTTATGGAGACTTTGGTTCTATTATTGGTAGAATAACAAATTTTTATGGAATTAAGTTTGGTCATCATGGGTTATTTGTGAATTTATTTCAAAGTACAATACTTAATACAGAATGCAGTAAAAACGAGTGTTCTCAATATAAAATAATACTAAGTCAAGATCCACCAAAAATATGTGAATTCTTGGAGCTAGACTACCAATTATACAACAATGGATTTAAAAATACAAGAGACATTTTTGATTTTATAAGCTCCTCTAGTTTTTTTAAGAAAGAAATGTTTAATGACTTGAATCGTTCTTATAAAAAAAGAGAACAAATTCGACCAATGTTTCAAGAATTTCTTGCTTTTTTGGATTTATCAAAAGAGTCCAATCTTTTTTCGATTCAAAATCAGCAATTACTGGCAATCAATTTCTTTGATAAGCAAGATGAATTAAAAGATGTTAGATTGAAATTGGAAAAAGAAACTATCATTAAAAATAAATTTAATGCTGGTTTGTTTATGAAGTATGGTTGGAATGGAAAAAAACTTGGAGAAGCGATTGTTATTTTTAAAAAAAAAATGGAGGAAAAGCATCAGAAAGATTTTAATCAATTTGTTTATGATTCATCAAGCGATCTTATTCAGGATGAAATAAAACATTATGTTCAAAATTAATTGTTTTTAATCGCTAAATTTTTTTTTGTTTAAATTAAAACTTTGGATTAAAAAATTTTTTTTTTTTTCATTCTCAAAAATAAATAAAAATAAATTCTCATGGTCATATTATATCTTTAGACGGACCAAAAGTATCTTTTGATCAATTAGGAAACCATTACAAGAAAAATAGTCAAATTTTAAAAACGAGTATTGAAAAGATTAATCAAAATATTAAAAAAGGAACCGAAAAAGAACGAAAGCAATTGGAAACTGCGGTCAAAAATTTAGAGGATAAAGTACAAAGTATTCTTCAACAAAAAGAAAATCAAGAAGAAAATAATAAAGTAAAAGAGGCATCTAAAGAACGACAAAGAGCAATGATGATTGCTGGGAAAAAATTTTTTTCAGCCAGAGAGAAAATTTTTGCTGATCGATCGTTGTCGACACAACAAAAAAGTCAAAAAGAAAAGGAATTGTATGAAAACATTCAAGATAATTTCTTGACACCAGAAGAAAAACAATTTTTTGCTAGTATGATGAAAGATAATATGGTAGTATTAATTCATCCCAATCAAATGAAAGAATCCAGTTTGGCAAAACAATTAATGTTGAATTAAACATTTGTAAATATTATTTTAAAATGATTCCAGAGTTTACAGATGGATTTTTTAAAATAAATTCTACCCATGGTTTTTTACCAATTTTAGATCCTTTAGATAAATTACCTAGCTCCTTTAGTTCACTTCAAACTATTTTGGACGATTTACCAGCGCTTTTAAAACAACCAGAGGATGAAATTGAAGCTCGAATCCAACAATTTCCCAATTATTTGAACCTTGTTAAAAATGAAACAGATATATTATTAAAAGCGGCTCTGTATCGAGGATATTGTTTTCTATCTAGTGCCTATGTTTTATTTCCTGCTCATACTAGTTACTTGGAGACAAAAAATTATGGAAAAGCAAGAGATCGATTACCCGAAAATTTATCTCAACCCTTGATTTATTTAGCAGAGCAACTTAATGTTTATCCTTGGTTGGAATATTCTTTTGGATATTCATTAGGAAATTATGTAAAAATAAATCCTAATCAAGGACTAGATTATACAAATTTACGAATGGCGAATGCGTTTATAGGATCTCAAGACGAAATTGGTTTTATAATGGTCCATGTAGATATTAATCAATACACACCCAAACTAATTGAGCATTGTAATCAATTGTTGATGGACAAAAACAATAATTGTAATCCTAAATTATCTTTGGAAAATATTTTTCAAACTCTTGTAAAGATGAATACAAGTCGTAAAAAAATGTGGGATGCAAGTCGGTGGGAGAATTATAATGATTTTAGAGTCTTTATCATGGGAATAAAAGGAAATGAAAAAATATTTCCAAATGGACTTGTTTATGAACCAGAAACCGAACCTAGATTTTATAGAGGACAAAGTGGCAGTCAAGATACCATCATTCCATTTTTAGATAATTTCTTTAGGGTTTGTGATTTTTATCCTGAAAATGAACTTACCAGTTATTTAATGGACATGAGAAATTATAGACCTAAACCTTTTAGAGACCTTCTCGAATGGATTTACAAAAATAATATTGGAATTATAGATTGGATTTTAGGATTTGAATATGGATGGATTTTACTTTGTAGAATATACAAAGAAATTTATCATTTTAGAAATGGACATTGGCAATTTGTTCAAAAATACATCATGGCAAATACAAAATACCCCATCGCCACTGGAGGAACTCCTATCATTTCTTGGCTACCAAATCAAATAAATTCTACTTTGAATGCATTACAAAATGTATTGGATCAAGTTACCGATAAAGCAACATTGGAATATCAAAAAGAACGCCAAGAACTTGCCAATATGAAAGATTTAATTTTTAAACAATCCAAATTACTTTCTCAACCAAATTATAACGCCGATAAAGTGTTTCAAGTAAATAAAGAATTTCATTTTCAAAATTAAATATTATTATAAATGAGTCCCATTCCCGAAAATGTTGTTGACAAAGAATTGTATGCAAAAATAAAACAAGAAATTCATAGAGACCTCAAAGAAAAAAATACTCGTTGGGGTATTTACGCATCCTCAAGATTAGTAAAAACTTATAAAAAACAAGGAGGCACCTATACCAATGACAAAAACCAAAAGACGACTGTTAAAAAGAAAAATACCTCTGGTCCCATAGGACTTGACCGATGGTTCAAGGAAATATGGATTAATATATGTGAATCTCAACCTCCTCAAAAAATTGTCAAATGTGGTCGTTCAAAAATAGAAAAAGAAAAAAATAATAATACGTATCCCGTATGTAGACCTTATAAGAGGATAACTCCAGAAACACCTAAAACCTATCAAGAAATGGACAAGACTGAAATAGATAAAATTTGTAAACAAAAGCGAAGAGTTCCATTAAAAGTTTTACCCAAATTCAAGTAATTTTTTTTCTAAATCTTTAGACAAGCTTTTGAAACTGAATTTCAAGCTTTTGAGCAATTTTTCTATATTCAATATCCTCTGTCCAAAATAAATCTGCATTTTTAAAGACAAATCTGATTAAAAAATCAAGTTTATCATTTTTTTCAAATGATTCTGGAAACCAAGTATCACATAATACTAATAACTTGTTCGCTTCACGTTTTGCGTTACGGTATACCTCTTTTCTATTTTTATCTTGTTCTTTTTTGGTAATAATAGTTCCAGGATGATCTTTTGGAAAACGATGACTAACATTTTTAGATTGATCAAATTCAACAGATCGATTCGGATCCTTATATGTTGAAATGTTTATTTTGCTTAAATCTATAGTAATTACTGGTTTTCTGCGTGGCATTTTTAATTTTAAAAATTTTTTTTAAAATTTAAATGTAAAAATTTCAAACAAGTTTTTCCAACTCTTTTTCAAGTTTTTTTTTAAAATCGTCAAATTGTTTATATTGTAAAAGGCTTATATTACCAAAAATAAAATCCACAAAAAATTCAATTTTATCATCTAAATTAATACTTTCGGGGAAGCCATTCTGGTATATTTGCATTAATATTTTTACCATTTTTTCTACAACTCGATTTTGTTGTTCATCATTTTTCTTATACCAATTAGCCAAATCAATGTCCTTGTCAAATTGAAATAATTCATTTTTACTTTGATCTATTTTGATTTTTTTATGTTTATTAAATTGTTTTACCAATGATTTAATTTCATCTCTATTGGAAAAGGCAATCGCATCTCTTCTACGCGGCATTTTTAATTTTAAAAAATTTTTTTAAAATTTATTACTTTATTTATTTTTAATTTAAATCCATTTGTAAGGTCCACTGCCTTTAACTTGAACATCACTCTTGAGTGGTTCAACTTCAATTGAATTTCTTCTACCAATCACAGTCCAGAAGAATGAACCACTTGGTCCATAGACTGAAAATTTACCCTCTACTACCTTGCTTACACCATAAATGTTGATTGAATTTCCATCCGAGATGGCAGTAACCAAGACAGTAAACTCATCAGCAATGTGTTGAGCATATTCAGGTAAAACAATTTCAATGCTCGAGTTGTTGGTAATTGAACCTTCACCTCTGTAATAAACTCCTGCTTCAGGACCTTCAATACAGGCGTGAACAAGATATTGCTCAGGATTTTGAGGATGGTCAATGACGAAAGTTTTATTTCCTCCTCCAGAGACCGTTGAACTGTTACTATCATAAACTATAGATTGAGTTACAGTATCAAAATATACAGGGAAATAGTTATCATTGGCATAATTTACTGCTCCAGCTGTTCCAGAACCACTTTGAACTGCAGTGCTTGTAGATACATTTAATCCAGTTGGACCCGTAACTCCTTGAAGTCCAATTAATCCAGTAGGCCCTTGAGCACCAGTAGGTCCTTGTAAACCTGTGGATCCAGTTAAACCAGTTGCTCCAACGCTTCCTGCAGGTCCAGTAGCACCAGTATTTCCAAAAAATCCAGTTTGACCAGTAGCTCCACGGAAACCTCCAGGACCCAAACTACCTGTAATTCCTTGAGAACCAGTTTGACCAGTTGATCCTTGAAGACCCGTAGGACCTTGTTGACCTGTTTGACCTTCGCTACCAGTTGGACCAGTTGATCCTGTAGCTCCAATCATACCAGTTTGACCGGTTTGTCCAGTAAGACCTTGTTGACCGGTTTGTCCAGTAGGACCTTGCTCTCCGGTAGGACCTTGACGACCGGTTTGACCGGTTTGACCAGTAAGTCCTTGTTGACCAGTTTGCCCAGTAGCTCCTTGTTCTCCGGTTTGACCTTGTTGCCCAGTTTGCCCTGTTTGTCCTATTGATCCAGTTGCTCCTTGTTGACCAGTTTGTCCTGTTCCTCCTTGTAAACCGGTAAGTCCTTGTTGACCAGTTTGCCCTGTTGCACCATAAGCTCCAGTAAAGCCAGTTGGTCCAGTGCCTCCTTGATTACCACGAGTTCCAGTAAAACCTGTGGCTCCAATAGCTCCAGTAGGTCCTTGAACTCCTGTCTGCCCGGTAACTCCTGTAGATCCTTGTTGACCAGTTGAACCTGTAGAACCAACTGCCCCTGTAAGACCGATGGCTCCTGTAATTCCTTGAGAACCAGTAGTACCAGTTTGCCCAGTTTGACCTTGTTGTCCAGTTTGTCCGGTGGGTCCTTGTTGACCAGTTGGTCCTTGTTGGCCAGTTTGTCCTGTAGCTCCTTGTAAACCAGTTTGTCCTGTAGCTCCTTGTAATCCAGTTGGTCCTTGTTGCCCAGTTTGTCCAGTTGGTCCTTGTTGCCCAGTTTGACCAGTAGCCCCTTGTTGTCCAGTTTGACCAGTAGCCCCTTG
>Ga0114972_10001372_pt1 | contig 18250 bp, 16 predicted proteins | sample M_140807_EF_Meta_FD_87354 | JGI IMG/M metagenome (GOLD analysis project Ga0114972, IMG submission 87354) | Freshwater microbial communities from Lake Montjoie, Canada to study carbon cycling - M_140807_EF_MetaG | ecosystem: Environmental > Aquatic > Freshwater > Lake | place: Lake Montjoie... | reverse complement strand
TCGCGGCGCTCGTCGACGAGCTCGGCTGGTGCGACATCGATCACCGAGGAATTTTACTGGATCTCGGAACCGAAGCCGTGACGGGCCGCTATGCAGGCTCGCTCGTGACGCCGCGCGGGGTGGTCGCTTCCGAGCACGAGGGGGCGACCTGGGCGCGGATTTACGACGGCAAGCTCACGCTCTCGTTCGTGCAGCCTTATGCGGCGCGCGTCTTTGTGTCGATGCGCGCGGAGGGCGGGGACGCCCGTCGGGCAGACGTCAGCATCGACGACCTCCCCTTGGGTCAGCTCTCGCTCGCTTCGGAGGCGAAGGTCTCCTCGACCTCGGCCACGCGTTTGCCGATCGACGCCGGCCTGCACGAAGTCACCCTCCGTTTTCGCGGCGCAAAAGGCTCCGAAGACGCGCCGTTCGCCGAAGTGGACTGGCTGCGCATCGCGGTCCCCGACGAGCTGTCTCGCAGCTATGGCGCACCCACCCTGTTCGATCTGCTCGCTCCGGCAGCCCAGCTCGGCGGCGTGCCGCGGCGTGCGCTCTCGATGCGCGCACCGACCACCGTCGGTTGCATGATGCGCGTTCCGCCGAATGCGACGTTCCGTGCGAGCGTCGGCATGATGGGGGGTGGCAAAGCGTCCGCTGCCGTTTCGGTCCGCGAAGAAGGACGGGAATCTGTGGAGCTTTCGCGCCTCGAGGTCGAGGGTGGCGCCACGGCCGAGTGGCGCGACCTCGACGTGCCGCTTGCTTCGTACGCCGGCAAGCTCGTGCGTCTCGAGCTCGTCGCCTCGGAGACGAGCGGTACGGGACGGCTCCTGTTCGGCGATCCTGCCGTGTACGTGCCGGAGCGACCCGTGGTCGAGGTGTCTCGCGCCAAGACGGCGGTGGTGGTCGTGCTCGATGGGGTCGAGCGGGGCGACCTGCCGCCGTGGCTGGACGAGGCGCCTCATGCGCCGAACTTGAAGCACCTCGTGCAAGTGGGCACGGTGTTCGGCGAGCATCGCGGCGCAGCCACCCTCGCGAACGCCTCGGTCGCCTCGCTGCTCACCGGCCTGCCGCCCCGGGCCCTCGCCCTCGTCGATCCCGGGGCGCGGCTTCCCAAGGGGTTGACGACGATCGGCGACATCGCGCGGGACGGCAGCGTGCGCGCCGCGATGTTTACCGGCGTGCCCACGACGTCAGCGGCGTTCGGCTTCGACAGGCACTGGGAGTCGTTTTTCTCGTTCCCACCGAATGAAGGCCGGCCGGCGTCCGCCCCCATCGACGAGGCCATTGCGTGGCTCGGAGACGTCGGAGCGAAGGACGCCGAGGCCCGCCCGATGCTCGCCGTCATCCACGCGCGCGGTGGTCACGCTCCCTGGGATCTCACGCCGGCCGAGGTCGCGAAGCTGCCCCCTCCGAAGTACACCGGCGCCCTTCGCGCGCGCGATGCGGCTCAGACGATGGCGACGCTGAAGGGCCAGTTTTCGCGCCTCACGGCCGCTGACGAGGAGCGTCTCCGTGCCATGTATTTCGCCGCCATTTACGGGCAGGACGCGGCGCTCGGTCGCCTCGTCCGAAAGCTGCAGGAGACCGGGCGTTGGGACTCGACCCTCTTCATCGTGACCGCGGACGTCTCCTCGGCGATGCGAACGTTGTTCGCCGACGGCATGCCGCTGCAGGAAGACGCTCTCGCACTTCCCCTCTACGTGCACTTTCCCGGTGCACCGGCGACCGCGCAGCGGGTGGCTCAAGAGACGCGGGTCGCCGACGTCACGCGCACGGTCCTCTCGGCGCTCGGCTTGAAGGCCCCACCGGAGCTTGGTGGCCGCGATCTCTCCGCCGTGGCGGCGGGGCTCGACCCCGAGCCTTACCCGATTCGTGTCGCGTACGCCGAAGACGCTTACTCCGCCCGCTGGGGCCGCTACGTGCTCTCCGGAAAGCTTGACGGCCACCGCCCCACCCTCTGCGATCTCGAGCTGGATCCCACCTGCGCTTACGATCGGACCCATCGCGCGCCGTTTGTCGCACACGCGCTCCTCCGGCGTTTCGCTGCGATGGACGCGGCGCTTCCCAAGGCGCCCGAGCGCGAGCCCTTGTCGCTCGACGCCGAGGCTGCCGCTGCGCTGAAGGTGTGGGGCGCCTACTAAACTCCCGATCGGCGCCTCAAGTTTTTCGCGCCGCCGCCGTTCCCCTTGAACAGCGATGCTGTCGTTCGGTTTGCCCCTCGCCCTACCTGGTGTGCTCGATGCCGACGCCCTGGTGGAGGCGCGCCGCGATGCAAAGCCTCGCACCGCGACGCAGCTTTACCGCGAGGTCGACCGGCTGATGACGACGGTCGTCCGAAGTGGGGAAGTTCGCACGCAGCAGCGCTGACGCCCGCGGTTCTCGACGCGCCCGCGGTTCTCGACGCGCCCGCGGTTCTCGACGCGCCCGCGGTTCTCGACGCGCCCGAAGCGACAGCCGCGCCCGAAGCTACAGCGAATCGTGGGCGATGACGTCGCCCGGAATGCTGGCGAGTCCCTGAGCGAAGGACTTCAATTCCGGCGTCAGCTGGCCTTTGAGTCGATCCATTCGACGCGCGAGCTCGGCCGCATCCTTGGCCTCGAGCCAGCCGGCCGTGGCGTCGCTGGCGCGCAGGTACCACGGCACACGCTTGGGATTGAGCAGCTTGTCGATGGCGGCCGCGGCGGTCGCGTCGTCGCGGAGCGGCTCGAAGGCGCGGAGCCGACCTTCGAGGGCCAGACTGTCGCTTGCGAAGCTTGGCGTCAGAGCGCGCGCTTTGGCCGCCTTTCGCAGCGCCGCGTGCAGCCCCGCGGGGTCGCCGCGCTCTGGCACGAGGAAGTGGTCGACGAGCCGCGGTCGAAACAGAACGGCCTCGGCGTCGAGACCAAGGAGCGAGGCGAGTCCCGCGGTGTCGTTGGCGGTAAGGACGCGCAGGACCTCCTCCGAGAGCGCCTTCAACGCCGGGCGGTCGAGCCGATAGAGAACGAGCTTCGAGCGGCTCACGCGTCGGCTCCCGCGCGAAGGACCACCGCGGCCACGCTCGTTGCGCCGAAGCGGCGAATGCATTGCCGTCCGTGCGCGAAACCCGCGTAGCGCTCCGAGGCGTCTCCGTCGGACTGCGCGCCTTCGAGCTTCAGGTCGCGCGCGGCGACGGTGCGGGCGAGCGCGGCGTCGACCACGAGCAGCTCCGCGAGACCTCGCCGTTGCACCTCGGCGTCCGTCGACAGCGCACGGCTCCAGGCGAGTGCCCACTTCGGGGCGTCGGCGGCTTCGGCGCGTACGCGGAAGGTCTCCGCGAGCGCGGCATCGTCGAGCACGGACGCAAGCTGCAAGGCCAGGCGCCACGCGGGCACCTCCGCACGCACTTTCGGCAAGAGCTCGACGAGCTCCGCTTCGTCTCCGGCTTCGAGTGCGGCCGCGGCCCGGAGAACGAGCCGCAGACCCTTGCCGCGATCGAGTTCGCGCAGCAGGCGCCGCATTTCCACGACGTCGCCGCGCTCTTTTGCCGCAAGCACTTCCTCGAGGCTCTGTTGCGAGGCAGGCTCGAGGCCGTCGATGGGTGGGCGCTCGCCGCGGTCCCGTCCGGCTCGGCTGCGCTGCGCGAGCAGCGCGTCGTCCTCTTCCATCGCGGCCGCGTCGGCCGCGTCGAGGACGCCGAGCTTCACCTTGAGTTTGTCGAGCCAGCCCATCGCGTCATTCGCCTTCGTCGCTCAAGAAGTCGTCGTCCTGGTGCTTCGGCGTCTTCAAGATCGAGCCGTCGGGGGCGTCGCGTCGAACGACCACCGTGCGGGCGGTCGAGGTGTCGGGTGACTCGCGCGCGATGACCGTGATCATGTTCACGCCGGGCTGGAGGGGCGCGTCGAAGGTGAAGGTCGCCCGCTTCGGGTCCGCGCCGTTGTGGTTCGAGACGTAGTGCAGTTTTCGGCTGCCCACGAACAGGTACAAATCCAGCAGGCGCTCGCTGTCGGACGCTTCGACGTCGATGCGAATTTTCTCTCCGCGGGTCGCGCGATCGGCCGCCTTCAAGGTCAGCACCGGCGGCGCGTGCGAGAACAGCGGGGTATAGGGAAGCTCCGCGTCTTTCTTCGCCTGACCGCTCATCTCGAAGCTGTCCTGCTTCAAGAAAGCGAAGCGATTCGGCCCGAGCATCACCTTCACGCTCGCGAGGCCCTTCGCGTCCGTGGAGCGCCCGATCAGCGGCAACACGGTGCCGGCACCGAGTACCCCAAAGGGCGCACGCTCGAGGGTCGCATCGCCATAAAGCTGCGCACCTTCCTTTGCGGTCACGGCGCCCTCGGCCGGCGTGATGCTGGCGGCGGGTCGGACCGGGATGCGGATTTTCTCGTTCGCGAACTCGCGCAGATCGCGGTCGCCGACCGACAGCCCGAGGACGATTTCGTCCTCGGCGAGCTGGGGCTGCACCTCGAAGGTGAAGGCAACCTGGCGGACCTCGCCCGGGTCGACGCCGTCGAGCTGGAATCGCCCATTCTTTAAAAGAACGCCGTCGCCCGAGCGGTTCGACAGGTTCGCCTGGGTATCGAGCGAGCGCCCCTTGCCCACGTTTTTCGCCGTGAGGAAAATCGTCACCATCTCGCCGCGCTGCACGAGGCCGTCGCCGTTCGCACCTTCGAGGTTGTCGGCGATTTGGTAGCTGTATTGGAACTGCGGACGCGGCAACGCTTCGATCGTCGGGCGCAGCTCGGCGGTCGCTGGGGTATGGCCGCCTGCGGCGTCGAAGTGGATCTTGATGCCGTCGCTGCGGTCGAGCGCCTCCTTCGGCAGGTGGCAGACGCGCTTCGGATCTTTCGGCAGCGGCGCGGTCGTCGCGATCTTGCGGCCTTCGATCTCGCACCATGAGAGCGGGACGGTGACGCTCCTCGTTTCGCCCCCGGCGAGCTTTCCGAAGACCAGCTCTTTTTCGTTGAAGTACGGGTTGTCGCTGTCGGTGACCGCGCGCAGCCGGTAAACGGGCTCTTTGCCCTTGTTCGTCACCTTGACGGTGAGGTTCAGCGGTTCGCCGGCCTGCACGGTATCGCCGGGATGGTCGGTCGTTACGACGACCTCGAACTCGTCTTTTGACGGTCCCGTGAGCGGCTTCTGCGTCGGCACGGTCCAGTCGAGCTCGATCTTTTTCAGCTCCTCGGTGACTTTCCCGATCTCTTTTTGGCGCGTGGACTCGATGAAATCGGCGGCGCTCGAGAGCTGCGCCTCCGCTTCTTTGCCGGGGGGAAGCTGTTTCGCGAGCTCGCGCGCGAACTCGATGGGGAAATCGACCTGGAACTCCTCGTCGAGCTCGCCGCCGAGCTCTCGCATCGTCTCGCGCTCGCGTTGCGGCAGGTAGTAGCGCACCACCTGAGCGGGCGACGTTGGCTTCGCGGCACGCTCGTTCGAGAGGCGGTGCTCGAGGTCCCGCTCGCGCACGCCGTTGTGCTGAAGGGTGAGGTCCATCTCGAGCGGATCGACGGTCATCGGGTCGAGCTCGACGTGCGGTGTCACGCCGACCCCTTGGATCGACTGGTCGCCGGGCGTCAGGTACTGCGCGATCGTGAGCTTCAGCGCGGCCTTGTCGGGGGTCACGTCGGGGAAGACGAGCTGTACGCTGCCTTTTCCGAACGTGGTCTCGCCGACGATCACGGCGCGCTTCAAGTTCTTCAGCGCGCCAGCGACGATCTCGCTCGCGCTCGCGCTCGACTGGTTGACGAGCACGACGAGCGGGTAGTCGGGCTCGTTGTCGTTTGCCGTGGCGCGCTTTTCCTCGCGGCCTTCCGACGCACCCACGGTCGCGACGAGCGTGCCGCTCTTGACCCAAATGTCGGCCACCTTGGCGGCCTGATCGAGCAAACCACCCGGGTTTCCTCGAAGATCGAGCACGACGCCCTTGATGCCGCTTCCTTCGCGGAGCTTCGCGAGTTGCTCCTTGATCTCGTCGGACGAGCTCTGCTGAAACTGCTTTAGCCGCACGTAGACGACGTCGCCGGCGAGCTTTTTCGCGATGACGCTCGGCACGCGAATGTTTTCTCGGGTGAGGACGAACTCCTTGGCACCCTCCCACTCGTTGGGTCGCTGCACCCACACGCTGACCTTCGAGCCGGGCTTGCCGCGCAACCGCCTCACCGCGTCGTCGAGCGGCATGTTGAGGGTCGACTCGTTGTTGATCTTCAGAATGCGGTCGTACTTATGGAGCCCCGCGCGGCCGGCGGGCGTGTCCGGCATCGGTCGGATCACGGTGAGCAGCTGGTCGCGCAGCGAGATGACGATTCCCAGGCCGCCAAAGTGGCCAGACGTCGAGAGGTTCATCTCGCGGTACGCGTCCGGGCTCATGAACACGCTGTGCGGATCGAGCGTGCGTAGAATGCCGTTGCACGCGGCGTACTCCACCTCGCGAAGGTCGATGCCCTCCGCGGAAGCGAGGTGTTTCTGCATGAAACCGAAGACCTCGCGAAGCTTCGCGGCCACGTCCCATGGGCCGAGGACGTCGTCGGTGCGCAGCTCCATCTGCTCGGTATCGACGCGCACGGTCATCGTGCCGGGCTTCTCGGCGTTTGGGAGAACGATCACCTGCGCCACGTCGCGCTGGATCTGATTCAGCGCGCTGAGCAGCATGTCCTTCGGGCGCACGCGGTCCGGATCGACGTAGCGATCCCGGACGTACTTCAGCGTCTCGTTGACCGCCTCGAGGCGCGTCAGGTCGTACTTGCGCGCCGCGCCCGCCTTGGTCGGGACGATTTGAGAGCGGAACCCGTACCAGAGCCCACCGGACCCAAACGAGTGCGCGAGAAATCCCGAGAGACCGAAGGCTCCCGCGACAACCAGGAGCTTGCCTACACGCTCGACGGTTCGCATGGTTTCTGGACGGACGACGCCAGCGCCGTCACCCGCCGAGTGTGGCACGTCCGAGAGGCGAATGCGAACGAAGCGGCGCGAGTTCTTGCACGGCAACGCGCGAAAAAAAGCGGACGCGGCTCAGGCGGCGTCGCCTTCTTTTTTTCCCGCGGTGAGCTTCTCTTTGGGAGCGTCGGCGCCTTCGGGGAGCTTCTCCGGTTCGTCCTCGTCGCGGAGCCCTTTTTTGAAATTGCGGATCCCTTCGCCGAGACCTTTGCCGAGGTCCGCGATCTTCCCCCCGCCGAAAAACAACAGGGCGACGACCATGATGAGGAGAATTTCGCTGAAACCGAACCGACCCATGAGACTCCGTGGGCGCCAAGGCAGGCAGGGCGCGCTTATCTACCGAGCACTACCACCCGCCTTTCGGCTGCGCAACGTCGTCGCCAACGTGCCCGACTGCGGCCACTGCCCGCCATGCCTTCTATCCTAGGAACATCGCTTGTATGGTTTTGAACGTGAAGAAGCTCGCGACTGAAACGTCTGCCTCGCGCCTGGGGCTCGGGGTGATCGTCTTGATCCTCGCCATCGCTGGGGTCGGCTGCCCCTGCGCTCGTGGTCCGGTCAACGCAAGTCCTGGGCTTCGGTGGTGGCTTTTCTCGAATTTCGGTGCGAGCAAGATCTGCCCCGAGATGGTCAAGCGCGGCGTCGGCTTGAAGCTGCAGGACCGGGGCGCGACCGTCGGCCGCTTCTTTCCCAACGGCTGCAACGTCGAGATCGACAACCAAAACCAGCTGATTACGGTTCACTTCGCGGGCACGGGCTACGCCTACACCCCGGTCAGCCGACGCATCGGTTTCCGCTGCACGGCTTCGGTTCAATACCGGCCCGATTTCTATCTCGGCGAAGACGACGTCTACGTCTGGGGCAAGATGAACCGCATCGTCGCAGGCCCCAAGTTCGAGCTCGGTTACGTCGAAAGCAAGGTCGCGGATGTCGCCACCAGCATGACCCCGCTTGGCGGTCTCGCGACGAGCTTCGGCAACCAGATCGTCGCCGGTGAGCTGACGCGCGGGTTCACCGTGCTGCAGAACTGGGACACCGAGAGCAAGAGCTTCGCGCTTGGGATCTTGATGCCTCCGCAGAAACCCTCGAGCCCGTTCGACGTCAGCGCGGACGAGCGCTACACGTACGCGAACGAGACGGCCGAGGTGCAGGCGAACCAGCGCGATTTTCTCGGTCCATTCGACGTCGTCGAGAGCACCCAGCAGCTCGTCTTGAAGCTGCAGCTGCAAGGGCCGGCGGTCGACGTCATGATCGTTCCCAAGGCGGTCGGGGACGCGTGGCGCGAGGGTTATCAGCTTGGCACCCCGCTCGGTCCGCCTCCCGGTCCGGTCGTCGCGGGCGCGCCCCTGCAGCCCGGAATGGCGGTGCAGACCGCGTACCAGCTCGCCCCCGGCTCGTATTACGTCGTCATCGACAACACGCCTTACGCGGGCGCCGTCGCGCCTCCCCCGCCGCAGCTCCCCTTTGATCCCCTCGGACTCAACGGCGTCGCGCGGGTGAGCTACGTCGCGCAGCTCGCCGACCGCTGAGGAGCCGTCGCCATGCACCCGCCGCCAGCGATTCGCCCCGCCCGTGCCGAGGATCTCCCCGCCGTGTCGGCCATGGCGGCGAAGCTGCTCGAACTCCACCACGCGTTGGATTCGGCACGTTTTTTCCTCACGGAGCGGCCGGCCGAGGGGTACGCGTGGTGGTTTGAGCAGGAGCTGCCGCGCGACGAGGTCGTGCTGCTCGTCGCAGAGCGTGACGGCCTGCTTGTCGGTTACGCCTATGCGCGCCTCGAAGAGCGGGATTGGAACCAACTGCTCGATGCCTGCGGTGTTCTGCACGATCTCTGGGTCGAGCCCGAGGCTCGCTCGGCGGGGTTGGCCGAGGCGCTCGTCACGGCGGTAGCGGCGGCGCTTCGCGCCAAGGGCGCACCGCGCATCGTGTTGCACGCCGCCGCGGCGAACCCGCGAGCACAGGCGCTGTTCGCGCGGCTCGGCTTTCGCCCCACGATGATGGAGATGACCCGCGAGCTGTGAGGCCGCGGGTGTGCCGTGGGCGGAGCTACTCGAGCGCGGTGTCGCCACCGGCGACGAGCGCAACTGCGAGCCCGAGCCCGACGAGCGCGAGAACGAAGAACACGAAGCGACGCAGCTCGCCCGGCTTTCCCGTCAACGGCTTCACCGTCGCGTCGTCGATGCCGTCGCGCGCGCCATCGGAGCCGAACTCGAACGCCACGGTCTGCTCCTTTTTTGTCGCGTTGTAGCGCATCGCCGCACCAACGATGTTGCGCGTCGTCGCGAAGAAGGCGCTACCGACCGAGGTGAGGAAGAGGCCCCGTGACAGCAGCGACCAGTCCCGAAACGAGTGCACGAGGGGGGTGGCGTAGGGGATCCACGCGAGCGGAAGCAGCGCAAGGAGCGCCGCACCCCACACCCCAGAGGGCCGCGCGACGGCCATCGCTACGAAGAGCGCCCCCACGATCGTGCCGACCTCGACCACCGCCGACTCGTAAAAAAAGTGCGCCACGTCACCGTCGGTGAGCCAGGTGAGCGCGCCGAGCTGCCCCGGCACGGCGAGCGCGACCAACAGGGCGCGTGAGGGCTTCGCGTTCAAGCGATAGCCCTGGAAGAGGAAGAGGACGTAGACGACGATGGGGAGCCAGGCCGTAACGATTGCCGGGCCGATCGAACCCTCGCGGAAGAGGGTCGGTAGGCCGAGGGCCGGTAGCGCAAGGAGGTACGCGAGGTGAACCCACGCGAACCCGCGCACGAACGACGGGGCATCGGCCGCCGGCGCGTCCTCGGAGAGCGCACCGCGAACGCGCTCCTCGTGCGCGCGGTGGACGCTCTTTTTCTGCGCGCGCCTAAGGTTTTTTTCGCGCGCGCGCCTTTCGGCACGTCTCGCAGACGCCATAAATCTCGTGCTTGTGGGAGGCGATCTCGAAGCCGAGCCGAGCCGCGAGCTTCTCTTGCAGCGCCTCGATGGCCTCGTCGTGAAACTCGATGATGCGGCGGCACTCGAGGCAGATCAGGTGATCGTGGTGGTGGTCGTCGCCTTCGGCGGCGAGCTCGTAGCGCGTCGGTCCATCGCCGAAGTTGTGCTCTTTCGCGAGGCCACACTCCGTAAAGAGCTTGAGCGTCCGGTAGACGGTCGCGTAGCCGATCCGCGGGTCCTCTTGCCGCGCGCGCGTCAGGAGCTCTTCGATGGTGATGTGGCTCGGACCACCGAAAAAAGCGTCCGCGATCGTGCGGCGCTGGCCCGTCGAGCGCAGGCCTTTTTTGACCATGTACGCGTCGAGGCGCGCATGGAGCGCGTCGTGTGCGGTGGCGACCCCCATGACGTGGCGGCACCCTGCTGGTTCCTCGGCGATGGGTCAAGCGGTGAAGTTGGCCGAGTCCGCGAGACGTTGATATCGGCCGAACGTCCCGATGCCAGCAAATCGCCTGCTCCGCGCGTGTTTGACCGTTGCGATCGCGATGGTCGGCGTTGCCGCGGACGAGCGGCAGGTCGCGCGCCACGTGACGATGCTCGCAGGTCGCGCCGGCCTCCGCGTGCCGATGGCCGCCGCACGCCCGCTGACGCCGCGCATCGGCGCGTTTGCGGCAGCGCTCGCCGTCGCCCCGAAACCCGAGCCCTTTTTCGGCGTCGCGACGAGCGACCTCGGCCGCGATGCGCCGGCGGGGCCACCTGCCGCGCCACCTGCCGCGCCACCTGCCGCGCCGCCCGACGCGCCGCCTGAGCGGGAAGCTGAGCTCCGGTCGGGGACGGCCGTCGCTCCAAGCGCCGAGCCCGGCGAGCCGTCGCCGCCCGTTGAAGACATGGCCCCCGTCCTCGCAGGCGGCGAGGGCGACGATGCCCCTCAGGGCCCGGTGCTCGTCAGCATCGGCCGCGAGACGTGGGTGCTCGCCGAGCCGCGGTGGGAGAGCAAAAAGCTGGGCTATTTGCGCGCTGGTGCGATCGTCGGCCGCGCAGACAAGCCGGCTTCGCGGCGCGATTGCCGCGGCGGATGGTACCGCATCGAGCCCGAGGGCTACGTGTGCGTCGGCCAGCGCGCGACCCTCGAAGCGAGCCACCCTGCCGCGCAGCTCTCGAAGAAGCGCCCCGACCGCACGACGCTCCCGTACCTCTACGCGCTCACGCGCTACCCCACGCCGCCGCTTTACGCGCGCCTGCCGAGCGCGCAAGAGCAAGAGGGCGTCGAGGGAAACCTGGCGGGTCAGCTCCGTCAGGCCGCCTCGACCGCGCAAAAGCCCGACTACGTCGCGCCACCGGAGGCCGAGCCGATGCCCGAGCTCGTCGCCCGCGGGGACCTCCTCCCCGCCGTCAGCGGTGACGCGCGCCGGGCCGATCAGCTGCTGCTCGGCCACGCCAAGAAACACTCCGGATGGGCGTTCGTCGCGACCTACGAGCAGGGCGGCCGCCGTTTTGGGCTGACGACCGAGCTCGCCTTGGTACCGCTCGACCGCACGCGCATTGTCCGGCCTTCGGCGTTTCATGGCATCGAGCTCTCCGACGAGGTGGGCCTCCCCGTGGCGGTCAGCCGTGCTCGCAGCGCGAAGAGCTACGGCCTCGACGCGGCTGGGACCGTGTCGATGGTGGGTTCGCTCGCCCATCGCTCGGTCCTGCCCTTGACGGGGCGTGAACATCGTTCACGCGAGGGTTTGCTGCTCGAGGTGCGCGACGGCTCGTGGGTGCGCGCGTCCGACGTCACCGTCATCGAGCGCGAGGGTGACTTGCCGCGCTTCGCCAAAGGCCACGCGAAATGGCTCGACGTCTCGATCCTTCGGCAGTCGCTCGTCGCCTACGAGGGTCCGCGCCCGGTGTACGCCACGCTGGTTTCGACCGGCAAAGACGGCATCGCGGACCACAAGGACAGCCACGCCACCATCCAGGGCACCTTCGTCGTGCACACCAAGCACCTCAGCGTCACGATGGACAGCGACGACGAGAAGGACGAGTTCGATCTTCGTGACGTGCCGTACGTACAGTACTTCACGGAAGGCTATGCACTGCACGCCGCCTACTGGCACGACGACTTCGGCAACCCGCGCAGCCATGGCTGCGTAAACCTCGCCCCGATCGACGCCGCGTGGCTCTTTGACTGGACGACGCCGGGCGTTCCCGAGGGCTGGCACGCGGCCATGTCGCTCAAAGATGGCACGATCGTGCACATTCATCCTTGATTTGGGGGCTGTCCCGAGGCCATATCCCGGCATGGACCGTACGTCGTTCGAGAAGCTCATCGCCATCGACGAAATCCTCTCCGAGGAGGAGCGCCTTGTTCGCGACGAGGTGCGGCGCTTCGTGCGCGAGCGCTACCTGCCGCGCGCGGGTGAACTCTTCGCCAAAGAGCAGTTCCCGATGGATCTCGTCCCGGAGATTGGACGGCTCGGCCTGCTCGGAGGCAGCATCCAAGGTTACGGCTGCGCCGGCATGAGCCAGGTGATGTACGGCCTCGCCATGCAGGAGCTCGAGTACGGCGACAGCGGCCTGCGCAGCTTCGCGAGCGTGCAGGGCTCGCTCGTGATGTGGCCGATCTCGGCCTTTGGCTCGGAGGAGCAGAAACAGCGGTTTTTGCCCAAGATGGCGGCCGGTGAGCTCATTGGCTGCTTTGGTCTCACCGAGCCCGACGCGGGCTCCGACCCGAGCTCGATGACGACGCGCGCCCGCAAGGACGGCGACGACTACATCCTGAACGGTGCGAAGATGTGGATCACCAACTCGCCCATCTCGCACCTGGCGCTCGTGTGGGCGAAGGTCGACGACGGCGGCGCCGAGTCGATCCGCGGCTTCATCGTCGAGCGCGGCATGCCCGGCTTCGAGACACCGACCACGCACGGCAAGATGAGCCTGCGCGCGAGCGTCACCGGCGAGATCGTCCTCACGGATGTGCGGGTGCCCGCGACGAACATGCTGCCGGGCGTCCAGGGCCTGCGCGGCCCGCTATCCTGCCTCTCGACGGCCCGCTTCGGCATCGCGTGCGGGGCGCTCGGAGCCGCTCGCGCCTGCTTCGATTCCGCGACCGACTACGCCTGCGAGCGCGTCATGTTCGGCAAGCCGATCGCGGCCAAGCAGCTCATTCAGAAGCAGCTCGCCGACATGGCGACGGACATCGCCTCCGGCATGCTGATGTGGATGCACTTCGCGCGGCTCAAGGACGAAAAGGGGATTTCGCCTGTGCAGGTGTCGATGTGCAAGCGCAACAACTGCAAGGTCGCGCTCGAGAGCGCTCGCGTCGCGCGCAGCATCCTCGGCGGCAACGGCATCCTCCTCGAGTACCCGGCGATCCGCCACATGCTGAACCTCGAGAGCGTCTATACCTACGAGGGCACCAACGAGGTGCATGAGCTGATCCTCGGCAATGCCCTCACCGGCCACAACGCCTTCTAACTCGGCGGAGTGACGCCGACCTCGGCGTTGCCTCCTGCGGTGCGATGCTCACGTACGTGATGTACGTTCCGCTTCGCTCCTCGTCGGCGCCTTGATGTCGACGCCGCTGTCGCCCACCATGGCGAGTTCGCTCGCACGGCGGAGTGACGCCGACCTCGGCGTTGCCTCCTGCGGTGCGATGCTCACGTACGGTTAGCCGAGGCGCGCCAGCAGCTCGGAGGGGTGCGCTATCACGTGGTGCGCACCCGCAACGACGAGCTCCGCTTCGGGTCGATAACCCCAGGTGACGCCCACGGCGAGCGCGCCTGCGTTCCTTGCCGTCGTCACGTCGACGCCGCTGTCGCCCACCATGGCGAGCTCGTCCGCACGAACGCCGAGCTCTTCCGCGATGCCGAGGAGCGCCGACGGGTCGGGCTTCTTCGGCACCTCGTCGCGTTGACCGTAGGCCCGTGCGAAGCGCCCAGGAAAGAGCTGATGGACGATGCGCTTTGTCGGCGCGTCAGGCTTGTTGCTCAAGACGGCGAGCCGAAGCTCACGCGACGCGAGCGACGCGAGCAGCGCCTCGATGCCCTCATAGGGGCGTGACGCGACAACGAGCCGCGCCGCGTAGCGTTCTCGAAACGTCGCGAGCACGGGTTCGCTCGGGTGGCCGTCCGGGGTCGCGCGCCGCGCGAGATCCGCGGCGCCGTGGCCGAGGAAGCCCCGGTAGGTTTCGAGCAGCACCCTCGGGTGGCCGTGCTCGTCGAGCGCCTGGTTCATCGCGAAGCCGATGTCCGCGAGCGTGTCGACGAGCGTTCCGTCGAGATCGAACACCACCGCGCGAACCGCCATGCTCCGCGACCATGACACGACGAGGCTCTCTCGGGTAGCCTCCGCCCCATGGCGAGCTTCGATCCGTCGAACGGGAAGCGTTGGTCGGCACCGATCGTGGTGACGGGTGCGCTCGCGGCCGCGTCCTTTGCCGGGCTCTTCGCGCTCGATCATTTCGTGACGGGCGGGCCCGGAAGAAATGCCTCCGATCCGCTCTCGCACTACCTCGCCTTCGACGAGAACCACATCACCGATGCCGTCTCCGCCCTCGGCGCCATGATCGCGGGCGTCCTCGGCATCGTCATCACCGTGGTCAGCGTCGTCGTGCAGCTGTCGGCGGAACGCTACACCGGCGTCGCGCGGATGTTTCTCCGCGACCGAATCAACATGGGCGTGATGGGCTATTACGTCGTCGCCTGCTGCTGCGGTGTGCTCGTCAGCCTGTCGGTTCACGAGGGTTTCGTCCCGCGGGCGACCCTCGTGGCGATGATGTGCGCGACGATGTTTGGCCTCCTCTTGATGGCGCCCTATTTCGCCTACGTCTTTTGGTTCTTGGAGCCCACGAACATCATCACGCGGATTCGCGCGCTCGCGCTCGTCGCGTTTCGGAGCGGCGCTGAGAGTTCGCGGGTTGCGTCGGTCGAGGAGGCCCAGGCCCAGGTCCTCCAGGCGATGGAGGAATTGACCGACATCGTCTCCAATTCGATCGAGGGCAAAGACAAGATCATCGCGTCGGGCGCGGTGGATGCGATCAAGGACTTCACCGTTGGCTACCTCGAACAAAAGTCCGCAACGCCTGCGCGCTGGTTCGAACTCGGTCCCCAAATCCGCATGAACCCGGACGTCGTCGCGCTCGACGCCGAAGCGCGCGACGACCTCATCTCCAAGCGCACCTGGGTCGAGTGGAAGGCGATGCGTCAGTACCTCGGGATCTACAACGAGGCGCTCGAAGCGATGCCGGACATCAACCACCTCATCGCGATCGATACGCGCTACATCGCCGAGGCGGCGGTGCGACTCGGAGACGAAGAGACCCTCCTTCTGACGCTCCGCTACATGAACTCGTACCTGCGCTCGACCCTCAACGCGCGCCAGGTCCGCACCGCCTACAACGTGCTGAACCAGTACCGGTACCTCCTCGAAGGTTTGATGAAGGGGGGCTACGGAAAGGTCGCGGCGACCGCCGTCGAGCAGCTCAAGTACTACGGCTACGTGAGCTACGACATGAAGTTGCCGTTCGTCACCGAGACCATCGCGTACGACGTGTCGAGCCTCTGCGAGACGGCGAACCGGCTGCGGCTTCCCGAGGAGGACAAGCTCCTGCACACCTTTCTTCAGCTCGATCGCGAGACCAAGAGCCAGGCAGAAGAGCAGTCGCTGAAGGGTGTTCGCAAGGCGCAGATCAAGCTCGCGGCCTACTACCTCACCGTCGACGATCGCGCCCGCGCCCGCACGATCTACCGCGACATGGAGGCGGACCCCACCGAATCGCTGCTCGCGATCCGTGATGAGCTCTTGCGCGTGGAGACCAAGGATTTCTGGGAGATCATCGATCGTGGCCGCAACTTCGACTTCATGCCCCCCGAGCAAAAGGCGGCCATGATGCGCTTTTTTGCTTGGTTCCGCGGTGAGGACTCGAGCGCCGTGCCGGAAACCGGAACGGACGGCTGATGCGCCGCCGAGCCTTGCTCTCGTGGGCCGGCTCCTCGTGGGGGCTCGCCATCGCAGGGTCGTTCGCGGGCTGCGAAGGTTGTGGGCCGAAAGAGACCGGTGCGCCGCCGAGCGCGCCTGCCTCGCTCGGACCGGGGGCGTGGCGCGAGCGGGACTTCGCGGCGGACGCCGACTGGCCCGAGCCGGGCCGCGTCGTTGTGAGTCCGTGCCCGGGTGCGCCGCTGCTCGTCGCGTTGCACGGCGCGGGGGAGAACGTGCGAGGCCTCCTCGCGGGCTCGCGTGGGTGGCGGGACGATTACGCGCTCCCGCGGGCGGAGCGTCGCCTGCACGCGCCACCGCTCACGCGCGAGGATTTCGAGTCATTGGTCGAGCCCGCGCGTCTCGCGGCGGTCAACGAGTCCCTTGCCAACGCGCCTTACGAGGGCCTCGCGGTCGCGTGCCCGTTCACGCCGCGCGTGCAGACGCTCGAAGGGGCCAAGCGCTGGGCGAGCTTTCTCGAACGGACGCTCCTGCCGCGCGCCAAAAAAGACGCCGGCCTCCTCGCGAACGCGAAGGTCGGCATCGACGGCGTCAGCATGGGCGGTCGGCTCGCGCTGCTGGTCGGCCTCGCTCGGCCGGACCTCTTCGACAGCGTTGGCGCCTTGCAGCCAGCGCTCTCGGTCGATGAGGCGGGGTACTTCGCCGAGCTCATCGCGAACAGCGCGCGCACGCAGCCGCGCCCCTTGCGACTCGTGACGTCCGAGGGTGACCCGTTTCGCGACGCCATCCGCGCGCTCTCCGATGGGCTGACCCGCCGCGGGTTGGAGCACCGGCTGCTCGTGACGCCCGGCCCGCACGATTACGCCTGGAATCGTGGCCCGGGAAGCCTCGAGATGTTGCTCTGGCACGATCGGGTCTTGCGTGGCCGCGAGGCCGTCTAGCGTCGGCGCGAATCCGCGAGCGTCGGCGCGAATCAGCGACCCCAGGTCTCGCGCCAGCCTTCGGCCATCGCGGCATCTTCGGTCGTGTCGATCTCCATGTACCCCCCATGCATCGGCGCGCAGTGGATCGGCTCGCCGCGCTCGAGCATGTGCTGCAACAGATCGATGAGGTACGCCTTCTTGAAGCTGCGGCCTTCGCGGAACTCCGGCGCGCTCGCGTAGGCGCGCTCGGCTTCGTCGAACGCCGCGAGGAACCGCTCCGCCCCGCGCGCCGAGAGCTTCATCACCCCGATGAACTCCCCGGTCGCACGCTCGGACGCGATGCGGCGCGACAGCTCGACCACCCGGTCGCCGTCCGCGATGAGCTTTTCGGCGTCCGTCTCGGGGTGCTCGCTGCGGCCGACGTAGCGCTGGCGCCAGTCGGTGTCGCAGACGAGCGTGATGTCGTGCGCCGAGGCGACGGCCAAGGCGACCGCCTCGGGCCGGTAGACGATGTCGCTGTAGGTCGAGACGAAGCCGCCGCCGAGGTGCTCGCGCGCGGTCACGAGCGACAGGAGGATGTTGTTGTTCTCCCAGTCTTCGTTCACGACGTACGAAAACTCGGGGTAGCGCGCGCGGATGACCTCGTTGCGGTAGCCGCAGATGAAGAGGATCTCCTCGCGGGCAAAGCCGCTCTTCGCGTACGCCTCGAGGATGCTCTCGAGCATCGGCCGACCGAGCACCGGGACGAGGGTCTTTGGGATCTCGTCGGTCAGGTGTTTCAGGCGGCGACCGCGACCGGCTCCGATGATGACGGGCTTCACGAGGCCGACGCGTAGCACCGCTCGCGGACGCGCCGGGGCACAAAACGACGAAGGGCCGCCGTGCAAGACGGCGACCCCGCGGTCCCGAAGCGAAAGGCCGCTCAGGTGTCGTTCGAGCAGGCCGTGTTCTCGGCCTTGCACTGGTCGAGGGCCGCGTTCTGGAGGCAGGTGTCGCAGGCGGCGTCCGTCGAATCGCATGCCTGGCCGCACTCGGTCGTGCAGGCGTTGCAGGCGCAGTCGTTCAGCGCCGTGGCGAGCGTGAGGCTCGCGGGGCAGAGATCGCCCATCCCGCCGTTCGAGTAGAATTCCGCACAGCTGACGCACGCGCCCGAGCCCGTGCTCGAGGTCGCCACGTTCGCGCTGGTCGAGGTGTCGCTGGTCGAGGCGTCGCCGCCGCTGCCACCGCTGCCGCTCGTGCCATCGACGATGATGCAGGCAGTGCTGCCCATCATTGCGCCAACCGAAACCACTCCGAGAAGTCCCAACCACTTGATGTTCATGACCCGTCCTCCAAAGATATGTCGCACGCGTGACCGACCCGACCTTGGCGCCCCCGTACCGTGCTGGTCCAGGTCTATCTCACGCGCCCCAAGGCGGGGTCAAGCAAACCGTCCTGGCCTCATCCGCCAGTGTTTCTAGGGATAATCAGCCTTTCTGCCGCGTCAAAACCTGGAGCACGATTCGGCCGTGAGGCGCCCATTTTCCTTCCTTTCTCGGCGGATGGAGGTACTGTGCCGACCCTCCAAAGCGTCTGCAGGGGTCTCGCACCCCCGCCCGGTTCCAGCGCGCTCGAACCGGCAAGGATCG
>Ga0114972_10001368_pt1 | contig 18308 bp, 18 predicted proteins | sample M_140807_EF_Meta_FD_87354 | JGI IMG/M metagenome (GOLD analysis project Ga0114972, IMG submission 87354) | Freshwater microbial communities from Lake Montjoie, Canada to study carbon cycling - M_140807_EF_MetaG | ecosystem: Environmental > Aquatic > Freshwater > Lake | place: Lake Montjoie... | reverse complement strand
TCACCGGGCTGATGGTTGCACCGGGCGATGCAAGCGCGCTGGCCGAGTCGATGATGACGATGCTCAGGATGCCCGACGATCAGCGCATCGCGATGGGCGAGCAGGCCCGTGAGCGCATCGTCGCGGAGTTCGACGATGCGCTGGTCATCAATGCCTATCGGCAGATGCTGAGCATGAAGCCCTGAGACCTGGGACGGGTTGAAGGCCGGGATTGCCTGGCGACTTCAGCCTGAATCCTTGACACACAGAGCCTTCTCTACGACCCTTCGGGACGATATGAAAAAGGATGGCGGACTTAGTCCGGTTCATCCGATCAGAGTCCTCACAGGAGCGCGTCTTGAATCCCAGCAGTCCCCTCTCGTCAGCCCTGCGGTGGCTGAGCACGGTGTGCGTGGTCGCGGCCATGGCAGTGGCATCTACGGCTGCGTCGGCACAGAACCCGATGCGCGGCGGCTCGCTGAGCATCGGACTCGAAAACGACCTGCCCGGCCTTGATCCGCTGGTGTTTGCCTCGTTCAATGAGAAGCAGGCTGGCTTTACCGTCTATGACACGCTGCTCGACATCGACGAGAAGGGCAGGCTGGTGCCCAAGCTCGCCGAGAAGTTCGAGTCGGCGCCGGATGCCACCTGGTTCAAGTTGCACGTGCGCCCGGGGGTGAAATTTCATGACGACACGCCCTGCGATGCTGCGGCGGTCGTGGCGCATTTCAACCGGCTGATGGATCCGAAATTGCGCTATCGATGGGCGGCTGATCTGGCCGGCATCGCCAAGATCGAAGCGACCGGGCCGCTGGATGTCACCTTCACCATGAAGTCGCCGTCGGCGCAGTTTCCGGCGGTGCTGGCCGATGTTTCCGGCATGGTGGTGTCGCCCACCGCGGTGAAAAAATATGGCGAGAACTATCTGGCCAATCCGGTTGGCACCGGCCCCTTCGTCTTCAAGGAATGGCGGCGCGGCTCGCAGATCACGTTTACCCGCAACACCCAATACTGGAAAGGGCCGGTTCATCTGGACGAAGTCGTGCTGCGTGCCATGCCCGATACCGAGACCCGCATGGCCAGCCTGAAAGCGGGCGATCTCGACATCGTGATGAATGCCCCCGCCAAGGATGTGATCGAGGCTCGCAGCGCCAAAAAGCTGACGGTGCTTGATGCCGGCAGCCTCGGCTCGACCTTCGTCATGATCAACCTGCAGCAGCCGGATGTCTCGGACCTGCGGGTGCGTCAGGCGCTGGCTCATGCCATCGACCGTGACACGCTCAACAAGGTGGTCAACAAGGGTCTGGCCAAGGTGGCGAGTACGCCCTTCGGCACGGGGCTTGCCCCACATGAGCAGGTCGAGGGCTATCCGAAATTCGATCAGGCCAAGGCCAGGCAGTTGCTTGCGCAGTATGGCAAGCCGGTCAAACTGAAATTTGCGTCGAGCAATGCGCCCTTGTCCTTGCTGGGTGCGCAGGCCATCCAGCAGATGTGGAAGAAGGTCGGCGTCGAGTCCGAGATCGCGCCTTACGACTCGATCCAGCTGGTGCGCGCCGCTGGCCAGCGGGAGTATCAGGTGATGGGCTATCGCTGGCAGGGCGGTGTGGACCCCGATCGCAATGTCTATATCTTTTTCCATTCGAAGGGCACCTCCAATCGCACCGGCTACAGCAACCCCGAGATGGACAAGCTGCTGGATGCCGGGCGTGCCAACACCGATCCGGCGCAGCGCCTGAGCATCTATCGTCAGGTCAACACGCTGCTGGCCCGAGATCTGCCCTATCTGTTTCTCGCCTACTTCAACAACATCAGTCTGGCCAATCCGGCGGTCAAGGGGCTGGCGCCGATTGCCGACGGCATCATCCGACCGGCAGACGTCTGGAAGGCGCGCTGATGCGCGTCGGCAGCCTGGCGCGGTTGGCGCGGTTGGCGCGCCCTGTCGCTTGCTGCATCGAAAGCTGAGCGCGTGCTGAACTCGGCTTTCCTGCGCAGACTGCAGGTTCAGCTGCTGACGCTGCTGGTGATTTTGCTGGCCGCCACCGCCCTGACCTTCTTCATCACCAACGTGCTGCCGGGTGATGCGGCGGTGGCGATTCTTGGCGACAGCGCCACCCCTGCCGATATCGCGTCGCTGCGCACCGAGCTCGGTCTGGATCGCAATATCGTCGTGCGCTATGTCGACTGGCTGAGCCACGCGCTGCGCGGTGACCTCGGCAAGTCGTATCGCACCCGCGAGAACATCTCGACCATGATCGCCGACCGATTGCCGGTCACGCTCGAGCTGATCCTGCTGACCCAGTTGATCGCACTGGCCTTTGCGGTGCCGGCCGGCATTCTCGCTGCCTATCGCAGCCGCACGAAGGTCGATTCGGCGCTGGCCACCGTCTCGATCGGCTTGCTGTCGACGCCAGCCTTTGTCAAAGGGATTCTGCTGATCTACCTGATGTCGGTGTTGCTCGGCTGGTTTCCGGCCTCGGGCTACAAGAGCCTGTCGGATGGACTGGGTGCCAATCTGCACAGTCTGGCGCTGCCGGCGATGACGCTCGCGCTCGCTGAATTTCCGGTCTATATGCGACTGCTTCGGGCCGACATGATCAGCACGCTGCAGCAGGACTACATCCTGGTGGCGCGTGCCAAAGGCCTGAGTGTGCGCGAGATTCTGCTCGGGCATGCGCTGCGGCCGTCGTCGCTGTCGCTGGTGACCGTCGTTGGCATCAATCTCGGGCGGCTGGTGGGCGGGGCGGTCGTCATTGAGACGCTGTTTGCGCTGCCCGGCATCGGTCAGATGCTGGTCAATGCGGTCTATCAGCACGACCAGTTCGTGATCCAGGGCGTGGTGCTGGTGATCGCGACCGGCTTCGTGCTGATCAATCTGCTGGTGGACCTGATGTACGCGGTGATCGATCCGAGGGTGCGAACCAGTGGCTGAGACGATGGCGTCAAGCTCTGCTGTGCCCGCAAAGCCTGCCCCGAGCAAGTGGCTCGAGCCCGGCCTGCTGCTGGCGGTGGCCTGGCTGCTGGCGCTCCTTGTGCTGGCGGTGCTCGCGCCCTGGCTCGGGCTGGTCAGTCCGGAAGAGGCCGATCTGCTGGCCACGCTTGAGTCGCCGGGCGCCGAGCATTGGCTTGGCACCGATTCGCTGGGTCGCGATACCTTGTCGCGGCTGATCTGGGGCGGCAGGGTGTCGCTGGTGGTGGCGATCGGCAGCGTGGCAATCGGTCTGGCCATTGGCGGGGCGCTCGGCCTTGTCGCCGGGTTTTTCGGCTCGATGACCGACCGGCTGATCATGGGCGTGATGACCGTCATGCTCTGCTTTCCGGGGATCATTCTGGCGATCGCCCTGGTCTCGAGCCTGGGGCCGAATGTGGGCAATGTCACCGGGGCCATCGGCGTCATTTTCGTGCCGGCCTTTGCCCGGATCGCCCGGGCCAATACCCTGAGCCTGCGCGATCGCGAGTTCGTGCTGGCCGCGCGTCTGATCGGCGCCAGCGTGCCGCGCATCCTGCTGCGTGAAGTGCTGCCCAACCTCATGCCCGCGCTGCTGTCGTATGCGGTGGTGATGCTGGGCGTGGCCATTCTGGCCGAGGCGGCGCTTGGCTTTCTCGGGCTGTCGGTGCGACCGCCGCAGCCGAGCTGGGGCGGCATGATCGCCTCGGAACGCTCGAGCCTGGTGGAAGCGCCGCTGGCGGTTTTCATCCCGGCGATCTGGATGTTTCTGACGGTGCTGGCGATTAACTGGATCGGCGAGTCGGTGCGGCGCCTCTTCGACATCAAGGCGCAGACGCTGTGAGTCAGGTGCGCTCAGTGAGGTGGAATCAGTGAGGTGGAATTGATGAGGCGCTATGAGTGAGCCGGTTCGCGCGGACTCGCAGGCGGCTGCCATCGATGCAGCGCCGTTGCTGAGCGTGCGCGATCTGTCGGTCCGATTTGCCAGCCCGCGCGGTTCGGTCTGCGCGGTCAACGGTGTCGGCTTCGATCTGCGGGCCGGTCGCACGCTGGCGATCGTGGGCGAGTCGGGGTCGGGCAAGAGCGTGCTGTCGCGATCGATCCTGCGGCTGTTGCCGCCGTCGACCACAACCCAGACCGGCGCGATCCGCTTTGATGGCCAGGACCTCTCATCGATGAATGAGGACGACCTGCGGCAACTGCGGGGGCGCGAGATCGCGATGATCTTCCAGGACCCGATGTCCTCGCTCAATCCGGTGCTGACCATTGGCCGCCAGATCGGCGAAGTGCTCGGCAAGCACCTCGGGCTGGCCCGTGCAGCGCGTGAGGCCCGCACCGTCGAGCTGCTCGAGGCGGTCGGCATCTCGGCGCCCCGACAGCGGCTGGCGGAATATCCGCATCAGTTGTCGGGCGGCATGCGCCAGCGCGTGATGATTGCGATGGCGCTGGCCTGCAATCCGAAGATCCTGATTGCCGACGAGCCGACCACCGCGCTCGATGTGACCATCCAGATGCAGATCCTGGTGCTGCTCAAGCGTCGCCAGCGCGAGACCGGCATGGCGATGATCTTCATCAGCCACGACCTGGCGGCGGTGAGCGGTGTGGCTGACGAGGTGGCGGTGATGTATGCCGGGCGAATCGTCGAGCAGGCCCCGGTCGACGCGTTTTTTGCCTCGCGCCGCATGCCCTATGGCGAGGCGCTGTTGCGGGCGCGGCCGATGGCCGATGCGTCCGGCGGCCAGCGTCTGGAGGCGATCGGCGGCAGGCCCCCTGATCTGGCGGCGTTGCCCGCGGGCTGTGCCTTTGCCGAGCGCTGCAAGCAGATGCAGCCCGATTGCCTGCTCACGATTCCGCCGATGGTGATCGAGGGCGCCCGTCGCTATGCCTGTCTGCATCCGCTGTCGGATGCGGCCGCACCCGGTGTGTCGACGGAGCAGGCGACATGAGCGCGCCGGTGCTTGACGTGCGCGACCTGGTGCGCCGGTTCAGACGTGCCGATGGCCGCTGGGTGATCGCGGTGGATGCGGTGAGCTTTGCGCTCGAACGCGGCGAGACCCTCGGGCTGGTCGGCGAGTCGGGCTGCGGCAAGTCGTCGCTGGCGCGCGCGATCGTGCAGTTGCCCCCGCCCGATGCCGGTGCGGTGCTGCTCGATGGCGAGGATCTGACGCAAGGCTCGACACGGGCCCTGCGCGATCGGCGGCGCCGGATGCAGATGGTGTTTCAGGATCCGGTGTCATCGCTCAATCCGCGCCGGCGGGTGGGCGAGATTGTCGGCGAGCCGCTGCAGGTCTGGGGCGGCGGATCGGTGGTCGATCAGCGTGATCGGGTGTCGGCGGCGCTCACCGAAGTCGGCTTCGATGCCCAGACCGTCTGGTCGCGCCGTCCGCACGAGATGTCGGGTGGTCAGTGCCAGCGGATTGCGATTGCCCGCGCCCTGATGCTCGAGCCCGAGGTGCTGGTACTCGATGAGCCGGTGTCGGCGCTCGATGTGTCGGTGCAGGCGCAGATCCTGAATCTGCTGATCGACATTCGTGCAAAGCGCAGCTTCAGCATGCTCTTCATCAGCCACGATCTGGCCGTCATCCGCAATCTGTGCGATCGGGTGGCGGTGATGTATCTCGGGCGCATCGTCGAGATCGGGCGCACCGAGGACATCTATCGGCGCCCGTCACATCCCTATACCCGCGCCCTGCTCGATTCGGTGCTGGTGCCGGGGCGTGCGCTGCCCGAGCAGGAGGCGCTCGGCGGTGAGTTGCCCTCGATTCACAACCCGCCGAGCGGCTGTCACTTCAGGACCCGCTGCGCTCGCGCCACCGAGCGGTGTGCGAGCGAGGTGCCGCAGCTGGCGGCCACACCAGGTGGCCAGCGCAGTGCGTGCTTTCATCCGCTGGTCGAGCAGACCCCCGGCGCCTGAGCGCTTACTTCGGCTGCGGCACAACCCGCAGATAGGGTTTGACGGTCTTCCAGCCGGCCGGGTACTTCTTTTTGGCGTCGTCATCCGACACCGAGGGCGCGATGATCACGTCCTGGCCCGGCTTCCAGTTCACCGGCGTGGCGACCTGATGCTTGGCGGTCAGCTGGATGGAGTCGAGCACCCGCAGGACTTCGTCGAAGTTGCGACCGGTGCTCATCGGATAGACCAGCATCAGCTTGATCTTCTTGTCGGGGCCGATGAGAAAGACCGTGCGCACGGTGGCATTGTTGGCGGCGGTGCGGCCGTCCGAGGTGGTGCCGGCATCGGCGGGCAGCATGTCGTAGAGCTTGGCGACCTTCAGTTCGGGGTCGCCGATCATCGGGAAATTCACCTTGTGGCCCTGGGTCTCTTCGATGTCGAGGGCCCATTTGCCATGGCTGCTGGCCGGGTCGACGCTCAGGCCGATGATCTTGCAGTGGCGCCTGGCAAACTCGGGTTCGAGGCCGGCCATGTAGCCGAGCTCGGTGGTGCACACCGGCGTGAAGTCTTTCGGGTGCGAAAACAGGATCGCCCAGCTGTCGCCGATCCACTGATGGAAGTCGATCGTGCCTTGCGTGGTCTCGGCGGTGAAGTTCGGGGCGTCGTCATTGATGCGCAGTGACATGGTCGTGGTCCTTTGGTGTGCCGGGGTGTCGACAGAGGGTGTGACGGCGGGGCGGCGGGCTCGGCGACTGCAAAGCCGCAGCCGAAAACAGGGAGCGTGGAATCTACCCGCATCATCCGGGCATTGCCAGCCCTCGGATTGATCGAAGTTAAGATCGAAACGGATCTTGGGCGCTTTTCAGTGCGAGTGTTCGAAGACCAGCCAGCCTTGCCGGCCTTCGGTGGCCAGCCCGACGGTGGCGCCGTGCGGCAAGGTCAGTTTGGGGCTGGCGTGGCCGAAGGGCAGACCGCTGATGATCGGGGTTTTTGTCTGGGCGCGCAGCCATTTGAGCACCGCCGGCATGTCATAGCCGCGGTCGTGGGCGCCGAGCGTATAGCGATTGACATGGCCGATCAGCACCGCGCGCTGCGAATCAATCACGCCGGCGTGCAGCAGCTGGATCAGCATGCGTTCGACGCGGTAGGGATGCTCGTTGACATCCTCCAGAAAGAGGATGCCGCCCTTGACCTTCGGAAAGTAGGGCGTGCCGAGCAGCGCGCAGACGATCGACAGATTGCCGCCCCATAGCGTGCCCTGCTCGTCGACGCCCTCAGGGCCTTTGGCCTTGAAGCCCAGGATTTCGAGCTCGCCGCTCATGGCCTCGCGAAAGCAGCCCAGCGTCACCGGATCGACCGCCTCGGGCGTGTCGACCCCGAAATCGTCGATCAGCGCCGGGCCGGCCCAGGTGACAGCGCGCGCGCGCGCCAGCATCGCCAGGTGAAAGGCGGTGAAATCGGACAGACCGACCCAGCGCTTGCCGGCGCGGGCGAGCCGTTTGAAGTCGAGCATCGGCAGGAGTCGCGTCAGGCCATAGCCGCCGCGGGTGATCATGACGATCGATGCGTCCTGTTCGGCGGCACGCGCAAAGGCGCCGGCACGCTGATCGTCGCTGCCGGCAAAGCGCTGCGTGCGACGCAGTGCGGCCGGATCGAAGCGGGTGGGGTGGCCGAGCTGCTTGAGGATCGAGGCCGCATGGCGTGCCCGCGCGATGTCTGCGACCGCGCCCGAGGGCGAGATCAGGTAGATCGGCTCGTAAGGCGAGGGAGCGGCTGGCGACGAGGTGGTGAGGGTGGTGGATGAGCGCATGACGGCAGTCTGCCATGAGCGGCACGGGGGCCCGCCCGGTCTGCAGTCGTCAGATTGAGCCGGATGCCAGGATCGACTATTCTACTAGTTTGTACTAGTTAGATACGGCGAAATGAAGACGTCGAATATCGTGGGCACCTTCGAGGCCAAGACGCACCTGTCAGAGTTGCTTGAGCGTGTGTCTGAAGGCGAATCCTTCGTGATCACGCGTCGAGGCCAGGCGATCGCACGCCTGGTGCCTGCACGGTCTGGCGCAGCCCCCCTTGCGATCGAGGACATCCTTGCCGGCGCGCGGGCGCTGCGTGCGCAAGTCGGCGCGAGCGACCGCGAGATCCGCGCCTGGATCGATGAAGGCCGGGCGTGAAGCCGGTGGTGCTGGACGCCTCGGCCCTGATCGCCTGGCTGCTGAACGACCATCCGTCTGCCGCAGCCTGCGTCGAGACAGCCATCGAAAGGCGTGGCGAGGCGCCGCTGATTGCCCCGATCCTGCTGCGCGCCGAAGTGGCCAATGCGCTGATCGTCGCCGTTCGTCGCGGCCGGATCTCCGCGGCCCAGGCGCAGCAGGCGGCAGCCTTCGCTGACGGGCTGCCGATCGACTTCGATCCTCAAGCGGCGGGCGTGGGTGCCTTGCTGATGGCCGCAAGCAGTCATGGGCTAACCGCCTACGACGCAATCTATCTGCAGCTGGCGGTGTTGAGCGGTGGCAGCCTGCTGACTGCCGACAGCGCCCTCGCAGCGGCGGCGCAGCGAGCCGGCATCACGGTGCAGGGCGCCGAGCTCAACCCCTGACGCCGCTTCCGCCGTTGGTGCGGCGCAGCCGCTCGCAAAAGCGGTCATCGCTCTTGGGGTCGCACTCCAGCAGTTCCTGCAGCAGGTCGATGGCGCCGCGGCGGATCTGCTGATAAATCGTCGGGTCGGCCAGCTTGCCTGCCGCAGAGCAGACATAAAAGGTGGCTTTCTTGCCGGGTTTGCTGGTGCATTCACACGGGTCGCTCGAGACGGCCGCGCCCTTGAAGCCGTCTTTGGCCAGGGTGCAGGCGCGGTCTTGCGACTCGGTGGTCGATGCGACGATCCGGTCCGGGAAGGCGTCCTTGTTCGGCGACGCGGTGCTGGCGCCGGGTGTGTTGAGCTTGGCGCTCGCCGGCCTGGGCGGGCACTTGAAGTTGCCGTTGGGGTCGCTGGTGAAGCCGCCCATGCCGGTGGCCGCGCTCGGGCCGTTGCACACCGCGGTCTTCGGAGTGGGGATCTCCTCGGTGCGGCTTTCGCCCGGGGCGAGTTCGATCGGCACCGTGAAATACTGGTTGAGCGGGCTGCCGTCGCCGCAGGCCCTGGCCATCAGCGAGTTGGGCTGATTCAGGTCGGTGGCGCACAGGGCGACGCTGATCGGCCCGGGGCAGACATTCTTCAGCACAGTCCTGGTGCCGGCAGGCTGCACCGACAGGCAGTGTGCTGCCGGCTGGGCGAAGGTCGGCGATGCGACCATCGACAGGCCCAGCGCCAGGGCCGCGAGGCCCCCGGCGATCAGGGCTGAGCTCATCAAGCGTCGCGACGGGCGGGTCATTTCAGGCCGTATCGCGAGGCGGCGTCGGCCGAACAGGCTGCCTGCGTGCCGTAGTTGCTGCCGGCGTTGTACCAGGTGCCGGAGCAGGTGCTGGTGGGGGTTGAACTCGACGTCGTGCACAGACCGTTGGTCACGGTGTTGCTCGAGTTTCTGCAGACAAACAGGTTGTAGGTGGTGACCGGCAGGGCCGGGCTCGAACCTGAACCCGAGCTTGAGCTCGATCCCGGACACAGGGTCTTGACCACCGAGACCGCATAGTCGGCGACCTTCTGATATTGGGTGTAGTAAGTGGTTGCTCCGGCGGTATCGCCCTTGGCGCAGGCCGCTTTGGCGGCAGCCAGGTAGGAGTCGGCATTGGCGATCTGCGATGAGCACTGTGCGTCGGCATTCGAGTTTGAGCGAACCGAGCTGCTGATCACATCGACATAGCCCGAACAGCTGGCGGACGTCGACGATGTGGCTGACCCGGTTGAGCTGGTGGAGGAGTCGGATCCGCCGCAGGCGGCAAGGGCGAGGGAGAGAGCAAGGGGCGCAGAGCGCAGTGCGAGTCGGGTCAGAGAGCGGGTCATGTGGGGATCCGAAAGGATAGATAGTCGAGGGCTTGGCTGCGAAAAGTAATTAGTTATTACTAATGGCGTCAGGGTACCAGCGGCGGAATCTCGCCGATGTGCGGTATTCACTAAATCGACACATGACTGGCTCTAGCCCGTTCGGATGAAGGTGATCGCTCGGATGGTCCGGTGCGTCAATACGCCGGTCAGTTCGCTGGCCATCGCCCTGCCATCGACACGACCCCGTGACGGATGTCCTGCGACCTTGTCGGTCTCCAACCTAGACTTCTCCTCAGGCCAACTTCCTTTGATGCTTCGGCAAGATTTTCGACAGATGAGTACCGCCAACGCCCCGATGTGGGCCCCTCGCCAGCAAGCGCGTCGGCCTTCCGACGGTGAGGCGGTCGTCATCATTGATATCGATCAGTTCGCGGCAATCAGGCAGCGTCACGGCGACACCGCGGTCGATCAGGTGTCGCTGGCAGTGGCCGAGCAGTTGCGCCATCTGCTGAGGCCACAGGATCGACTGGCCCTGGTTGGTAACGAGGCCTTCATGGCGGTCATGCCGGGGGTCGACAGCGATGCCCTCGCGGACATTCAGAGCCGTCTGATGTGCGCGGTGGAGTCGATGCGGATCGCCCTGTCGGGCGCGCACTGGCAGCTCAGTTGCCTGACCGGCGGTGCGGCACGCGGGTCACAGCGGATCGGTCTCGATGGCGTGGTCAGGGCGGCCGACAATGCGCTGTACGACGCCCGTCGCCGGCGCGGAGCCCGATCGCCGGTCTGACCCCCTGCGCTATCATCGGCCACGATGATTCCGTTTCTCAAGGCACTGCTGGTGGCAGTGCCGGCTGGCGCACTCTTTAGCGCCGTCAAGGCCCCGCTTCCCTGGACCATCGGCCCCCTGCTCGCCTGTGCGGCAGTCAATGTGGCCGGCGGACGCCTGGCTACGCCGGTACCGATGCGACTGTTCGGGCTCTGGATGCTTGGCACGGTCCTCGGTCTGTATTTCTCGCCGTCGGTGGTCGAACGGGTGGCCTCCTGCTGGCCCTGGATCCTGATGGGCGTGGCCTGGTCGATGATCCTGGGCCTGGGATTTTCATGGGCGCTGCGCCGGTTCGCGAAGGTGTCGAGGCCGACCGCGTTTTTCGGCGGCGCCATCGGCGGCGCAAGCGAGATGGCGATGCAGGGCGAGCGCGCCGGCGGGCGGGTCGATCTGATCGCCGCGGCTCACAGCATGCGGATCGTGCTGGTGGTGCTGACCCTGCCGTCGATCTATCGCCTGATCGGCCTGCACGGCAGCGATGCCTACCAGCAGCCGATGCAGACCGTCGATGGGTCGGGATTGCTGATGCTGGTGGTGCTGACGGTGGCGGCCGCTCTGCTGGCGCATCGCATGAAGCTGCCCAATGCCTTCATGCTGGGGCCGATGGCCGTGGCGCTGGGTCTTACCGCCTCGGGTCATTCGCTCAGCGCGATGCCGTCCTGGCTGATCATCGCCGGCCAGGTGACTATCGGCGCCTCGCTGGGTTGCCGTTTCTCACCGGGCTTTTTTTCGGGCGCGCCGCGGCTGCTCGCGGTGGTCGCAATGAGCACGCTGCTTGGCATTGGCCTGTCTGCGCTGTTTGCCCTGCTGATTGCCAAGCCTGCCGGCATTCCGCTGGCGACCATGGTGCTGGCCACCTCGCCTGGCGGGATCGCCGAGATGGCGCTGACCGCCAAGACCCTGCAGCTCGGTGTGCCGGTGGTGACCGCCTTTCACATTACGCGCATGGCCTCGACCGTGCTGCTGCTGGGCGGTGTTTATCGGCTGCTCGGTCATCTTCGAGGCTGGGATGAGTAGCCGGGTGCTGAGCGCGCGATGGCGACCGGCGCTGGGTTCGGGGCGATCGGGATGAGCCGCCCGATGCCGCACGCCCTGGCGATTGCCGTGGTGGCCTGCCTGGCGGTGGTCTTTGCCTCCAATCATGTCGCGGCGCGCCTGGCCTTCGATCACGGCGTGAGCGTCATCACCGCGGTGGCGGTGCGCTCGGTGGTGACGGTGGTCGGCGTGATGCTGCTGCTGCGTCTGGCCGGCGTGTCGGCAAGGCTGCCGGTGGCCTTGCGCCGCCATGCCCTGATCGTCGGACTGGTCCTGTCGCTGCAGAGTTTCAGCCTTTATTCGGCGGTCTCGCGCATTCCGGTGGCACTCGCGCTGCTGACGTTCAACACCTTTCCGATCGTGCTGGCGCTGCTGTCCTGGGCCACCACCGGCGAGCGACCGGCGCGACGCACCGGTCGGGCGATGCCGGTGATCCTGTTCGGACTGGTGCTCGCCCTGGATATTCCCGGCGTGCTGGCATCGGCCGGCCGATCGCTTGACGATCCGCTGCGCTTTGCCGCGGGCGTGGGCTTCGGTCTGGCCGCCTCGGTGTCCTTTGCGACGGTGCTGCTGCTGACGACCCGCTGGCTCAATGCGATCGACGGGCGGGTCAGAACCGTCTGGACCATGGGCGTGGTGGCGCTGGTGGTGAGCGTGGCCGGCATTGCGACCGACGGTTTTGCCTGGCCGGTCGATGCCGCCGGCTGGACCGGTCTGGCGCTTTTGTCGCTGCTCTACGGTTCGGCCTTTACCGCGATGTATGTGCTGGTGCCGCGGATGGGGGCGGTCAACACCGCGCCGGTCCTCAATATCGAGCCGGTGGCGTCGATGGTGATTGCCTGGGCCGTGCTGGGTCAGACCATTGCGCCGATCCAGGTGCTGGGCGCCTTGCTGGTGGTCGGTTCGGTCATCTGGATGAATCTCGGGCGGCGCTGAGGGCGCTTAGGGCGCAGTAGCGCCCGGGCGGCTCGCGCCTGCCGGTGACGCGGGTGAATCAGCCGCGGATGGGGACCGTCACGACCTGTGCGGTTGATCCGGGCCAGTTTATTCAGCCAGGGTCGGCACCGCGCGGCTGGCCAGGTCGAGCCACTGCCGGTCGTCTCGCGGCCAGGCCCGCTCGGGCAGTTCGTTGAGTCGCAGCAGGATTTCCTTCAGATGCCAGGTGGGTGGCGCATCGAGTGCGGTCGGGCAGTGGCGCCACAGTGCGCGCAGCACGTTGTGCTCGACGCCGAAGTGGGCTGAGAGTGCTTCGATCACCCAGCGGTCCTGACCCGAGTCGATCGCCTGGCGCAGGGCTTCGCGAGCATCGTCCGGGCGCAGCAGCGCCGCACGCCGGTTGTGTTCGGCGGCGGCAACCAGGCCGGAACGCGGACGCGCCTGAGCATTGATCAGGGTCTCGGCAAAGAACTGGGCAAAGGCCGGCAGTTTGCCGAGCACATAGGCGCGTTGCGCGGCATGCCCCTGGCCGGTCAGCAGCCAGTTGTAGCAGCCGAGGTGCTGGCCGGCCCGGCTGCGACCGAGCTTGACCAGCGTCACCGGCTCGAGCGTGCCTTCAAGCAATGCGGCAATTCGGCCCTCGGCGGCGGCCTCGCGCAGATCGATCGAGCGCAGGACCTTGCCATAGAAGGCGACGTCGATCAGTTCCTGGCGCAGTGCCTGATGCAGTTGCGCCATGAAGTCGGGATAGCGTGAGGGCCGATCGAAGAGGCTGCCTGGCGCCTGAGGCTCGAGGCGGTGCTCACGAGCCAGATGCGCGCCCCAGTCGTCGCGGCGGGCCTCCAGGATGGTCAGCATGTTCTCGCCGAGGGCAGCAAACAGCACATCGAGGGTGGCGGTTTCGGCGGCGCGCATCGGCAGTCCGTCGTGGGTCTCGTCATCGTGCAGCCAGCGGGCGAGCGAGGCGACCAGCCGGCGCAGGGTGGCATCGGTCAGCAGGCTGCGGAAGTCGTAGATGCACTGATGACGATCGACGCCGATGAATCGGATCGAGTGGCCCCAGTCGCGGGTGAGCTGACCGAAGATCGGATTGGCCATCAGCGACAGCCGCGAGGCCAGGGGCAGCAGCAGCAAGAAGAGCGACCAGTCGGGCGAGGGCATGCGCCAGACCAGCGCGCGCGGTGTAGCAAGATAGGCATGGGTCGCGGCCGACAGGTCGGGGCCGACGTTACCGGTATCGGTGAGCTCGGAATCGATCGGAAAGCTGTCGACCCGGATCGCCTGGAAGTCCATGCCGTGCGCGCTGCGGATCGGTGGAAAAGGCGCGGGCGGGCTCGGGGGTCGCTGGCGCGTGTGCAGCCCGATCGAGCCGCGCTGCAGTCAGCGGCTCAGTCGGCTCGCTTGGCGAAAAAGAGCAGTGTGCCGCCCATGGCCAGGACGGCGCTGGCGATCAGGGTGCGTGCGACAGAGCCCTGCCACATGGCTTCGAGAGCCACCAGCGAACCGGTGCCCAACAGGAAGCGGGCGGTTGAGGCAGTGCGTTGCGACGGAGAGAGTTCAGTCATCTTGGCTATTGACCGACTGGCCGGCGCCCGGGGCGACGCTGCGACTGTTGGCACGAAACCCCATCGTATGCGTTCGTCGACCGGCGCGCACGAACAATTTTTGATCGGCGGCGGCCTGCAGCGGACAGGCGTCCACATCATCCAACATCTGGCACCGAACCCCGCTGCCTTGTCTGGCGCGCCGCTCGCCCGGGGCCAAGCCACTCAAGCGTGAGCTGAGGGCCGCTCGAGGGTGTCGGCAAGCATCCGCAGATCGACATTGGCCCCACAGACCAGCACGCCGACACGCTCGTGCGGGGCAGGTCTGAAGGCGCCGCTGGCGAGTGCGGCCAGCGCGGCAGCCCCGCCCGGCTCCGCCGCAACGCGCATCTGACGCCACAGCAGCGCCTGCGCGTCGCTGATCGCGGCATCGCTCACCAGCACGCTTTGCGAGACCTGGCGCTGCGCGAACGGGAACATCAGTTCGCCCACCTGCCGCGCGCCCAGCGAGTCGGCGGCAAGCCCGGAGGGCTGGATCTCGACAATGCGACCGGCGGCCAGAGCGGCGTTCAGGGTGGGGCAGCCCTCGGATTCGACTGCGATCAGTCGCGGCACCCGGTGTCCGGCGTCGGCCTGCGCGGCGAACCAGGCGGCGATGCCGCCAATCAGACCGCCACCGCCCACCGCGACCAGCACCACGTCGAGATGCGGCGACTGGCGCAGCCATTCGCGGGCGAGTGTGCCCTGGCCGGTGAGCGTGTCGAACTGGTCGTAGGCATGCGAGACCAGCGCGCCCTGCTGCTCGGCAAAGGTCTGGCTTGCGGCCAGCGCCTCGGAATATTCATTGCCTTGCGCATGCACGACCGCGCCGAGCGCGCGCAGTCGATCGAGCTTGGCCGCCGGCGAGCTGCGCGGCACGAAGATGTCGGCGGTCATGCCCAGCCGTGCGGCGGCCAGGGCAACCGCGATGCCATGATTGCCGCCCGAGGCCGCGACCACCCGCTGCGGCGCGGGCAGGCCTTGCGCCTGTGCGCTCTCGCGGGCGCGCAGCAGCCGCTCGAAGGCGCCGCGTGCCTTGAAGGTGCCCGACACCTGCAGACATTCGAGCTTGAATTCGACCGCACGGCCATCGAGGTCGACATTGACGGTCGGGGTCACCCGCACCCAGGGCGCGATCCGGGCCGCGGTGGCCTCGATAGCGGCAGCGTCAAGGATCATGCGGTCACCTGCAGTGAGAGTCCTGACAGCGGGACGCCGTCGATGGCGGTGCGCCAGAGCTGCCCGGCGGCCAGCGGCTGCGCATCGGTGAGCGTGCCGGTGGTGATGACGCTGCCGGCGGCGATGCGTTCGCCGCGGGCAGCAAGACCTGCGACCAGATGGCCGAGCGCCTGGACCGGCCCGTCGAGCACATCCGCGCCGCGGCCCTGTGCGACCTGTTCGCCCTGACAGGACAGGCTCAGTCGCAAGCCGCTGAGCGCACCGGCCGGGTCGGTGCCGAGCGCCGAGCGTTCAAGGCGCGGGCCGACCCACAGCCCGCCGTGCAGCGACTGGGCGGCAATCGCCTGCGCCGCATTGAAGCGCCAGTTCGGCCAGATGCTGTGGACCACCTCGAAGCCCGGTGCGACCCAGCCGATGCAGGCGAGCAGCGCGGCGAGCGCCTCGGGAGTCGAGGCATCGGCCTGCGGTGGCGGCGACTCGATCAGTCCGATCACGATCTCGGGCTCCAGGCGCGGCTCGGCCAGTCGCGCGAGGCTGATGCTGGCCTGCGCATCGGTCATGTCGTGCAGCGTGGTCTGCCAGACCGGTCCCCAGATCGGCTGCTTCACGCCATAAAGGGGCCAGATCAGCCGGTTGGTAAAGCCGATCTTGTAGCCGACCGGCGTATCGCCGCGGCTGCGGCGCAGCGCGCCAATCGCTGCCTGGATCGCGAAAGCCTGATGGATGTCGGCGGATTCGGCGTCGCCGGCGACCCCAGGGGGGAGTGACTGGCCATGGTCGGCAGCGGCAAGCAGTAGATCGGGCGGGGGCAGAGTCACCCGTCGACATTAGCGCAAAGGATTGCGGGCACCAAATCGGCCGGCATCAAATCGCCTGGCCGTGATTTTCATCAAGCGCGAGCGTGGCGACGTGTGGCACCGTTGCGGACCGTCTGACCCAGCGGCTGGAGTGCCGGCTTGGCTCAGTCGTGGTCGGCGGTGTAAAATCGTCGGTTCCGCTTGAAAGATCGGTCTGGTGCCCGACGGCACGATGTGGGCCTTTCCGACAGGCAATGCAAGGCTGATTTTTCAGCGACGCATCCGGCGTCGCTGCCGGCATGGTCCGCAGATCAGGTCGACCCAGCGTCGACGGTTGCGGGGCGATGCCACAAGAGATTGACCACATCGCATCGGAGTTTTCATGAACACTCACGTCGCCGCAGCCCCGTCGCTTGCGCAGGCCCCCGACTATGTCAGGCATGCCGGCCTGATCAGCTGGGTTGCCTCGATCGCCGCACTCACCCGCCCCGATCGCGTTGTCTGGGCAGACGGTTCGCAGGCGGAATACGAGCGGCTCTGCGCCGAGATGGTTGCCGCCGGCACCCTGCGCAAGCTCGATCCGGTGAAGCGCCCGAACTCCTATCTGGCCTGGTCCGATCCGACCGATGTGGCACGGGTCGAAGACCGCACCTATATCTGTTCCGAGCGCAAGGAAGACGCGGGCCCGACCAATAACTGGACCGACCCCGCCGAGATGCGCAAGACCCTGGCCGGCCTGTTCGAAGGCTGCATGCGCGGGCGCACGATGTATGTCATCCCCTTCTCGATGGGTCCGATCGGCTCGCCAATTGCCCACATCGGTGTCGAGATTTCCGACAGCCCCTATGTGGTCGTCAGCATGCGCACCATGACCCGCATGGGTCGCGCGGTGTTCGATGTCCTGGGTCAGGACGGCGGTTTCGTGCCTTGCGTGCATACCGTCGGCAAGCCGCTGGCCGCCGGCGAGAAAGACGTGTCCTGGCCCTGCAACCCGACCAAATACATCGTCCATTACCCCGAGACCCGCGAGATCTGGTCGTATGGCTCGGGCTACGGCGGCAACGCGCTGCTTGGCAAAAAGTGCTTCGCCCTGCGGATTGCCTCGAACATGGGCCGCCAGGACGTCGCCGCAGGCGGCATCGGCTGGCTCGCCGAGCACATGCTGATCCTGGGTGTGACCTCGCCCGAGGGCAAGAAGTACCACGTCGCGGCGGCCTTCCCGTCGGCCTGCGGCAAGACCAATTTCGCCATGCTGATTCCGCCCAAGGGCTTTGACGGCTGGAAGGTCACCACCATCGGCGACGACATCGCCTGGATCAAGCCGCAGGCCAACGGCCGGCTGCATGCGATCAATCCCGAGGCCGGTTATTTCGGTGTGGCCCCGGGCACCAACGAGAAGACCAACTTCAACTGCATGGCGTCGTTAAAGAGCAATGTGATCTTCACGAACGTTGCGCTCACCGATGACGGCGATGTCTGGTGGGAGGGCATGACCAAGGACGCGCCGGCTCACCTGATCGACTGGCAGGGCAAGGACTGGACGCCGGCCGACGGCAAGAACGGCCGCAAGGCGGCGCATCCGAATGCGCGCTTTACCGTGGCGGCGTCGCAAAATCCCGTCATCGACGCGCAGTGGGACGATCCCGAGGGCGTGCCGATCGATGCCTTCATTTTTGGCGGCCGTCGCTCGACCACCGTGCCGCTGGTCACCCAGGCCCGCGACTGGGTCGAGGGCGTCTACATGGCTGCGACCATGGGCTCCGAGACCACCGCAGCGCAGGCCGGCGCGCAGGGCATCGTGCGTCGCGATCCCTTCGCGATGCTGCCGTTTTGCGGCTACAACATGGCCGACTACTTCCGCCACTGGCTCGACCTCGGCCATCGGCTCGAGGCCTCGCATGCCAAATTGCCGGCGATCTTCTGCGTCAACTGGTTCCGCACCAATGAGCAGGGGCAGTTCGTGTGGCCGGGCTACAGCGAGAACATGCGCGTGCTGCAGTGGATGATCGGCCGCATCGAGGGCAAGGCCGGCGGCATCGAGCATGTTTTCGGCACCACCCCGCGCTATGAAGACCTGAGCTGGGGCGGGCTGGAGTTCTCCCGCACCGACTTCGACAAGATCACCTCGATCGACAAGGCCCAGTGGCTGCGCGAGTTTGAACTGCACGCCGAGCTCTTCGGCATGCTGGCGAGCGGTCTGCCGAATCAGCTGAC
>Ga0114972_10001364_pt1 | contig 18319 bp, 17 predicted proteins | sample M_140807_EF_Meta_FD_87354 | JGI IMG/M metagenome (GOLD analysis project Ga0114972, IMG submission 87354) | Freshwater microbial communities from Lake Montjoie, Canada to study carbon cycling - M_140807_EF_MetaG | ecosystem: Environmental > Aquatic > Freshwater > Lake | place: Lake Montjoie... | reverse complement strand
GAAATGCTCGCCACCAGCGACCTTCCCGGCGGGGTGATCAACATTCTAACAGGTCAGCGCGGCGAACTGCTCTCCACCTTCGCGACCCACGCCCATCTGCGCGGCCTGAGTGCGGTGGCGACCGTGGAGGAAGGCATCGTTCTCCAGCAGGGAGCTGCCGAAAATGTCAAAAGCGTGAAACTGCTCGCAGCTGAAAAAGCGATCGACTGGCATGCCGACAGCGCGCAGGGACTCTACCACATCCGCGATTTCATCGAAACCAAAACCACCTGGCATCCGGTCGGGGTGTGAACGGTACGTGCAGGCCGTGGATTGGAATACACAAGCTTGGACAGCCTGATCGAACCACTGATGCCACTGAACCCCCACTGAGGACACTGATGAATTCCTATTGCAGTGCTCTCAGCGGATCTCCGTGGCTTCAGTGGGTTTCTTTGTCCGAATCGTTGATAATCTTCACAATTGTTAGAGAGCGTCGGCGATTTTCAGACCATCCATCGCCGCGCTGACAATGCCACCGGCGTATCCCGCGCCTTCGCCGCAGGGGAACAATCGTGCCAGGAAGGGATGTTGCAGCGTTTCCTCATCGCGCGGGATTCTCACCGGCGAACTCGTGCGAGTTTCGAATCCCAGAATCAAGGCATCATGGCCGTTGTAGCCGCGGATTTGATTGCCGAACAACTTCAGGCCCGAGCGCATGCGTCCGACGATCCATGCCGGCATCAGTTCATGAAGGGGCGCGGACGTGGCGCCGGGAAAGTAACTCATCGGCGGCAGGTCGTTGGAAATTTTCCCTTTCAAAAAATCCGCCACCCTCTGACCAGGTGCCTTCTGGCCGCCGCCGCCGGATTTTTTTGCGAGGCATTCCAGGTTTTTTTGAAACGCGATGCCGGAAAGAATGCCGTGCTCACCGGCAAACGCATCAGTATCCTCCGGTTCCACCGTCACCACCAGACCGCTGTTGGCAAAAGGCGAATCACGTCGCGCCAGGCTCATGCCGTTGACCACCACCTCGTCGTTTTCCGTCGCCGCCGGCACCACCCAGCCGCCGGGACACATGCAGAAACTGTGCACGCCCCGATCATCGATTTTTGTCGCCAGTCGATACCGGGCCGCAGGCAGCAAACGCGGACGCAGCTCCCCGCGCGGGATGTGATACTGCACCTGATCAATCAACTCCTGCGGGTGTTCGATGCGCACTCCGACAGCAAACGCTTTTTTCTCCATGAGAATGTTTTTCCGCTGCAGCAGCCGATAGATGTCGCGCGCGGAATGTCCGCTGGCAAGCACCACGGAGTCGCCTTCGAAACTCCGGCCATCCGCGCAGACCACGCCGCGCAGGGTGTCTTGATCGATGAGGAAATCGACAACCTTGCTTTGAAAATGCACCTCGCCACCGGCGGCGAGAATCGACGCACGAATCGCTTTGACCACATTCGGCAGCAGGTTCGAACCGATGTGCGGATGGGCATCGGTGAGGATCTTTTCCGGAGCGCCGTGGGCGACCAGGATTTCATAGATGGTGGCGACGTGGCCGCGTTTGGTGGCACGAGTGTAGAGTTTGCCATCGGAAAACGTGCCCGCACCGCCTTCGCCGAAGCAATAATTGGAGTCCTCAATCACCCGGCCCTCGCGCAACAGGGGTGCCAGATCGAAGCGCCGCGCGCTCGCATCCTTGCCGCGTTCGAGGATGATCGGTTTGATGCCGCGCTCCAGACAGCGCAGCGCCGCAAACATTCCCGCCGGACCGCAGCCGATGATCACCGCCGTTTTTGCCTTCGCGGCAAGCGGAGCACAGGTCCACGCCGGATGCTGGTCTGCGGGAAGTTCGGCATCGATACCCAGTTCCAGCCGCAACTGCACCTTGATCGTGCGCTGGCGGGCATCGATCGAATGCTTGCGCAGCTTCAGGCTTTTGATCCTCGACGCGGCGATTTTCAATTTTTCGGCCGCCGCATCGCGCCATGCCGATTGGTCCTCCGAGACGGCGAGCGGCAGGATGATATCGACGATTTCCACGGAGTCAGGCACGTGCCAAGGAAACACGAGTCATTGATTTTGCAAAGCATATTCAGAATGCCTCGAACTATCTCAGGTAGGGAGGTTTGGTCACGGGGAGCGCCTGCGTCCCGCAGGCTGCGCCCGGCATCATGCCGGGCGCGGGTTTTCGCGAAGGATCAGCAAATGCATACGTGGGATGAAGGTAGATCATGTCAAGGCGATGAGTCACCGTCCCCCACCGGAACGCTCGGAGATCGTTCCCAGCCTTTTGATCACCTTGCGGACAATCGGCCAGCTCAGCCTTCCGGCGTGAGGCCGAGCACGATGTCAAACGTGGCGCTGAGTTCACCCGCTTTGGCGTTTTTCATCGGGACGAAATCGACCTCGGTGGCGGCGCGGGCTTTTTCATCCTTGATGTTCATGAACACCATGTCCTTGTTGTTGCGCTCGTCGCCCTTGATGTAACATTGCGTCACCAGCAGATCCTTTCCCTTGGACTTGACCTTGTAATGAATGTGCGGCGAGCGCCCGGGATAACTGACCGGCTTGATCGTGCGGAAGAGATATTCGCCTTTGTCACCGGTGAGGAAACGACCGAAGCCCTGGAAATTCTGGTCGCGCTTGTCACCGCTCTGTCCCTTGCTGTGCAGGTAGGCGCCCTCGTGATCGCATTGCCAGATCTCCACCTCAACGCCGCGCAGCGGATCGCCCTTGGCATCGAGAATGCGACCACTCAAATAAGTCACTTCACCCACGGCTGGCGTGAGCGAGTTATTGAGAATCAACAGATCGTTGTCGGTGTCGAGCGGCAGATGGTCGGGGTAAAACGGTCCCTCCGTTTGCTTCGGCGTCTGTGTCAGCGCCTCGGCAAAGGCACCGGGCACGGCGAGAAAAGCAGCACCGAAAGCAGCCCTGGCAAGAAAGTCGCGACGACCCGGCATCGATTTGCGCGCGGTGATCAGGTGAATGTTTTTTCGATTCATGAATGAGGAACCTATCACCCGCAGCGCTCGGGTCAAGCAGGGAAATGCACGGGTGCACTTTTTTTTGTTAGGTTCGTACTGCATGAATATCCACCAATGAAAAAAAAAATGAGGTTGCGAACGCGAATCTACTGACGATTGTTCAGAAAATCAGAAGTATGCGCCCTGTTGTCACCAAAAAAATCTTGACCAAACAACCGGGAAAAATACCTTCGTATTCAGTGAATATGATTGCCATGATCCCGTCAGAATTCGCCGACACGGCCATCGCCACACGTGCACCCTTTCCATCTTCCCATTTACGCCCTCCCGCTTTTCCCCTCCCCAACAGCAATCTCCTGACAGCATCATAATCAACAACCCATCAACACCAACACCGATCAAACCATGGACATACTCGGATTCATCAAAGGCGAATTACTGGAAATCATCGAATTCAACGACGACTCGCGCGATACCCTTTCGTGGCGTTTTCCCGACGCTGATCACGCAATCAAGAACGGCGCGCAACTCATCGTCCGCGAGAGCCAGGCCGCGCAATTCGTCTATCTCGGCCAGTACGGCGACTGTTTCGGCCCTGGCAAACACTCGCTCACGACGGAGAACATCCCGATTCTAACCAAAATCAAGGGCTGGAAATACGGTTTCGAATCGCCCTTCAAAGCGGATGTCTATTTCGTCACCACCCGCCTTTTCACCGGCAACAAATGGGGCACTGCGAATCCCGTGATGATGCGCGACAAGGACTTCGGTGTTGTCCGGCTGCGGTCGTTCGGCACCTTTGATTTCAAAATCACCAACCCGCCGGTTTTCCTCAAGGAAGTCGCCGGCACCGACCACCACTTCCGCCTGGATGAATTCGCGGACACCATGCGCTCGCGCATCGTCAGCGTGTTCAGCGAGGCACTCGCCTCCTGTGGCGTGCCCGCCCTCGATGTCGCTTCGCGTTATTCCGAACTCGGCGAAGCCCTGCTGCCGCTCATCAACCCACAGGTCACGGCCAAATACGGCATCGAGATCACCACTTTCCTCGTCGAAAACGTCTCCGTGCCACCGGAAGTGGAGGCCGCCATCGACAAGCGCTCCAGCATGTCGGCCATCGGCAATCTCAACGACTATGTGAAATTTCAAATGGCCGAATCCATGACCAAAGGCGGCGATGGTGGTGGAGCATCCCCAGCAGCCGCAGCGGGCCAAATGGCGATGGGATTCGGCATGGCCCAGGAAGTGATGAAATCCATGCAGCAGCCACAGGCTCCTGCTCCCGGCACCGCCCCCGCTGCGGCGGTTCCGGATTTGCTCTCACCCGCGCAAGCCGCCCAGATCCTCGGTGTCACCGAGGTCGACGTGATCGCCTCGCTCGATGCAGGAGAGTTGAAAGGTAAGAAGATCGGATCGGTCTGGCGGATCACCAGGCCCGCGCTGGATGCGTTCCTCGCCGAGTAAATCACCATGGCGGAAGTCAGTGCATTGCGAAAGCATCCCTGCCCGGAGTGTGGTGGAGATGCCGAGTGGAACGCCTCGAAAAAGGCGCTCGCCTGCCCGTTCTGCGGCACCATCCTGCCGTGGTCGGATGGCGGGGACCCGATGGGCGCGACCATTGTGGAACGCGATCTCGAAGCCGCTCTCGCCGCGATCCCCGCCAAAGCGCGCGGCCTGAAAGAGGAGAAAAAATCGGTCCGCTGTGAGAGCTGCCAGGCCATCAGCGTCTTTGATCCGGATCGCGCCGCGCAGCGCTGCGATTTCTGCGGCTCCCCGTCCATCCTGCCGGTCGAAAACCTGCCGGATCTCATCACTCCCGAGAGCCTGCTCCCTGCGGTGATTCCGAATTCCCAAGTGCGCGACCAGCTCCGCGAATGGTACCGCAGTCGCTGGTGGGCTCCTGACAAACTCAAGCGCTCCGCCCTCACCGATACACTGCATGGAGTTTATCTTCCCTACTGGACCTTCGATGCCCACGTGGATGCCAATTGGAGCGCGGAATCCGGTTACTACTACTACGAAAACGAATCCTACACCGACTCCGAGGGAAGAATCGCAACCCGCCAGGTGCGGCGAACCCGCTGGGAAGACAGTGCCGGAAGCATCTCGCATTTCTTCGATGACGAAGCGGTCCCCGGCACTGTCGGTGTGCACGGCGAACTGCTCCGCAAGGTAGAGCCCTTCCCCACGCTCACCGATTTGAAGCCCTACGACCCCGCCTACGTGCGCGGCTGGACTGTGGAACGCTATCAGGTCGATCTCCGCCAAGCGTCGGAAACCGGCAGGCAGCAGATGGACTCCGTTGTCGCCCGACTCTGCGAGCGCGATGTCCCCGGAGACACCCACCGCAATCTCCGGATTTCCACAAACTATCAGGGCCGCACGTTCAAGCACATCCTTGTCCCGATCTGGCTTGTCAGTTACACCTATGGCGCGAAGTCGTTTCAGGTCGTCGTCAACGGGTACAACGGAAAAATGGCCGGCGAACATCCGTTGAGTTGGATGAAAATCACGCTGGCCGTCATTGCGGTGATTCTGATCGTGCTGCTGATCGCAATGCTCAATCAGAGCGCCAGTTGAGCCGTTTCAAATGATACAGTGCCAAGTCAGCAGTGATCTGTGATCCGTCTAATCAAAGAATGACTTCCAACAAGGCCCAGCCGCTGACAGCCTCTTCTTGTCGTCAGCCATTTTTGACAGAATTTCAGAATTTTCAGAATTCAACTGTGATCCGTTCTTTCCGTGGCATCAATTGCTCAGTTCTTCGATGGATGGAATCGGCTTGCGGGGAGAAAAGAGTTTGATGCCGGGGCAGATCCGCGTAAAAACACCTGTGTGAATCCGGCTCTTGAAACAATGATGCTCGCCTTCAAAGGGGACGACGCGATTTGCGTGCCCGGGCGTGCGTTGTTCATCGGTGCGCAGCCGCATCCCGTGCTGAAGACATGGCCGTCCATTGTCGGCTGGCAGCCGATCAAACCGCTTGCCGCCCGATGGGAGCGGGAGGGATTTTTTCGCAGCGATTCTTTGCCGCAGGAAAGATGGCCGCTCGTGCTGGTGTTGCCCGGAAAGTCGCGCGACGAAACACTGGCATGGTTCGCCGCCGCGCGCGACCGGCTGGAACCAGGTGGAACATTGCTCGCAGCCATGCCGAACACAGCCGGTGCCGGGCGCTTTGAGAAGGAACTCAACAAAACCACCGGCAACATTGCATCGATCCAGAAACACAAATGCCGGGCTTTCCACGCGATGGCCAATGGCGCTTGGAACGAGGAAATCTTCACCGAGTGGCGCGCCCTGGGCGAAGCGCGGAAAATTTCCGGATTCACCGTGCAGGCCGGGATTTTCAGCAGCGACCACATTGACCCGGGTTCACAGCTGCTCGCCGATCATCTTCCCGCTCATTTGCACGGGATCGTCGCCGATCTCGGGGCAGGCTGGGGATTTCTATCGGACGCGGCTCTGAAGCGCTGCCCAAAAATCCAGCGCATCGATTTGTTCGAAGCGGATGCACGAGCCCTGGACTGTGCTCGTGTGAACCTCGCTCATCATGATCGCCCGATCACCTGCCATTGGCATGATGTCACCACCGGGCTGTCGGAAATTTATGATGCCATCATCATGAACCCCCCGTTTCACAGCGCGCAGGCAACCGATATCGATCTCGGTCGGGCCTTTCTCAAAACCGCCGCCGCCGCCCTCAAGCGGGGAGGGAAATTGCTGCTGGTCGCCAACCGCCCACTGCCTTACGAAGCAGTTCTCGAAGCGAACGGCCTGACATGGAGCAAGATCGCGGAAGACAAAACCTACAAAATCCTCTTCGCAGGCAAACTCTAACATTTTTTCATGAAACTCGTCAAACTGCTCGCCAATCTCGGTTATGGTTCACGCAAGGAAGTCCAGCGCCTGATCCGCGCGGGCGCCGTCACCGACATCAACGGAAAAGTGCTGGGCGAAAACAACGTGCCGCCCAGCAACCAGATCCTCTTCCATGGCGAGGCGCTCGATCCTCCATCGCCGCTTGTCATCATGCTCAACAAGCCGGACGGCTTCACATGCAGCAGTGAGGACCCCGGCAGGACGATTTACGAACTGCTGCCGGAACGCTTCGCGCTCCGCAACCCCGGTCTCAACCCCATCGGCCGACTTGACAAGGATACCACGGGCTTGCTGCTCATGACGGATGATGGCATCCTGCTGCACAAGATCATCCACCCGAAGTCGAACTGCCTGAAAGTCTATCATGTCACCCTTGATCGACCGCTTGAAGGACATGAGGCTGGTGTTTTCGCCTCAGGCACGCTGGTACTAGCCAGCGAGACCCGCCCTCTCCTGCCCGCCAAACTGGAGGTTTTGGGTGAAAAGGAAGCGCTCATCACCCTTCACGAAGGTCGCTACCATCAGGTGCGCCGCATGTTCGCCGCCGCGGGAAACCACGTTACCGGCCTCAAACGCATTTCCATCGGCGGACTGCAACTGCCCGACAGCCTGGAAGAAGGAAGCTGGCGGGCATTGGAACCCGAAGAACTGGCACGCATCTTCGCATAGCGCGCAAAGATGCCTGTGGGCTTCCGCAAAAGTCTCGATATCAATCCGCTGTCGATGTGGTTTCGAACACTCCGGATCCGAGCAGTCGCCCGCCTTCGTAAAACGCGCAGATCTGGCCCGGCGAGATCGCGCGCTGCGGGCGCTGGAAGATCACCCGGGCTTTGTCGTTTTCGAGCGCCGCCACCTGGCAGGGCTCGGCTTTGGCACGATAGCGCGGCTGCGCCTCCAGTCCGCGTGTGCCTTGAAGCGTTTCGTTGATCCAGTTCAATGTTCCTACTACGCATGTAGTAACATACAAACCCGGCGAGTCACCGCTGTCCCAGCCGACGATCAGTCGGTTCGATGCGATGTCCTTGCCGACCACCACATAAGCCATGCCCTCGCGCGGCGAGGCGATGCCATGACCCTTGCGCTGGCCGAGGGTGTAGAGATGCAGTCCTTGATGTTCACCCATGATCCGGCCCGAGGTGTCGACAATCTCGCCGGGCGAGTCTCTGAGATGATGGCGGAGAAAATCGCTCATCTTGATGTCGCCGATGAAGCAGATTCCCTGGCTGTCCTTTTTCCCCGCGACCGGCAACTGGCGGCGTTCCGCGACCTTGCGCACTTCCGGTTTCAGCATTTCGCCGACGGGAAAAAGCGCGTGCGCCGCCTGAAATTGCGTCATCATCGCCAGAAAGTAACTCTGATCCTTGTTGGGATCCGCGCCGCGCAGAATCGCAGCACTGCCATCCGCCAGCACCCGGCGTCGTGCATAATGCCCGGTGCCGACAAATTCGAAATCCTGCGCAAGGGCGTAGTCGAGAAAGACACCGAATTTCATTTCGCGATTGCACCAGACATCGGGATTGGGAGTGATGCCCTGCCGGTAGCCTTCGATCAGGTAATCAACGATGCGGCTGCGGTAGGCATCGATCAGGTCGATCACCCGGAATTCGATTCCCAATTGTTTCGCCACGGCGCGTGCGTCATTCATGTCCTGTTCCCACGGACAATCGCCGGGGATGCCCTCGGCATTGATCCAGTTTTTCATGAACGCGGCAGTGACATCATGGCCTTGCTCGATCAGCAGTGCCGCCGCGACCGCGCTGTCCACTCCGCCGGACAAACCTACCAGTACCCGCGCCATAACAAAAATTTCACACCGCCGGAGGAGCGACCATCGATTGCAACGCCTTGACGATCCTGACCACCGAATCGGACGCAAGCGGTTGCTCAACCAGCAGGCCCAGCACCATGCGGCCGAAAACTGTGTCGATCGGAATAACTTCGAGCATCGTCGTGGATCCAACCTTGACGTGCACATTGCCCGGGCCATCGGACGATTTTTTCGCGGCCATCGCCAGGCTGCGGGCCATGAAATGCAGGCGGCTGTGGTCGGCCTCGTCGAAAATGACCGAACCGTCCTTGTCGAGAATGAACACGCCTTTTGCAGCGAACTGGCCGTGCAGGCCGTCGCGGAACCGGGCCATGCGTTCGAGAAACGGACCGCGCACTTTCACCGGAGCGGTGTGCGCGGATGATTCAGGCCGGATGGGCGCAGGCATCGCCGGGCTGGCGACGGGTGGTGGCGCGGGGGCGATTGTTTGGGGTTTTGCCACTGCGGGCGCGGCAATGACGGCCGGATCCGGCTGGACCTGAGGGCGATGCGATGATTCGGCGATCTGCTCGAGCATGGACTTTTCCCTGATGCGGAATGCGCCATTGAGCAGGTTCGTTTCGGCTGCTGGCGGAGCGATGACATGTGCTTTGGTGGCCTCGGGAGCAGTTGCAGGATTTTGATAGACAGGCACCTGGGGACGGATCGGAGCAGGGGCGATGATCAGGGGTCGGGGCGCTGCAGTTGCCACATGCACGACTTCCTCCACAGGGGGGGGCGGCCGCAAAACGGGCGCGGCTGCGGGAGCGGCAACCGCTGCGACCCTGGTTGCGGAGGCTCTTGGCGAGGAACCTTCGAAGCCAATGAAGTCGCCTCCAAACCCGGCATCTTCCGGCGCGCGCGGTTCAGGGACAGCCACGCTCAGCAAAGCTTCGGCAAGCCTTCTCATTTCTCCGGGGTCCACCCATGGAAGCACAGGATCCATCATGCACGAACGTTGATCTTCTCCATTTTGGCCTCGATTTCCGCACGCAGTGAGTCAAAAACCGACTGTGCTCCCATGCCGTCCTCGAGCACGCCCACGGGCAAACCTTTGGCGCTCGCTCTAACAAAAATTCCGTCGCGCGGCACGACTGTTTTCAGCACCATTTCCGCAGGCAGCAGCTGGCGCAATGCCTGGGCGGCCTCGCGACTCTCCGCAAGCTCGTTTTGCACCATGGTCAGGACCACTCCCAATACGACCAGTTTCGGATTCAGCATGCTGATGCGGCCCAGGCCCTCGAGCATTTTGGGAACCGAGCGGACACCCAATGGCTCGGCCTGCTGGGGAATGAGCACGGCATCCGAACAGGCGATCACATCGGCACAGACACCGAACAGACCGGCGGCGGTGTCGAGCAGGCAGATTTCATAGCCCCGCGCCGCCACGGCGCGCATGAACGCACGGCTGCGTGCGAGGTGTGCTCCGGCAATGCCGCCACCTGACTCGTAATTGCTCGCTTGACCAGCGGCAACCAGGGAAAAGGTCGAAAGCCTCGTCGGCACCAGCAGTTTTTCCAGCGGCAGGCCCGGGTCTTGGAGGAAATCATAAAATCCCGGCAACATCCGCGATTGCCGGGTCAACGAAAGCCCCACCGAACCCTGGGGATCGGCATCGACCAGCAGGGTTCTCACCCCCGCACGCGCGAAAGCGTGCGCCAGGTTGATTGCAATAGTGGTTTTTCCCACCCCTCCTTTCTGACTTGTTACGGCAATACTGATCACGATTTGATAGGAATAATCTGTTGAAATGATAGCCTGCGCCCGCCATAGCGAAAGTCTTTTCTTTAAAATGCTTGTCGCTCGGCCAAAAAACCCCCATTTTTCATTGCATGAATTTCCCCACAACGCAATTCCGACGGCTCGGCGTATCGATTGCTGCTTTGCTTCCGATTTTTTCAATCCTGATGCTTCTTGCTGTCTCCTCATGTCGCCGGAACATCAGCCCGTCCGCGCCGGTTCCCAAACCTGCCAGTCAGGCGATTCAAGAGAATCCCTCCCCACTGCTACAGGTCCTCTCAAAGTCGCCGATTGAGTGGCAGCAATTCACCCCCGCCGTGGTTCAATATGCACGGGACTCGAACAAACTCCTGCTCGTCTATGCGGCATCCAACCTGGATACCAACGTGGTCAGCGTGTTCAACGACATCAATTCCGATCCGCAACTGGTCGGTGAAATCAACGGGCAGTTCGTGCCCGTGCTCATCGATGTCGATTCCTCCAGGGAAATTGGCATCCTCGCCGCAATGCTGTGTGCCGAGATCAAACGGCCGATTTCCTTTCCGTTCATGCTCTGGCTCAGCCCCAGTGGCGATCCCATCACCTGGCTTCCCATCAGCCCGGAAGACTCCCGCGAATCAAACCTCGACCGCGTCCGTCAAGCGCAAACTGTGGTGCTGCGGATGTGGAATGAGGACCGCGAATACATGAATGTCAACAGTGCCAACGACGGCAAGAACCGCAAGTTGCGCTCACAAGTGGCAGCAGTGAAAGTCACGGGACCTTCGGAACAACAGGCCTTCTATTTGAGCACTTTGCGCAACATGAACGCGCTTTACGACGACCTGAGCGGCAACATCGAGAACATGGGCACGCTGTTTCCGACTTCGATGCAGGAATACTACGCGCAGTCCGCGATGAATCCCGTGCTGTCGTCCAGCGCCCGCAAGCGCTGTTTGACCTGCGTCAAGGGCAATGCCGGCATGTTGCTCCACTCCGCCGCCATCGACCTGATCGACGGCGGTAGTTACTCATCGCGAACCGACTCCGCATGGCAGGTCACCCGACCGGATCGCAACGGTCTGATGCAGGCCAAGGTGGCCTTTAGTCTGGCGCAAATCGCCCAGGCCGGGAATGACAAAGCGATTCTCCAGGCGGCGGAACGGGTGATGTTGTTTCAGGAGAAGAATTTCGCTCTCGGCGGATCCCTGTTTTCCCTGACTGGCCCGGCAACCAAAATGCCCGATGAGGTCCGTTACTGGGGCACCGAGGAACTCGAAAAAAATCTTTCCGCGGAAGAGTATGCTTTTCTCAAAAATTACTGCAATCTTTCCGCGATCGGCAACCTGGCGCCGGAAAGCGACCCGAAACGGGAGTTCTTCCGTCGCAATAGTCTGGTTCCGCGCCAAACACTGGAGGAAACTGCCAAGAAGCTCGCCCTCACTCCGGAACAGGGAAGCGCGCTTATCGAGTCGATCCGTGAAAAACTCCAGCCGATCCGCGTCAAGAAAACGTCCGCTGTCAAACCCCCGCCGCTGATTGCCAACGCCAACACAACCGCGCAAACGGTGTCAGCCTATGCCGCGCTTTACACCGCATCCGCGCAAAAAACTTTCCAGGACAAGGCGATAGCCTCCATGAAGGCATTCCGGGCGCAGTTTCACTCCAGCGCGGTCATTCAAAACTACGCGGGATCGTCGCCTTCCGCCACGACCGATGCCCGGGCCGCGCTGGTCGCCACCGCCATGCAATCGGCGCTCGACATCTACGACGTGACATTGCAGCGCGAATGGATCGATTACGCGATGTCGCTCAACGATATCCTGGTGAAGGATCATCTGGTTGAGGGTCGATTCGAGGAATCACCGCCGTCGAGCCGGCTGATCAATTTGCCGATCATTGATCTCGCGATGATCTTTGACAAATCGACCATCGGTCTGATGAAGCAAAACACCGCCCGGCTGCTGAATCTCGGCTGCCCGGTCGCTGAGGCCCTTGTCAACGCCTGCCAGCTCGACCACGAACGCATGCAGGATGCCGCAGTGCTGCACACCGATTATTTGTTAGGCTTGCTCTATCAGCAGTTTCCCGTTGTCGTCACCGTGCCCGAAGATGCATCCGCGGAGTTCAAGATGGCGGTCACCCAACTACCGCTGCGGGTGATCTGCCGCAAGTCGGTTCCCGCAAACGGCGGCAAGGTCAGCATCACCCTGGCGGATCAGCCCGCTCAAGAGGTTGCCGATCCCGCCGCACTGTCCAAGCTTCTCACTTCCGAATGACCAACCGCTGATGCCTCGCCAATCCTCACAATCACGCAAAACCGCCGAGACCGACATCACCCTGTCGCTTGATCTCGACGGCTCGGGCAATTCCACCATCGACACCGGAATTGGATTCTTCGATCACATGCTCACCTTGTTTTCGCGGCACAGTCTCATCGACCTGCAACTGAAGGCGATTGGCGATTTGCACATCGACGGCCACCATACAGTCGAAGACACCGCCATCGTTCTCGGCACCGCGCTCCGCGAGGCCCTCGGCGACAAGTCCGGCATCACCCGCTACGGGCATGCCTATCTGCCGATGGATGAAACGCTGGCTCGGGTGGTGATCGATTTGTCCAATCGGCCGTTCCTTGAATTCCGCACGCCGCCGGGCACGGCTTCGGCACCGAACTTTCCGCTCACGCTCACCGAGGAATTCTGTCGGGCGCTGGCGGCCAACCTGCGTGCGAACATCCACGTCGAAGTGCTTTACGGTCGCGACGGACACCATGTGGCCGAAGCCATTTTCAAAGGCATGGCCCGCGCCCTGAGGACTGCCGTGACCGTGGATCCGCGCGTCGTCGGGGTGCCTTCAACCAAGGAATCCCTCTAACATAAGATGGCCGGCACTGTTTTGATCGATTACGGCGCGGGCAATCTGCGCAGCGTGGCGAACGCCCTGCACAGCCTCGGCGCGGAGCTGCAGGTGGTTTCTTCGGGAGAGGATTTTCCCTCGTCACCCGCGCGGATCATCCTGCCCGGTGTCGGTTCGTTCGGCGATTCCATGCACGAACTGACAGCGCGCGGACTCGTCGAACCGGTGCGTCGAGCGATCGCCGCGGGCATTCCTTTTCTGGGCATTTGCATCGGTTACCAGATGCTGTTCGAAAACAGCGAGGAAAGCCCCGGTGTCGAGGGTCTGGGCATCTTCAAGGGCAGCGTGAAGAAATTTCAGCCGGGAAAAAAAATCCCGCACATGGGATGGAATTCCGTGCGACTCCGCAATCCCGAACATCGCTGCTGGAACGGCATGGATGCCGAACCGTACTTCTATTTCGTGCATTCGTACTTTCCGGTGCCCGAGGACCCATCACTCATCGCCGCGACCACCGACTACCAGGAGGAATTCGCCTCCGCGGTGATTTCCGGCGACCTTTGGGCGGTGCAGTTTCACCCGGAAAAAAGCCAGGACAGCGGCTTGCAACTGATCCGGAATTTCCTCGCTCTCTAACGACAGGGGTGCCGACATCGCATGCAACAACTGATCCGCATCTCCGAGGTCTTCGCTCCTCATCATCCTGAAATTCTGAAGCGTCTGGGCATCGAGGGAGAGAAAAAACTCGGCGCGGAGTATTTTCTCTTCCCCCACGACACTGCCGTTCCAGCCGCCGATGAAGCACACGCGATTTTCGTCGGCTGGCGCATGCCGGTTCACCATGCCTGGCCCTGCAACCCGGAAAAGACCGTTGATTTCATTGAAAAATCCTGCCTTGCACTGCAACGGAAATTTTCCGCCGCTTCTCCGCAGAGCATTCTTGTCGGACCCTTGATTGCCGGGTCGCCGAACCCGCACTACAGGAAACTGGCCGCCCAATTGCGCGCGCGCGCCTTGCAGTTGTTTCCGCCATTGCCGGCATCGCGCGACCCCGAATCGCAGGATCCCGTGCGACCAACCTTGTTCGTGTTGTTGGGCCGGGAAGGTTTGTTTTGCGGGCTCGCCAGTCCGCGCGAGTGCCGGGGTTTCCATCCGGGCGGCAGCAAATTCATCAGCCGCTCCGCCGCCCACAGCATCAGCCGCGCGGGGGCGAAAATCGCCGAGGCACTGCATTTCATTCGTCTCGATCATCCCGCACTGCCGGAACAGGCGCGCTGGCTTGAACTCGGTGCGAGTCCCGGCGGCATGACGGCGGAGTTGCTGCATCGCGGTTGCCATGTCACCGCCGTGGATCGAGCACCGATGGATCCACGCATCGCCGACCATGAGCGCCTGGAGTTTTTTCCGGAGAATGCCGCCACGTTCGTGGCCCCGCGGGATGTGAGTTATGATGCCCTGCTCTGCGATCTTAACGGCGATGCCCATGATTCACTCGCGGCCGTGCTGCGATTGCTTCCCAACCTGCGTCGCGAGGCTTTGATCGTGTTCACGCTAAAAACCCACAAGCTCGGCACGCTGGATGAAATGATCGGACTCCACCAATCAATTGTCCACCGCGCGACCGCAGCCGGCCTGAAACTCGTCGCGCAAACCCACCTGACCTACAACCGCAACGAGTTCACGCTGTTCTGGAAAAAGTAACGTGGTCACCCGCAGTAGAACCGCGTATCCCGGTCTTGTCTGAACATGGGCGCAGCCGAAATTGCCGATCCCCCTGCAACTTCGCCATACACTTTATTGTTTGGCTTTCCTTGGTGGTTCGGGGCCTTGGATTCGATATGAATCAGATATCGAGGATTGTGTAAGTACCCGGTTTGGCATTCTCCACAGCCTTAACAATTCTACTCGCCATCAGCTTTAGAAATGGCCATCGATTGGTGGGTAGCTCAACAAGAGCGATTTTTCTGCCGGTCAAATTTTGCTGGTAGCGAAGATTCTTGTCTGCAAGTAAAAGCACATCGAATCGGGACTCCACACGCATGATGATTTCGCCGTTCTCTACTCCAGCCCAGCCTTCTATTTGAACGGTGCTGACTGTATGGCCGGAAAAGAAACGTCCAAGAGGTAGCGGAACGTTCTCATCAAAGATGATTTTCATGAGAGACTTTCTTTGATGAGAATCAAAAAATCTTCGGCCTTTTCACGGCTGACCGAAGGAAAAAACTCGAGGAATTCATCGACAGTGAACCCGTCATTTAGGTAATCAACAAGCGTTTGAGCAGGAACGCGCGTGCCGGTAAATACGATCGTCCCGCCAAGAACGCCCGGTGTGGAGGTCACCGGACTGTGTGACATAGTAATCATACGGGTATGATAGGCTCGATGCTAGCAGAGGCAAGCTCATTCATTTGCATGCGTATCAATATGAAATGCAATAATAATTTGTCTGTCCCCATCTCATCGTGACATTCGGGTTCTTGCTTCCTCGTGAGAAACAACTCTTCCCTCAAAAATCGCTTTCTCGCCTTTCGCAACTCCTTCCAGCAGCGCAATCCTCGACTCCATGAATTCATAGGTCGAAACATCCACAAGACAAGCGGCAGGCAGGCCATGCTGGGTAATCAAAACCGCTTCATGAGCCGACGTAACCTCCGCGATCAATTCGGTGGCCCTCCTCTTCAATGTGGTGACAAGCTTCGTTCGCATGAAAGTGATACTAAAGTAGCACTCGGGTGCCTCCAAGTGATTTGTTGCCGAGTGTGAAAGGATTGGTCACCCGTAGTAGCCCCACCAACCCCGGCCTTGTTCGACCATGGGCGCAGCAGAAGTTGCCGCTAAGCTTCATCTTTGTTACACTCTTTCTTGTTCGACTTGTTTCTTGGGAAGGGCTGTTTTCACCCCGTTCAATTTTTTGGGGAATCTTGCTTCCCCATCATCCGAAAACATCTCTTCCATGACATGCTTGAGGACTTTATCTGAAGTGCGCACAATTAGGCACAATGACGCCGCGTAGATCGAACACAATGCCAGTGCCAGTGTGACAAGCCCGTCTACAGGAATGAAATTTCGGTATTCGATAGTTGTCGTGTACCCATATGTCATAGCCAGAAAGAAAAGGGCGAAAAAGAGGTAGAATACACCCAGAGGCACATTGCGTGTTGTCCGCTTGCGTAGAATCCTAATCATTGCCGCCACTTCAGCTTTGCGACGCACTTCAGAACTTCCGAGTAGGGGATCCACTTGCATGGTTTAGATTGTCGGGACCTTATGACTGCGATTGGCACCGGCCTGTCGCCTCTTGCTTGATTTTTGAATTGCAAAGGAAGCAGATTCAGACACGACAACCAAACTCTACAGCGGATTCGATGAGCATAAAGAAAAAACTTCCCTCGCCGATTCCGGTGTGATCATAATACTTTGTCTGTCCCCATCTCATGGTGGCGCGAAACCACCATCATCATTCTCACCTTGCCGCCCATGCCAAGATCCACCCTGTAAACTTCACCCGGCTTAGTCATCGAAAACGGAATCTAAGGCTGCCTGTCGCATGGATGAATCCACGAGTAAATCATCGTTGGCCGCGAGTGTCTCTACCCTGAACGGTAGCCCCCGACGCAACCGCACCTGGGAGAGAAACATTCGTATCGCTTCAGTCGTGCTTATGCCGAGTTCTTGGAAGACAGCCTCCGCTTCTATCTTCAAGGTCGGATCTACCCTTGCTCTGACTACACTATCGTTCATGGCCTTGTTGTAGCACGTAAAGGCTACAAAGCAAGGAATTTTTCTGGCTAACGATGAGCGCATGCACCACTAGAAGCGGGGGCGGAAGTGGATCGCGGGGTTAGTGTTGTAGTTAAGGAAAATCATCGAAACTGGTCGGCTGGTAGGGGTTGCCCTGGCGCGGCTTGTTCTGCCTCTTCGACTAATCTTGCGGGCATTGCATATGCCGCGAGCTCATGAAGTCTATACGACATATCGCGAAATCCCTGAAGCGAATCAGGGGGAAGGGTTTTGACTATGTATGCCTCGTTGGCTTGGATCTTTGCATCTACTTCACTGGCAAGCATTCCCATTAGCTGGCGCTGTCTATAGCTCTTGTCGCTCTTTGACAGACTGCGGTGTATAGCCACGAGGTACCCTCCTTGGGCAAGGATGGCATCAATTTCCGCGTGTCTTGCCTTCTTGACTTCGTTCCACTGAAACCCTCCGTATGTAGCAAAGCATATAGTGGCTCCTAGAATGCCGCACATAACCATCTTCGTCATTTTCGGTGTCATTCGAATGTTTTACGCCTGGTTGGATTGATATTTGCAGAACGTAAAAGCGCATGCACCCCTACCAGCGGGAGCGCACGTCGATCACGGGGTTGGTGTTGTAGTTACGGGTAATCATCTAAACAGGGCGGCTGGTAGAGGTTGTCATGTCGTGGCTTGTTCTACCCATCGCAGTAGTTCTCGGCGATGAAAATTCGGAAGGTGGAAAGATTGTGGAACTCACCGGTCTGTAGATCAAAAATGACGGCATCTGGATCCAATAGCTCTAACTGCGAGAAGGCTTCGACGATCCGTGCCCAATGAGCATGAACATCGAGATAGATCGTTGATGCATCATTGCCTCCGCCATTGAAATTAATCGACTCCATCCCGTCGGCGTAATCCACCCAAATCGAGTCCCGGCCCCCGTTCTCTTTGCCGCCTATACTCAAAAGCCAAGTTCTGAATTCGGACCAAGGCAATTGACCCTCACAGTCAGATTCCGTGATCAAACTGGAATCCAGAGGAAAGGATCGCTTCGTCTTTTCTCTAACGCGCATAAACATGAAGTCGTAGCCCATGGTATTTTCTTTGGTAGAACAGTCTTTGTTAGTAGCAACCTGCCGGGTGATATCAGGCGGGGATGACATTTGTAAAAGACACCAATACCCACGCAATGACAAGAAAATTGTCGCTGCGCGGGTGTCGCGTATAAGGCTTTGCCTCACGCGATTGCCATATCAGGCGGCTCACCGAGCTAGAGAACGGGGCTCGACTTCCTTGCTGATATCAGCACATCCAGCGCAGACTATCGTGCGCATTTCCGCCCCCTATCG
>Ga0114972_10001362_pt1 | contig 18332 bp, 31 predicted proteins | sample M_140807_EF_Meta_FD_87354 | JGI IMG/M metagenome (GOLD analysis project Ga0114972, IMG submission 87354) | Freshwater microbial communities from Lake Montjoie, Canada to study carbon cycling - M_140807_EF_MetaG | ecosystem: Environmental > Aquatic > Freshwater > Lake | place: Lake Montjoie... | reverse complement strand
TTTGGTGGTGTTCGTAGTATGAAAAGAAATCATAGACTAACCTTGAAAAGTCTACCGAGCATGGCGTGAAGCTCAGGGGGGCGTTTAAAAAAAAGCTTGACAGAGGCTGTAAGCAGTTCGCACTTCACTTGAACGCTAGGCTCCTCGTTGACCCCGTCAATCAGTGGCTCTAAGAGGTATGGTGCATCATCAATGAGCTGGCCATACTCACCAAGCATCCAAACAACAGCTGCCCTCCCACTCTCTTCGCCGTCCATCTTTTTCAGGCATCTGTGAAGGGATGGCACCACGTTCGGAGCCCGCTCCGGGTACACGCGCAAAAGCTCCTGCATCACCATGATTGTCTCCCCTCTAACATACTCGGCATCCATTTCAATGAGCTCCAGGAGCGACTCTACCACCCCCTCCGCTGCCTCGGGCACTCTGAGAGCAATCTCTCCAATAGCTCTCACCGCCAACCGAGCCAGCTCTGCATCCACGCCACTTACGTACTCTGTGAGCTCAGCCACAATCTCACGGGCATTCACACCGCAGGCCACCCGAGGGAGGATGCCTAACTTGTAGCCTTTAACAGCACTGGGCTCCGTAAACTTGCAAAAAAACTGTTTGTACTCATCGTCAAACACGCCAGGTGCACGTTCCACCACAAGAGCCACGTGCCCGAGCACAGAAAAGGACACCTCATTAGAAGAGGAAGCCATGAGGGTGAGAAGTGGTGTCTTGAGACGCAAAAAAACTTGACGCTGTAACTCGGAATTGTCTTTGGTGAGGTGCAAGAATGCCCTTACTGTGGCAAGCACTACACCACTGTGGGCCACTTTGAGGCACCCATCCAGGAGGTTCATGATGTTGAACATTTCCTCCTCATCCGCGGGGGAGTACTTTGCACAGAGGCCAAGTACAGAGCACTGTCCCCACTCATTAAAGTCTCGGATGCGGTTTAGGAGGTAAACAATGAGGGCCTGATTCACGGCCACGCCCCCCTCCTCTGCGAGTATTTCATTCAAGGCGGACAAACAGTTCACCACCACCTGGGGCTCTCTGTCCCGAATCATGGAATACAGGGTGTCCACAATATCACTGTCCTTAATAGTCTCCGGTGAAAGATGCCACACTTTGAGACAGCCAATCACACCTGTAGACCGCACGTAGCCGCTGGAGTCCGTGAGGGCGGCCTTCAGTGGAACCACTATGTACTCAAGGATGGAACGCAGTCGCAGGGAGGTAAAACAGCGAAGCGCCAAACCCCTGATCATTGGGTCCTCGTCTCGGCAGTCTTTTTGAAGGGTGTTTATGACAAGCAGTGTAAGCTCGGCGTTGGAAGCTGCGTAGTTGGAAAGGTAGAGATACACCATCTTCTTCACCACTAAGTCCTTCGTGTTGCAAGCCATGATCATGTCGGGGAACAAACGAGAAACATCAATTCCAAGAGTCATATAAGCGATTACCTGTGTTTCGATAGGGTTGGGAGTACGGGGAGCGAGGAGCGGGGAGCGGGGAGGATGAGTCGGGTGCGGCGTACAAAAGGTGGTTGGGAAGCAAACTAACCTTTTTTAGTACCTCCCGTTTTTTCTTGGTCAAAGTAGAGGGTGCTTCCTTTGATGAATTAACCCCTCTAAGAAGAGTCAGCAACTCATTTACCTCTCCCTTTTTCTGCTCTTTAGGGGCAGACATTTGGTGGTGTGGTTTATTTTGGGTTAGTGTATGTATGTCCATCAGTATGTCCTGAAAAAAAGAAACAAAAAAGAAAAAGAGATTAATAGACTTAAAGAATGCCGCCTGCCGCCACGCCAACACGCTAAAAATAAGGATAAATCAGAAGTTTTTTTTTGTTTCACAGTCTTTCCTCTTTATACTTCCTCAAGTGCTTCTGGTTTTAGAGTTAAAAATGGTCTTTTGAATGGGCATTCGCCACCTCGTTTTTCTCGTGTTCCTTTTAGATTCAGTTCGTCCACAGACAAGCTACCCGACCCTTGATTCAGCCTCTAGCAGCGAAACAATAATTTTTTCAAACTCATTGTCACCCTTGCTGAGTGAATCGCCTTGTTTTTCTGCATCGATTTCATGGGGCTCCTCGGAATCTAGGAGCGCACGTATAAGCTCTACCCCCACCGTCCGTGTGACTCCTACGAATGTAACTTCGTTTTCTTCAACCCCTAAAATTTCGATTGCTGCTACGATTTCAAGTTCATCTTGGGTTAGCTTATCTGCAAGTAGATCTAGCTCTTCAACCGTGTCGCCATCGATCAGTCGCAGTCCAAGTAAATCCTCCTTCTCTACCCAGTCACCCTCTAGAAGCTCATCTACGTCTAAGTCAATTTTTCCTTCCAAATCCCCCTCAACAAGTACCTCTGAAAGCAAATCAGCGATCTCTTCCAAGTCTTCCTCAACAAGTTCTTCTGAAAGCAAATCAGCGATCTCTTCCAAATCCCCCTCAACAAGTACCTCGGAAAGCAAATCTGGTGTGGCTTCAAAATCTGTTTCGACTAGCGCCTTTTCCAGCATGTCCTCCCGCATGTCGAGGTCTTCATCATTCAGCCCCTCCTTGTCAGGAAGCTTTTCTCTTTCTCTTATCGAATCCCGTACGATTTCTTCTAGCCGCTCATCTTTGTCAACACCTACGTCAAGCCGTTCAGTGTCATCCTCTCGCTCTTCACTACTTACCCCTTCTGCTAGCGTGTCACGTGGAAGCCGTTCGCCCTCACATTCGCCATCCTCTTCACAATCGCCAATGCGCACTACCTCCACTACAGTTTCCAGTACACAATCAAAGTCACCTTCCCTGTCTAAATCTCCATCAATAACTCGGTCTGGCTCTTCATTCGAAACAAACAGTCCCTCTTTCTCTCTGTCCTGTAAAGAATCAATATCTGAAGTCTCTCGCGTTTCTTCGATTCCCTCCCCCAGTGCATCTCGGAGTGGGGGATTCACAGCTTCCTCAAGTACGCTGTACTCAGACTCGAAATCACCTTTCTTATCTATGTCACCCGATGGGAGTTCATCGAGTGAGCTTTCTCCCTCGGTTTCTTCCAAAACATCTCTAAGCTCAAGCATCTCTACACGCGCCTCCTTGGAGTCTTCTTTGAGTGTTACCCCAGCTCAATCTAGAACTCCCACTACAGTTTCTACACTAAGCTCCTCACCTTCGTTTTCGTCGCTGTTCTCCCAATCTCCCAGCCACTCGCGATCCTCATCCGCTTCTGGAACTGATTTTTTTTCTCTGTCCCCGCAGTCCTCAATTTCACTGGAGTCTACCTCCTCTCGCTCCCCAGTAGTAACTCACTCCATAAGTATTAGCGTTTCTGAAACCCCCTCCTCTTCCCTGACAGCTTCAAGCTCACCCACACCGTCATTTTCCGCTTTCCTTTCCGTCTCTTCCACTCTATCGCTCGCCCCTACCTTATCCATGGTAATTTCTTTCTCGGGTCCTTCCAACAGCCTTAATTCAACCCGCACGCAATCAGTTTCATCTTCAGGTTCGATCGCTTCTTCCGAAACGCACAGCTCAACGATCGCCCCACCTTCCTCTAGTATTGTCAACTCGATGACTCCCGTCGCCCCTTCTATATCGCCGTCAGGAAGTTTAGGATTAGGAGCTACCCCCACGTCCTTATTTTCATCATCATCCTCATTTAGCGCCTCACCCACTTTCAGTCATTCCCATTCTTCTTCAGTCACGATTACTTCGACGAATAGTGAGTCCTTTGGGGGCTCATCCAGTGTTTCATCATCGTCAGAGTCTTCATTTACGAGGACGTTTCCTCCACCCCCCTCAATTACTGTCTGTGCATCGTTCACAAACTCACCAAGCTTATTGAATTCATATAGCGGAAGCGCGACGTTGAGTCGTACGAATTTTTTAGCGACACAGACAAATTCTGCTCAAAATTCCTTCTCCCCGTCATTTTCTCTCACAATTCTACCTTCACAAAGTACCACAGTTTCTACAAGTGAGAGCCCCTGGTCTTCCATATCCACTGCTGTGTCTCAAACTTCTTCTTCATCCTATCTTGATTCCGCGACCCATTCGAGTACAGATTCCCAGAGTATTTCAGACACCCTCACTACAACATTAACCCCTACTGTTTCAAATTCAGGATCTTTGTCGCCCTCTCTTTCGCAAACATTGACAATGTGCGACACCTCCACTCATACTCACACACAGAGCGGCTCTCTGTCACCCTCTGCCCTTGACCCAACTATATCTCCCTCTGCATCCTCGTCTTCTACCTTATCGACTGCGTTGTCTTACAGTGCAACTGTATCTATTTCTGTTTCCGTATCTCGTACTTCTACTACATCTTCAACTTTTTCGCGAAATCCTTCAAAAAGTGGTATTTTAACTCGCACGCAGACTTCTTCCTCCACTCTCTCTAGCAGCCCTTCGCTTACTTCGTCGTCTTCAGTGACACCTACGCTTTCTCGTTCTGTTTGTGGTTCAACTTCTGAAACAGCGAATGGCTCTCCCACCTCGTCTTCATCGTTTTCAACCTTCTCATCTCATTCTCCCACCCCTCCACCTTCCACGTCCCCTTCTATTTCCGGATCACTCTTGCCGTCGCCCACTCACTCGACCACCGCATTGGGCACACTGTCTCGAAATCCATCTGGTACAAATTTTATAGGCGTTGGTGGTGGAAGCGCCTCTAGAGGAGCTCCAACATTCTCCCCATCCCACTCACCCACCCACACTTCAACTGAGAGCATTACCTCTTCGCCATCGCATTCAGTCACTCAGAGTTCAGGTGGTTTCGGCCCAGTCGGTCTTCACTTATCCACGAATTCTGCTTCTGCGTCAAATTCAGGAATAGCTTCACCTTCCACGAGTTTTTCGACCGCTCTAACTCGCAGTGGTGTTTTCACATTTTCGCGCTCTGGAATGAGTACAGTATCTGGGGCGTGCTCCGATTCACCCACATCCACAGGCTTCTATACGGCCTCTATGTCTTCCTCTGCAACTGGAAGTCCTAAGCCCTCGCGCACAACATCCTCTTCTTTGTGCCACACCTCCACTCTAACACATTCTAGCAGTGACTCTGCCGAGTCGTCATTTTCCCCCAGTCCCTCTCTATCCCCCTTAGGACCAACACTCTCTGCGACCTCAACGGTGTCCTCTACTCTTTTGGTTCCAACACGCTCATTTTTTTTAACGGTGTCGCCTTCTGGTACAGGAATTGCGCCTACGTCAACTTCCGCGGTATCCGCCAGTCGATTGTTGGAAGGTTCATCGTCTTCAACCCCATCTCCCATCCCTTCGGTAACATCTTCACCATCTCTTTCACCCAGCAATGCGGCCAGCTTTTTAAGCGCCTCCCCTACTACTTCAACCACCCCGATCTTATCAGCATCTTCCTCGCGCACAGCAACCGTCGCATTTGGTACGAGATCTAGCGCACATTCAATTTCCTCCGAAAAAAGCGGTACGTCCACTTTTACCCCCAGTTTCTTTAATTCAATTTCCCCCTCTCCTAGCGCCACTCCATCCTCCACTTTTCCTCCATCTTTATCGTCTTCCCCATTACCAACTTTCTCTCTCAGTTCCCCACTTACTCTTACCGCAACGCCGAGTGCCTCTAGGAGTTTGCGCTCATCGAATAGTAATTCAATGACTTCAAGTTCACTTAAGACGCCCTCATCATCACCTTCTATCACTTCATGCCTTAGTACATCCCTTTCAATTTCCATGTCACCATCTGACACTCCAGCCGCTGAATCAAAAAGCCCTTCTATCTCCAAAAGCTTAATATCTTCTGGGTCAAAGTTAGGAGTTAATAGCTTCACTTCCTATTTTACTCAGTCCCAAACTTCCTCCGCATCTTTTTCGGGCACCCCTACATTTTTCCTAGCCACCCGTACATCATCACCCTCCGTTTTTGTGGTAACGGCTTCAATCTCTACCTCATTCTTAGTGAGCTCAACAGTTTCCCCCACAGTCATTTTCGCAACCCCCTCTCAACTCGCTCCCTCATTTTCGGCTTCTCAGAGTATAACTTCTAGTGGTAGTGCTGCGGGCTCAGTGTACACGTCTTCGTCAACTTTTACCGTGACTCCCACGTTTACTCTCTCCGCAGGGAGTACCGAGTCGAGTTTGTTGGGGGCTACATCATCTGCCTCTACTTCGAACTTACTACGGACTGCCTCGTCGACAGTTACGAGATCCCCCGGTGGCGGTGGTGGTGGCGCTGAGACAGTTTCGTCATCTTCATCTCCCAACCTTTCTTCTCAAAGTATTTTAGCTTCCCCATCCTTAACTTCCTCACCAACTCCAGTTATTTCGCCTTCCTTTTTGGCGTCAGCGAGTAGTTATCCTACCAACACCGGATCGACCTCTTTTCTTCATTCGGAGAGCTCATCACTTTCACCCACCATTTCATTTTCCCAGCCTGCTTCATTTAGTTCAACATTCACTGGGAGCTCTACTGAGTATTTTTCATCTTCTGTCCTTCCTTCGATCTCTTTTTTGGGGGTATCTACACACTCGAATACACCCTTGCTATCCCCTACTTTAAGAAATCCTACTCTATCTGCATCGTCATCGCGTTCAAGCGCACCCTCTTTGAGTTCCCTCGGGTCACCAACAAGCTCTTCCACGATAACCGATTTTGTTGGCGCAGGAAGCGGGAGTAGCGCCCCAGATGGCACTTGTACCCAAGGCGGGAGCCCTACCCTGTTTTTACCATCGCAGTCATCGTCTTCATCTGTTTCCTCCAAACTTTCTCATTCTCAAACTCGGTCATTTGCAGGGATTTCGGATGGGGGAGGGAGTAAAACAGGTATTTCATCCCCATCAGTTTATGCATCGCGTACTTTAGAAGGTGCATCGTACACTGTTTCTTTGACATCTTACACTTCAAGCACACCCCGTCCACCTTCCGGAAGTCCCGGCGAACCCTCGTCTACTGCGACCCCCTCTTCATCCCCACAGTTCAACACGCGCAGTCCTTTAGGTGTTTCCCCCTCATCAAATCCGACTCGCTCCCAGTCTAGCTCTCCTTCAGTTTCAGCTAGCACCTCAATCTCGTCATTGGTGACTATGTGCAACTCAGCGACGCCACAGTATACAGGCTCTTCTAGTCCTACCCGTTCATTATTTCCCAGCGTCACTAGTTCAGTTTCCCCTACCCCCACAATTCCACGCAACTCGCTTTCCCCATCCACCTTTTCTACACGTACTACCTCTGCGACTCGGCCAGTTGGAGGTTCTGTCAGTGGCAGGCCAACTTCCACTATAATGCTTCTAGGCACCCCTACATCCAACTCAGATTACAATAATATGGGAACCTTTTCGTCCTCCCCGACAGATAGTACTTCAATTGTCTTCACGGGGTCTGGGTACTTATCTCCTACTGTACCAATCGAAACCCCTTCGCCTGCTCTAGTAACACCCACTGTTCTGGTACTCAGTAGCTCATCTTCTCCCTCCCAATCCTTAGGTGGTATGCTACATGGGGTTGGTGGATCTTTTACAGCCTTCCCCCCTACTACTTCGTCAATTTCCACCCCCACTGATTTCCCTTCCCTGCCCTTTTCTATGACTGCCCCCCTATCTGCATCGTCGCCGAGTTCGCCTTCACCATTTTATACTCCGTCACTGGCCTTAAAGGATAGTACAAGCACTTCCCTGACTATTTCGAGGGCCGTTTCTGGATCTTCGTATTCCTCCTTCACGTCTTCGTTTTCATCGTCTAGTTCTGGGACGTTTTCAACACTTTTGAGTAGCACCCCGTCTTCGGGTCAAAGCTTTTCTGCCTCAAGATCCCCTTCCTTGTCACCATCGCCATCCCTCTCGTTTTTTTCGTCGCCGTCTCCTTTTATAACATTCATACCTACAATTTCCCCTTTCCGCCCCACGCTTTCACAATCTCCACCAAGGGTTTCACAGTGTGTATCAGCAACTTCATCTGTACTTGCACCCACTCTTTCTTTCCAAGAGTCACTATCAATCGCCCCTTCATTTTCCTCTTCAGCATCACCCATCCTTGCATCAAGATCTCCCATAGCAGGTTCAGTGAGTCTTCCTGCACTTGCGTCTAAATCCTCGGAAACGTCGCCATCGAACCTTCTCGACTCCCCGTCTGCACAATCTTCGTATGATTCTACGCCGTCTGCCTCTTTCTTTCGTATGGATTCTCAAAGTTCTAGCGAGTCTTCCTCTTCTCGTGCATCCTTGTCGTCCTCTCACTCATCTTTCTTGACCCATTCGCCACACCCTTCACTAACAGTCACGACTTCTCCGTCCATATCCAATTCTCCTTCGAGAACTTCCTACATTTCTTTTTCCCTTCAAATGACTAAATCACTCGATATGTCTCGCTCTCCTCAGAGGTCCTCATCCCCGGGAGCTTTGCAAGAAGGTGGTTCTTTTTCTCCAGTCTCGCTTGCTACCCAAAGTCCTTTTCTGCACACTCAGTCCCCAAGAGATTCGAGATCCCCTTTGTCTTCCACAACTGTCTCCCTGTCTATTCAAGATACTCCCACTTTGCTTAATAGCATCTCGGCCACTTACGCTAAGTCTACATTCTCCTCTGTAATCTCAGCGTCCATTGCACTTTCTTCGCCAACCTCGCCTAGGTCCAACAGTCCCCCCCCTCCTTTTTCCGAAGGCCCTACTCCCTCAAATATACTTTCCACTCCATCTCTGAATTTTCCCACTGCATCTGTTTTTTTCCCTTCGGGTTCCCCCTGTGAAAAATGTGGGTTGGCTTCCACATTCAGCCCTTTTCCGTCAACCTCCCTTTTGAAATGGGGCACATATTCGATTCAGTCTTCCTACACCGCAATCTTTTCCTTAACCCCCACTTCAATCCTGAGTCCGACCATATCCCCCCTAGGGACTTTCACACCAGCGCAAGTATCTTCCACTGCACAGATGATGGGTTCTTCTTCGTCATCGACCTCCCCAATTGCGTCACGCACGTCCTCTCCATCAGTTTCTGTGGGGGGGTTGACCGGGAGTGTTCAATGTTCCCAATCCACACTGCAAACAGTAACATCTACAGCAAATGGCTCCTTCTCACTTTTTTTCACCCCTTTCACTTCCCAAAGTCCCTCCCCAACTTCGATCTTTACCCTTTCGGTAATCCCAACCTCCCATCCCTCAGCTAGCGTTTCATCTACCTTAGACCCTTCTTCATCTATTGTTGGTATCACCCTCACAGTATCCCCTACCGTTGGGCTGGGTCAAACACAAAGCCCGCGTCCAATGACGATGTGTTCTTCAGCTTCGCCCACTATCTCCTCAGACATTTTTTCTGTCTCTCCGCAGTTAGGAGCGACCCCAAGTGTAACTACTAGTCAGTTTCCAACACTTTGTTCAACTGCTTCTCGATTCTCTACTTTAACGACGTCCCCATCGATCTCATTTTCTGGGCCACTGGTTTTTGGAGGCACGGGTAGTTTTGCAGTCACAGTTTCTCCTAGTCTGTCCTCTCTACCGTCTTTATCTCCAATCCCCCCATCTTTTTCAAGTACGCCTGTTTTCTCCCTTTCTCTTGATTCTTCTATTACAGTAACATGGACCAGCAAGTCATCATTATCCTCGAGTGTTACGCATTGCTCTTCGCAGACGTCTTTCCCCACCCCATCTTTAGCAGCGAATAAACAAACCGAAACGTCATCTGCTACTCCAATATCCAGCATGTTTTCATCATTAACCTCAACGACGAGCACCATTGAGAGAATGTCAATGTCGCCTACAACTTCTTTGACACAGTCTTCAACAGGCTCTGCGATTTTCTCCCTTTCTTCCCGCGGATCCCTTCCTTACACCATTACCACATCCCCATCGTCTTCTGTTTCTCCCCCCGTCACCCAGTCTTCTACCAAATCACAGTCATCCACCCGAAGTCCCCGGGTATCACTATCGACAACTGCTTATCCTTCATTGTCTGCCCGAGGAGGGCGAGCAGATGCGGGGACCATTACCTCAAAATCCACGCCTTTCCCGACTTTATCGCTCAATTGGAGTCCCACTCAATCTCCAACCATAATTTTTTCACCCTCCCCTCATTTTTCTCACTCTGCAAGCAGCAGCTCTTCCTATACCTTTTCTCCATCCACTACCTCTTCCCCTTCAGTTTCTTCATTTACCACACCCTCGAGAACCACTAGTACGGGATGGTTGGGAGGGGGAGGGGGGTATCAATCCTCTCCAAGCGAAATTGCCACGCTTTCGCGTACGACGATGGCTTCACTTATGTCAAAAGATTCCACGCCCTCGTTTTTATCTTCACGCAGTAATTCCAATTCATTCACTGACTCTGTTTTTCAAACCCATACTTCTGCGGTCTCCTTGAAACCATCGGGTTCCCAAAGTTCACTGCCTACTTTCTCACCATCGTTCTCGGCTTCTTTGACAAATCGTTACACACCGACTGCTCGTCCCTCCATTTCATCTACGTTTTCTTCCTCTACTTCTTCTTCACCATCCTTAACTTCAAGTTACACCCAGTCTCCCACATCGACAAGATCCCCCTTATCTTCTTCCTCCTCTACTTCCTCCCAGATTTCTACCCTTACTACGTCATCTTCCTCTACTTCAACTCGTTCTCTTTCTTACACTCCATCTCCTTCACAAAGCACCCAGGCTAGCATTTCGTTGTTGCAATCGCCAAGCCCCATATCATCCGCCTCTTCTTCTCCACCTTGGGGTGACACAAGTTCACCTAAACCGTCATCCCCTCCGTGGACACTTTCGATAACATCTACGCAACCCGGTTCCCCCTTTCCAACTCCCCCCTCCACCCCAACTAATCACAAATTGTCCTTTTCCGCACGCCCAACTCCCTCTTCCCGCTCTACTTTACCCCCTTCATTATCGTCCACTCCTTCCACCACTCCATCTTTGGGGTATCGACTTGAAACTGTAGCGAAGGATTCCTTAGCAATAAGGTTTTTAGCTTACATTACTTTGTCGTCCTCGCCAAACCAATTTACCGTTGACTGGGACTCGGTGTCTGTTGCGTCCGCTTTTAGATTTTCAATATCAGAGGCACTTTTGAAACCAGCGGCAAATGAGACGTTTTCATTAAAGGCGATTCCCGTGGATTACTGTTTCGTAGCGTCCGCTGTCCATGCTTCTGTGAATTCTTCTTCTGGGATTATCGTCTCCTCCACCACCCGCATTTTTAATGATTCTGCCCTCATAAACACGGTCGGTAACACATTTCAGAGTATAGACGACATCGTGCTGTCTGCTGCACCGGGGCCCTCCAATTTGTCTTCGTTTGGGAGACGAAGATTGAGTGCCTCCCACTATTTACTTACGCGGCGGCGGCGCCTGAACCTCCAGCTGAAGCCACTTCCCCCACGTAACCTTCCTACTTTTTATTCTCTCTTCCCCGCCTCAAATGCATCCGTTTTCGATGTTGAACAAGTCACCGTTAATATTTTGGTCCCCAGTGTGGAGATATCACAGGCTTTAACAGCTATACTTAAGAGTGAGCGCTGGCAATTCGATCGTTTAAGGGCACTTACGATTGCTGACTCGCTGTCCGCTTCCTTGGCCCTCTCCCTCTCCTCCTCCACAGGGCTACAACTTCTTGCATTTATAGATGAATCCTCTGTGGAGACCATTGTTTTATCGTATAAAAAGTCTTACTGGTCGTTTTATCTTGGTTGGCTGCAAGCAAACATTTACACGGTACTTGTCTGTACAGGGTTATTGATTGGGTTTACATTATGTACTTGTAGCTTTCGCGGTGTGCTTTTCAAGAGGAAGCCCAGAGTTTCTGAGGAGGAGCGAGTTGCCCGAGACCTGTACCTCCTCGAATTCCGAGCAAGCCTTGGGGCGTCTGAAAAACGAAGAAGAACGCGCGTGGCAATTTTGAGGTGGCTGAAGGAAGAAATCATAAGAAGATCCAAGGAGAAATTCCTTTCAACCCGGACAAGGTTTCTTTTGGAAAAGAGCGCCACTGGAGGTGGCTTTAACCACCATGACTTTTACGACGCGGACCCAGAGCCAGAATATAGCGCGGGTCTTATTGGCAGAAAGAAAAGGTTTACTGGCGCCCGTCTTCATTCTGTACAATCGCGCGGAGTGGCGAAGTCTATCTTGAGGGATCTTCGAGGAAAGCCCCAGAAATAAATCATTTTTATACAATATTTTCGGGAAAAATCTTTACAATTTGCTTGGCTTTGGGAAGCGGGAGCAACTATCGCACCATGTGGCAACTATCGCACCATGTGGCCAACATTGGTCTGCGAAAAGAACGAAGGGAAATCGTGCGCAAGGTAAGTGGTTTGTGGAAGAGAACAGACGCCAAGTAACCTATCGCACCTCAATGTAAAAATTTTTAGATTTTGAACCGGGGACTACAATGTCAGATAGTTCATTAAGCCATTTTCCAAATGTTTTGAATGGGATTGATGCATTGTGGGTTCCAGTGAGGTCTTCTTCGGAAACGTAGCGCTCATATATCAAAAGACTGTTTTCGTCCTCCTTTTCAACACATAATTCATAGCTCAAACAATTTGGCTCCGCGGATGATCTACAGTGCTTCGCTAAGGCCCCCCACTTTTCTTTAAACAAACCCAGGGTCCCCGGCTTTATCTTTAAGCGCACAGCTAGAACAAAGGCATTGCGAGAGTTTCTCTTCAGAGGAAACGGACATGGAAAAAAATGAGAAAGGCTAAGCGTGAGAAGTGCCCCTATTCCTGCGCCAATAACATAGGGTAAAACTTCTTTTGAGGGCATTGGGGTTATCGGTCGTAGTGACTAGATATTGTGGAAATCATAGCGGTTTCAGCCATGTTCGCAGAGACAGTTCTAGCCCCAGCCTAGGACTGCTCGTTCGCAGTCCTAGGCTGGGGCTAGAACGGACGAGGCCGAGGCTAACACCTGCCTAACACCGATGTGTGTAAAAACTGTTCAAACTTCGACCATATGGCGTCCTTTGTCCGCATTGCGCTGGTGCGGGGTTTTTTGCAAAGGGGGCAAGGTATCTAACTGACTAAAATGATTCCCAAACATCAATCAATTTTAGGTGCCCAAGGTATCTAACTGACTCAAATGATTCCCAAACATCAATCAATTTTAGTTGAAGGCTCAGGCAATGCCGCAGCCCCACTACATCTTTCCATGGGAGTACTACTACTTCGGAAAACCTTTGCGACTTCATCCACCGACGCTTTAATTTCATCCATATAACGAGCCGAGAAAACCCTTACATAAAAGCCAGCTCCCTGAAATACAGTGTGAACCCAAACGCAGAAAAGAATGGCACAGTTAGCCCAAAACGAATGCCACGCCGCAGCTGCTATAGCGAGGGTGCACAGGGTGTACACTGCTTGGACGGCCATGAAGAATACTTTCGTGTGAGAACTATCGGGATCTAAAACCCCGCCCTTTAACACGCCAAACCATTTCGCGAGAACAAATATTACCCCACCGCCACCAACTTTAATCGACTTGTTAAATGAGGTAACCTGATGTCGTAAGGATGAGCTGTAAACTGGAGAGTCTGCCAAGTGTTTGAACCCGTACCTTGACTCTGTTAATACAAGATACGTTAACTGCCAAAACAAGTAGACGAGGAATGGATAGATAAGCGATGGCATAAAGCTTTCCTCTGGAACATCACCGCCCCCTTCAAAGGAGGGTGATGAAAACCACCTGTGAGCGAAGACGGCCAAAGAAGGAACTGTGTGGATGAATTCTGAGCACATTTTATCCGGGGAGTGGAACACCAGCGAAATTCGCCAGGGGAGATTTGCCATAAGAAGCGGCCCCGTGTTAAGGGCAAACACAACCGCAAATAAGGTGTCGTGGGTAGGACTTTGTGGAAAGTTAAGCGCTCCGCTCAGCCTCGCAAATGTTAATACCCAAGTCAACCAATTCGCGAAATAGCAAAAGTCGAGTAGAAATAGCCCCCAATTACGCTTTGGTCGAAAAATATAGCTGTATATCAACCATGAAAATACAAAGGGAAAAGCTACAAAATGGGCGAGGGGAAAGGTGTGGGGAAACCTAGTGAGCCACCAAGTCCCAAGAACTAGCCAGAAAATCCCAATAGAAAAAAGCACCTGGTCTCGAAGCTGAACTGTTGGGACATCGCGCTTCAAACGGCGCTCAATTTTTTCTAGGCGGCGCATATAATAATCATATCATACTCCTCTGGAGGCTCTATCTATCTTTCCTTTATAATAAAAAAAGAAAAAGAAAAGAAAAACCGAAAGAAGGAGAAAAGAAGTCCACAATGGGTAGTAATGTTAACACAAGTTCTTCTGAGCGCCGCATGTGGCTTGTTCGTGTCCCAAAAATTTTGCACTCTCTCGTTTCCGATGCCTCCTCGTCTGCACCCTTGGGTTTTATAAGTACAACTGATACTACTGTCTCTGGGGGCCCTGGTGGAGGGCCTAATGGGAAGCGTCAGCGCTGGTCACTAACACTGGAACAAAAAAAAATGTCTGAAATTCTTGGCGATGAGGTTGTCCGGGAAACCCCTAATTTGTGGAATTTGGACTTAGATTTAAATCCTGTTTTTGGAGCCCGAGTGATCTCATTACAAGGAAGCACTTGTACTTTTTTAGGGAAAGCTACATGCACGGGTAGTTTCGTGCGTTAGGAACTGATTGTTGCACCCATTTTTTCTACTTCCCTCCTCTGTTCATCCTCTCACGCTTTATCCCATGTTTTTGTTTGCGTAGAGAGCCGATCCCACAGATCCCAAGACCCAATCCTACAATCGGGCTGTAGCCACTAAAAGGGAAGATCCTAATGGTGTGAAACAAGGTGGGATGAAACGCCCGAGATTCGAGCGCATGTCTCAGGAGCAGGCCCTGGCTTTGGCCTCTACTAAAATAGCCGCATCCGCCCCTACAGTGTCAACTTCCAGCTCTAGTCTTCGCGGCCCCCCTAAGACCCTCCTCGAGATGTTCGAACACAATGCGCACTGGAAAAAAAACGATATTGTTACAAAGCTTCGGGCAGCTGGCCTTCGAGAGGAGGAAATCGATTCACAAATCAAAGAAAAACTGGATTATGTGCGAAGTGGAAAGTTCAGCTCGCACTACATTGTGAAGCATCTCTATTTGGTGCCGAGTATGCCCAGACCTGACGCCACCGCAGAAGCAGCCCGCCCGTGTTAAGAGCGCAACAAAGCCGCATCTCATTTGTTCGTTTAACGTCATTTTATTGTCCTCTCTCACAAACGCAGCCGCCTGGTTCAAGAAACTTTGTCCAGTCTACCTGCCCCAGTGGAATGGGAAAGGCGGCAGCATCAAAACAGCCAGCCTTTCGCCAGTCTGCCGAATCGTAGTATAAGCCTCCTACTAATCGACAAGCTAGAGGGTTCGGATTGTGCAGAAATGCGCAGGAGCCAAGTGGGTGGTACTCAATGCGCCATTGGAGAATGTGGTGTACATGCTGAGCAAAAGCCCCGTCATGACAAGATAGAGGGCAAGCGTCTGTAAACCGAGAAAAGTTTAGACCTGCAGCCAACCAGGAAGCGCGACGGATGACCATGGCGCCTAAATCAATGTGCCCTATCTGGGGTGCAGCTGCAGTACACGTGTAGCTATTGAAGCGGGTGCAGCACTGGGACATGCTAGCTCCCGTAAGTGAGATACTATTCGCGAGGGTGTACCTTCTTCTCGTCCGGTTATGAAAGGAATTGGTGTGCATGTTAGATAACGGCAACGAAAGAAAACATTGGCGGTACAAGTGTTACGTGGTGTGCATGTTAGATAACGGCAACGAAAGAAAACATTGGCGGTACAAGTGTTACGTACGAATGGAAATTCATAAGAACAATGTCGCTTTCATCAGGAAGAATATTGAGAGAATCGGGGGAATAAAAATTGTCGCCGTTAGTGACTATAAACGCATCAAAGTCCTCCGAAGGATCAAGGCAAGTGCGAAATAGCATGGCGTCTACCGCAGGGAAGGCGGAGCTCACGGGATCGTAAACAAGGCGATGCCTTTGCGGCACGTCGGCAAAAACAATACGGGGATCAGCCATCGAAGCTATAATTCTCTCTAAACCGTCAAAGGGATTCATGTTTGAGTCCATAACAAATGCCTTCCACTTAATGTGCTCAAGACTTTGAAGCGTGAAGAGCATGCGGCGTAGCGTAAAAAGACCGCTGCCGTGCCCATCGTAAGTGCGAACAAGAAAACACACGTTTTTCGATTGCTTCCTGTGAGATGCAATTGGGATGCCTGCTCGCGGGACTGCAAAGGGTGGTACACCCGCCTCACTTTCCGTTACTGCCTCGCGTACAGCATTCAACCACGAGTGACCAAACTCAACACTCGGCTCAATGGCCCCCCCATCACCCCACTCATTCCAGGAGTTCAAAAAAATATAATTCCCAGGGGGGGACCTTGCCAGCTGCTGCTTGAGAGCACTTTTCAGCACGACTGGGTGATAGGGAAACACGTACCCTTCGTTACCTGTTGCGTGCCTAGGCTTGTCGTTATAGCTACCATGCACACCAAAAAAATAGTTTTCGGGTAGGACCTCTGAATCTACAACACGCGTAGCAAGCATCTCATCCATGGGCCTGATTGAGACACCATGTTCCACATTGTAAAAGTGGGGGTAAAACTCCATAACACCATTTGACACGGGACTGGTTCGAATGGAGGTGCTGTTCCAGTTGCGCCCGTTCATTTGTACTAAGAAAAGCCCACGGACGAAACCAGCGTCCAAAGCCCACTGATTCCAAAAACTCATCATGCGTTCAGAGTCAGAAACTTCATGAATCCGGTACACTAGGAGTACCGGTCGACCGTTTCGAAGAATGTAGTTAGGGTGTTTAAAAAAACGAAGAAGCCAATCAAAGTGCGGCTTCCAATCCAACTCTGTGTATGAATTGCTCCACGGAGTAAATTTTGCAGAATCTAGACTGGCATGATTGGCCCAGCATAGCATAAATGGAATATCCGGCTGACCGTCAAAAAGCATGGCCTCCAGGGGCTCATTCATTATAGGGCCACCTGACCAGTAGTGATAGAAAGCGAAACCATACACACCGTAGTATCGGGCGAGGCGGCCGTGCTGATTACGCACATTAAAGTTTCGTAGGTCGTAGAATCCGTCCAGCGGGCGGCACACAGGGTAGTCGAAGCGCGCCACGCGATGTGAATACACACCCTGAAAATCGGAAACCCCACCCCCCCCCTCATGTGCATAAAAATGGGGAGAATACATAGCGATCACCATTTTGGATTTGACGTTTCGACGCGATGAAAAATCTGGTGCGTTATTAAACGGATTTTTTGTTTTTGAAGTCCAGCTAGACGTGAAAAAAATCGCAAGTTTAAAAAGCAGCAGCAGTATAGGGATGACAGAAAATAAAGAAAAGACGTTATACGACTTCGATCGCCTAGGTGTGCGCCCCATTATATTAGAATTTACCGTTTGAGTGAGATTAAGCCATGAGGTATGTGGATTCTTTTATTCTGTTCAAAGTACACGCCGGCGGTCGTTTTTTCTCTTTGTTTTTCTTTCTTTTTTACCGAAAAAGCAGAGAAAAAGAAAAAAGAAAAGAAACGAGGAGACGAACAAGAAGGAGAAGGCAATGCCGCTTTTAACTTTAAATGAGCGACTCTCCCAGGACTTGCTCCTGCTGTCAAAACTTCCATCCCGTGAATATGTTTCCGAATTTTGCAAACAAGCGTTAGAGTCCTTGGGTGTAGGATCAAGGAAGAGCACACTGAAAAATGCCGCGGATGCACTGTCTCTCGATCTCGATACTGTATCTGGAGCCATCATGGCACTTTCGTTTTTGTTCATCGAGTCTGCCAAGGTAAGTGGATTGGAATTTGTGAGCTACTGGGTCGGGTGCAAATATAATCACTCACGTTCAATAATAACTCGACCATTCACATGAAACACAGCGAAACCTGGTCCCTTCGGACTTAGTACAGTCGTTAGGTGACGTTGCGATATCAGAGGACGCAAAGCGCGAGGTTGGGGATTTTTATGGGCTTCACAGCTCAGCGCTGCGAGAGGGATTAGGTGTTTCAGGCTCTGAAAAGGTGGAGGGTGCGGGCCCATCTCTTTCATCCTTATCTTCGGTAGTGGGCAAGGAGGAAAGGCGAGGGGGGGCAGGTGCACTATTGCCTGCCTCGGGGGCGTCTGCTACGCTTCCTGAATATAGAGGTCTGGAGTGGCGGCTGGAGGTTGAGGTTGCTAGACGAAACCTTCATGAGGCTTTGCAGCCGCGATTTATCATGCAATTGGGTGTTTCAGGTTTAGGATTGGCGGGGGGGGGGGGAGGTTTAAAAAAAAGAGACACCCTCACGGGGGGGGGGCCTCATCCGTGCAGGTTTCGGGCAGACAACCCAGCGCTAAAACGCGAGGCAGCGACCATAACACCACAAGCCG
>Ga0114972_10001352_pt1 | contig 18407 bp, 18 predicted proteins | sample M_140807_EF_Meta_FD_87354 | JGI IMG/M metagenome (GOLD analysis project Ga0114972, IMG submission 87354) | Freshwater microbial communities from Lake Montjoie, Canada to study carbon cycling - M_140807_EF_MetaG | ecosystem: Environmental > Aquatic > Freshwater > Lake | place: Lake Montjoie... | reverse complement strand
CAGGTAACGATAACTTTAAGGGTTGATCAAGATGTGTTGGCCTGGTTTGAGTCTCAGGGTGACTCGGCAGAGAGGCAGATGGCTATGGCTTTAAAGATTTATTCTGACACCCATTAACGGATATTCTTACTTAAATTCTTCATTAATTGGCAAATTCTAGCGATCGCGTCCTACTTTTTCCAGGGCCATCGAGTCCCCATTTCCGTCATAGCCGAGAAAACCAGATAAAGCATCAGCAAGCCTACCCCCGCAAGAAAAGGCAATAAATCTTCTTTCATCCCCCATTCTCCCTTAGTAAAAAATAATACTTAAATATCTAACCTTGTAACTATGTGAGTACGCAAGTTACTGATTACTTAGCCATTTGACTAACAACTCCTCAACTAAATCAGAAAAATCCTGATTTTCTGCTTGCTGTAATAGGGCAATTTTGACATCTTTATAAGTATTCTTCCGAATATAAGCTGATACCTGTTCATAGTCTGGATTACTACGTTTTCCCCTATTTTTAGATTGCTTAACCTCAACAGGTTTAATCTCCTCATGTTGATCAAAAATCGCTTTGAACTTACTCACTTTCCAATTTCTCCTAAAATTTCTTTACCAATAGCTTTATAGTCAGACCACGCGATCGCGGATTTGGAATCACTCACTTCCGAAACAACCACCCCAGCGAGAGAAGCTTTCTGAAAAACCGAGTACCGTTTAATCCCAGCTTTAAATAAAGGCAGACCAGCCTCAGTAATGATTTTTCTGGCATCTTCCCCATCCTTAGAAGGGTAGGGAGGAATGATCGTTAATAAAATTCGATAGCGTTGATTTCCTAATTTTCTTAATGCCTCAATTGTGAGCATGAGAGCATCCAGGGCGAGAGCGTCAGGAGTTGAAGGAATAACCAACAGATCACAACCATCGGCTAAAGCTTCCAAATCCTCATCTTCGGGCCGAGCTTGAGTATCAATCACAATATTTTTGTAATTACGGGCATACTTAGCGGCCTGTCTCTCATCAATCACAGTGAAAGACAAAGAGCCACGTTTCCCCCAACCCGTCGCACTCCGATTAGGATCGCCATCAATTAATAAAGTGTCAGCCAAACCAGAAAAATAGGCAGATAAATGAACCGCCGTTGTGGTTTTACCAACACCCCCCTTAAAACTCGCAACAGTGATAATCATAGTGAAATTAAAATTCGAGCTTTCAAGTAGATAGTAACGCAGATAGGTGTATTTTTAAAGTGTTAGATAACTAAATATGTGAGTACGCAAGTTTTAACGATCAATTCACCAAGCAAAAACAGGCTAAATACTTACTGATAAAAGATTCTAGTAAATCAACAATTTAAAAACTTAACCCTTCAATTGCTTAAATATTTGCGTACTTACCAAGTCGAGTATTTGAATACTTGATTTTTTAGCGCGATCGCCTCTACTAGATATGCAGAATTTCATCTTGATTTCATTTTTCAATGAGACTATGAATAACTGAGAGAACCTTCAATCCAAGTCTTTTCAGGCTTATAGAAGCAAATGATTTATACGAAATTGCGGAGGAATGATAAAAAAAATTTAGCTTTTGGAATATTGACGGGTTTTATTCTTGTGGTTTATTCTCCGATAGTTTTGGCTCATGGAGGTCATGGCAATGAATTTCAAGGGGGAGATACGGCGATCGCCAATCCTGAGTCTGTTGAAGTAGATTCAGAAACCGCGAGACGATTAGGGATTAAAATTGAACCAGCGACTCGAAAACTCCTCAATATTGGCATTAAAACAACGGGACAAATTGACATTCTTCCCAGTAAGCAAGTGGAAGTTACTAATCCAGTTCCAGGCAAAATTACGGAGTTATTAGTCGAGCCAGGAGCCTTGGTAAGAGCAGGTCAGCCTGTGGCCGTATTAGCCAGTGCGGAATTAGCAGAACTACGGGTTACTTCTCAGGAAAGACGAGCAGAAGCTTTAGCCAATCTTAAACAAGCTCAAGCAGATTTACAATTAGCACAAGAGAATTTAGTTCGTCAGCAAAAAATTGCTACTACTGAAATTAATCGAACCCAAACGGAAGTTAATGTTGCCATTGAAAAATACCAACGGGATCAAGAATTAGCAAATCAAGGCGCACTACCTCGACGAACAATGCTGGAATCCCAAGCCCATTTAGCAGAGGGAAAAGCCCAACTTAGTCAAGCTATTAATCAACAGGAAGTCATCAAAGCCGAGAATGAGATTAAACGCGCTCAAGTAGGGGTTGAATTAGCCAATTCTCGTCTGCAATTAAGTAGCACCTTCTATCAAGCTCGTCTGCAACAATTAGGGGCGATCGCCAATAAACAAGGATTAGTCGTGATCACAGCCCCGATCGCGGGTAAAGTGACGGATCGAGAAGTGAGTTTAGGTCAAGCTTTTCAAGATGCGGGGGGAAAGTTAATGACTATTGTGAATGATAGTCGGGTTTTTGCGACAGCGAATATCTATGAAAAGGATTTAGCTCAAGTTAGGTTAGGACAACGGGTAAATGTAAAAGTGGCAAGTTTATCTAATCAAACATTTTTCGGAAAAGTTAGTCAAATTGGCACAATTGTTGAAGGAGAAAAACGAGTTATTCCCGTCAAAGTAGAACTCAATAATTTAGGGGGAAAATTAAAATCAGGGTTATTTGCTGAATTAGAAATTATCACTTCCCAAACATCTACCGCAATTTTGGCTATTCCTAGTTCGGCAATAGTAGAAGTCAATGGTAAAAATTTAGTCTATGTACAAAACGGCAATGCGTTTGATGGAATAGAAGTCACTTTAGGTCAAACTTCGGGGGATTTAGTTGAGATTAAAACAGGATTATTTGAAGGGGATTTAATTGTTACCCAACGCGCTCTCCAACTCTATGCCCAATCTTTAAAAGGAGGAGGAAAAACAGGTATTCCAAATGCAGAGGGGGAAGGAGAGATTGAACATTCAACTCCCAATAATCATCTAAAATCCAAGAATTCTTTTGAAACAACTAAATGGTTGCCTTTAATTATTGGTGGAATATTAGGCGGAACTGCTTTTGTCGGTGGCACACTATGGGGAAGTTGGCGGACTCGTCTGCGTTTGGGTTCAACAGAGCAAAAAGAAATCCAGGAAGCAACTTTGCTAACTCAAGCTTATTTAGAAAATTCTCATCCTGATAAATGACTTAAGACATTAAAATTTGTTCAAAAAATAATTTTTATTCAATTTTAGTTTCTATTTCTAGTCATTATCTCTAACAAAAGTGTTACACTACGAATAATTCATATATATTTTATGGTTGCTGCATTTCTTGCCATGATTGTGATAGAACTTTTGCTGCGGACTGTGCAAAGATAAATGTTAATAAAAAACCGACCACTAAATCGGGAATTATAGAATGTGTTATAAAAACTAATCCTGCTGCTATAAAAACGGAAATATTTGCAATAATGTCATTGCGTGAACATAACCAAACAGAAGACATATTTAGGTTATCTTTTCGATGTCTAGTTAAGAGTAAAAGGCAAATCATATTAGCCACTAATGCAATAATACTAACTATTCCCATGATATTGGCTTCTGGTATTAAACCCGTAGATAATTGATAGCTTGCCCTTGCAAAAACGGCAATCGCAAACAAAAACATAATCATTCCTTTCAAAAAAGCTGATCCCGCTTGAGCCTTAACACCTTTATTAATAACATACAAACTGCTTACATAAACTAAAGCATCGCCGAGCATATCAAGCGAGTCCCCTGTTAAAGATAGAGAATTGGCTTTAATTCCTGCTACCATTTCAACAAAAAACATTCCCATGTTGATGAACAATGCAATCCACAGCACCTTGGCTTGCTGTTTTTTCAGCTTAGATAGCTCACAAACTTTATTTTGGCAACAATTATTACTCATTGCTTATTTACCTCATCACAATTTTAAATCCATGAGCATTATTGTAATTATAAATTGTCAATGAGTCAATTTTGATCCTCTAATTTTAGTATTGGGTATTGCCTGGACTGTCATTAATCCCCATACAAAATCAAAACGAATTATTTTTATCTCCTAAAAGTTGTCTTTTTGTGACAAAAATTATGATAGGAGGTAAAATTAACCATTGGAGCAAAGGAAGCCAACTAATTCCTATTCCAGGAACCAGCAATACTGAAACGCCATAAAGTTTGGCTACTCGAACTCGATAAATTTCTGAAATAAAAGTGTAAATCCAACTAAGACTGGTAAAGATTAGAAGTAACTTCCAAGTTGGTTTCAATATCCAAAGGCGATCGCGTTGCAATAAACTAACAATCCAGTAACAAATTATTATAATTACTCCATCGCCGACTGTGCAATGGGTGATGTAATTAATTTTATCTGCTAGAGAGGGCATTTGATAAAATTCAAAATAGGGAGATTGCCAAACCTCATAGACAAAGTTAATCAAAAAACCAAAAAGAAATAAATTAATTTCTGGTAGTGATGAGAATTTGACTATCAATTTAGCTATTCTCATGGATTATTCATCAGCTAAAATGTGGTAAAAATGCAGGAGTCGCAACAGCATGGTGGTCGTAATCTTCCCCAAATTTAACTCGTAGTTCCCGCTCTTCCTGAAATGCTAGTCTAGTGTACATCCACACCAAAATAAGAAACATTAACAGGGTTAAAATAGTCGGCCATTGCAATAAAAAGCCAAACATGAGAATGCACGGGAAAACCCTCCCTTACAAAGGGATTTAGAAAAAATACTATTGTTTCCAAGCTTGTTGCCATTGGAACATTTCTTCAATTTCTGTTGTTTGAGCTTGGATAACGGCTTTTGCTAAATTGCGTAGTTCAGGATGGGGACTGGTCAATACTTTTGCGGACATCATTACTGCCATTTGGTGATGGGGAATCATTTCTGCAATAAAGACTTGATCAAAATTCTTGGCATTTTTAAGAGCGGTTAAATCCATACTCATCATGCCCATCATGTCCTTTCTCTGACCTGAATTCATTGGCATTCCCTGATTTTTTCCTGAGCCAGACTGCATCGGCATTCCCATCATGGGCATATTCATCATTCCAGATGCGGCAGGAACTTCAGTGCCGTACCATTGTTTGTACCATGCTTTCATTTCCTGAATTTCTTGGGACTGACTGGTTTTAATGGCTTCAGCTAACTGTTTAAGTTCAGGACGAGTCGCTTTAGTTAAGGCGAGATTTGCCATATCAATTGCGCCCTGATGGTGAGGAATCATCATTTGGATGAAGTGTTGATCCGCTTGTTGTTGATTTTGCATCATACCCATTCCCATCGGAGCAGGGCTGGGAGAACCTTGGGGTTCTTTTGGGGTTACAGTTTGGGCTAAGAGGGAAGGTTGCTTAGTATATTCCTCCGCGATCGCCGTTGTCTGGGCCTGGGTGCGATTAGTCACGATAAAACCAGTTAGAGTTACGCCTGTCACTAAACCGACCAAACTACAGAGTAATGTTTTAGTTTTCATAAACTTTTTCCTAGCGATTTTGTCGCTATCTACTTGATTGTGCTGAGTTTTAAATTCGATATTTAATAGCAACTATTTAAGGTAGTCCTATTTTAACTATGGCAGTTAGGGATGAAATTAGGATGAAATATTCTATTCTTTTTCTATAGTCAAAATTTAACAGCAGAAATTCTTTAGGGTTTGAAATGTTTGAAATGTTTGAAATAGAGTATGATTAACTGCTTAATCTGGCAAAGATAATGATCTTAAGAAAATCTTAAGTTTTAAGAAAAATTTAAAGGGAAATTTCATCGTGATTTCATATTTCGATGATAGGCTCAAAGTAGAGATAAATCCAGGGTGACTGACTCTACTAAATTATTCCCTCTAGAAGTCAGGCTAATTTGCACGTTGAATACAATTCCAATGCCCACGAAAGCGATCGCAGTAAACTGGAGAGATATGTTTTTATCTCCTCCAATAATCCTCAAAAGGGAGACCTACAAATTAAATTTTCTGTCTTTGTAAAAATAAAGTGAACTAATGGATAATCTGCTCCTTAAATTACGGGGAATGAGTTGCGCTTCCTGTGCCTCGAATATTGAAAAAGCCATTCAATCTGTTCCAGGCGTAACTGAGTGCCAAGTAAATTTTGGGGCCGAACAGGCAACAGTTCAATACAATCCTCAGCAAACCGATCTGAAAACTATTCAAGCGGCGGTAGTCAGTGCGGGCTATCAAGCATTTCCCCTAGAAGAAATGAACGCGGGTCAAGATGATGAGGAAAAAAAGTCTCGTCAAGCTGAAACCCTCGATTTAAAACGGAAAATCTGGGTCGGTGGTGTGATCAGTGTCCTATTAGTTTTAGGCATGATTCCCGAAATGTTAGGGATAAATTTGCCCTTAATTCCTAACTGGTTGAGTAATCCCTGGCTACAGTTAATTTTGACAACGCCAGTTCTATTTTGGTGTGGACAATCCTTTTTTATTGGTGGCTGGAAAGCTTTTAAACGGCATACTGCCACAATGGATACTCTCATTGCTTTAGGCACTGGGGTAGCTTATTTTTACTCTCTTTTTGTGCTTCTTGTTCCTAGTTTCTTTACCGCAGAAGGATTAACTCCCCATGTTTATTTTGAAGTCGCGGCAACAGTAACAACGTTGATTTTATTAGGACGATTATTTGAGAATATTGCTAAAGGCGAAACCTCGGAAGCGATTCGTAAATTAATGGGTTTACAAGCCAAAACCGCAAGAGTTATTCGTGATGGTAAAGAATTAGATATTGCCATTGAAGCAGTGATTTTAGAAGATATTATTGTAGTTCGTCCTGGAGAAAAAATTCCTGTAGATGGAGAAATTGTTGAGGGTTCTTCTAGTATTGATGAAGCAATGGTAACGGGGGAAAGTGTAGCAGTGAAAAAACAGCCTGGGGATGAGGTTATTGGAGCAACGATTAATCAAACAGGTAGTTTTAAATTTCGAGCTACCAGAGTTGGAAAAGATACTGTTTTAGCTCAAATCGTTAAGATGGTACAGCAAGCTCAAGGTTCTAAAGCTCCGATTCAAAAGTTAGCTGATCGCATAACAGGTTGGTTTGTTCCCGTCGTAATGGCGATCGCTATTCTCACGTTTATTATTTGGTTTAATGTCATGGGTAATATCACCCTGGCCATGATTACAACGGTGGGAGTTTTGATTATTGCTTGTCCCTGTGCGTTAGGATTAGCAACTCCAACTTCAATCATGGTAGGAACAGGAAAAGGAGCAGAAAATGGCATTTTAATCAAAGGAGCCGATAGTTTAGAATTAGCTCACCAAATTAAAACTATTGTGTTAGATAAAACGGGAACGCTTACCCAAGGAAAACCTACTGTCACGGATTTTTTGACCGTTAAAGGTATTGCTGATGGTAATGAACTGAACTTGTTAAAACTGGCCGCTTCTTTGGAGCGAAATTCAGAACATCCCTTAGCAGAAGCAGTGGTCAGGTATGCCCAATCTCAACAAATTAAGTTAGGGGAAGTTGAACAATTTCAGGCGATCGCAGGTAGTGGGGTACAGGGAATTGTAGAAGGTAAATTAATCCAAATTGGGACACAGCGTTGGATGCAGGAGATAGGTATTGATACGAAGTCCCTAGAAAACGATAAAAATACCTGGGAAAATGCCAAAAAAACCGTTGTTTGGTTAGCCGTAGCGGGTCAAATTGAAGCAATTATGGGCATCGCTGACGCGCTCAAACCCTCTTCGGCAGCAACCGTAAAAGCCTTTAAAAAGCTCGGCTTAGAAGTGGTGATGTTAACGGGGGATAATCAGGCAACGGCGGAGGCGATCGGCTTAGAAGTGGGGATTATTCGCGTTTTAGCCCAAGTCCGTCCTGAGCAAAAAGCCGCCAAAATCAAGGAATTACAGGCAGAAGGCAAAATTGTCGCAATGGTAGGAGACGGGATCAACGATGCTCCTGCCCTAGCCCAAGCTGACGTGGGGATTGCCATTGGTACAGGAACGGATGTGGCGATCGCCGCTTCCGATATTACGCTAATTTCTGGCGATTTACAGGGAATTGTGACTGCCATTCAACTCAGTCATGCCACCATGCAAAATATTCGCCAAAATCTTTTCTTTGCCTATATTTATAACGTAGCAGGTATTCCCATCGCGGCAGGGATTTTATTCCCATTTTTTGGTTGGTTACTGAGTCCAATTATTGCAGGAGCGGCAATGGCTTTAAGCTCAGTTTCCGTTGTGACCAATGCGTTACGTTTACGAAAATTTAAACCGAAAGTAATTATCTAAAGAGGAAATGAATCGTGAATCAACGAATAATTTTAGGAACATTAACAGGATTGGGGATTTTTATTTTCACGGCATCGGCAGGACAAGCCGTTCCCATGTCTTCGGAGCATTCTAATTCGACTACTCAATTCCGTCGTATTGAGCAACCGTTGGGTCTAAAAGCGATCGTCACTCTAGGGGGATTAGGCTTAATTGGTTTAGAGTTATGGTGGTTTTTATTCAGTCAACCCACAACGAAAAAAGCTGAATCGGATCAAGGCATTCAATCGTTAAATATTTCTGTTGATGGTGGTTATGAACCCGCGTTAATTGTGGTTAAATCGGGTCAATTAGTTAGGTTAAACTTTTTTCGTAAAGATACCAATAGTTGTCTAGGAAAAGTTCTGTTTCCAGATTTTCAGATTGCTCAAGATTTACCCCTTAATCAAGTTACAACCATTGAATTTACCCCTAACAAGCCTGGTAAATATCCCTTTACCTGTGGCATGAGTATGTTTCGTGGAGAAGTAGAAGTCCAGGCTTAAGAACGAATCTCCATTTCATCTTAATTTCATTCCTGGCTGTCATCCTGAACTTGAGGCAATCCAAGGAAAACAGCCAAAATGCTCAACACTATTGTCAAATGGTCGATCGCCCAACGCTGGTTAGTAGCGATCGCGGCTATTTTGATCACGCTTTGGGGTATCCAGGTCGTGACCCAGATGCCCTTAGATGTCTTTCCCAGTTTTGCTCCGCCAAGCGTAGAAATCCAAACCGAAGCTCCAGGACTAGCCCCCGAAGAAGTTGAATCCCTCGTCACTCGGCCTATCGAAAGTGCCATTAACGGAACGCCTGGTGTGGAAACCGTTCGCTCTTCTTCGGCGGTGGGAGTTTCAGTGGTTAAAGTGATTTTTGGTTGGGATACAGAAATTTATCGCGCCCGTCAATTAATTACGGAACGATTACAACAAGCTCAAAATCAACTTCCCCAAGGCGTAGAAATTCCCCAAATTTCTCCCGTTAGTTCTCCTTTAGGTGCAGTAATTAAATATGCTTTCACCTCAGAAACTACTCCCTTAATGGAAGTACGCCGTATCATAGATTGGCAAGTTAAAAACCGTCTTTTAGCCGTGCCAGGAGTGACTCAAATCGTCATCTTTGGCGGCGATGAACGTCAATATCAAGTCTTAGTTGATCCGACTAAATTAAAACAATTTAATATTTCCTTAAAAGAAGTTACAGAAGCAGTCCAAAAAGCTAATGCTAATGCCCCAGGTGGCTTTTTAATCACCCCCGATCAAGAATTATTAATTCGGGGAATTGGTAGAATTGAATCTATCGAACAATTAGAAAAGTCTGTTATTACAGCCCGTGACGGTGTTCCTGTTTTAATGGCAAGTGTAGCCGATGTCAAAATTGGAGCGGCTTTAAAGCGGGGGGATGGTAGTTTAAATGGCAAAAAAGCGATTATTGTTATTGTTAATAAACAGCCTAATGCTGATACTCCCACTGTTACTAAAGCCATTGAATCGGCAATGGAGGAATTAAAGCCTAGTTTACCAAAAGATGTCAAAGTAACCGTCACCTTTCGCCAAGAAACCTTTATTGAAGCATCTATTAAAAATGTCGAAGAATCCCTAAGAGATGGCACTATTATTGTGTCTATTATTCTCATTTTATTTTTGATGAATTGGCGCACCGCAATTATTAGTCTCAGTGCCATTCCCGTCTCTTTACTGTTGGGAATAATTATTCTTAATTGGACAGGGCAGGGTCTTAATACAATGACCTTGGGAGGGTTAGCCGTTGCCATTGGTTCCGTAGTTGATGATGCCATTGTGGATATGGAAAATGTTTATCGAAGATTACGAGAAAATCAACTAGCAGGCAATCCCGTTGCTCCCCTACAGGTTGTCTTTAATGGCTCCATTGAAGTGCGAGTCAGTGTTTTATTTTCTACTATTATCATTGCAGTTGTCTTTGCTCCTATTTTTGCCCTTTCTGGAGTAGAAGGCCGCATTTTTACACCGATGGGAGTGGCTTATTTACTCTCGATTATTGCTTCTACTTTAGTGGCCTTAACCTTAACTCCTGCTCTCTGTGCGTTGCTATTAGTTAATCAACGTTTACCCGATGATGAGACTTTTATTGCTCGACTTTCTCATCGAATTTATCGTCCTGCTTTAGTTTTTTCGATTCGTTATTCTCAAATTATTTTAGCGATCGCCTTGACAGGATTAGTCGCTTCATTGATTATTCTGCCTACTTTAGGAAGGGTCTTTCTGCCAGAGTTTCAAGAACGGAGTTTAGTAATTGCCACTTCTCTTTATCCAGGACAATCTTTAAATGCCACTAATCAAGTGGGTTTAGCCCTTCAGGATGCGTTAAAAGGAAACACTAATTTTGAAGCTATTCAAATGCGTTCAGGGCGTGCGCCAGGAGACAGTGATGTGGGGGGAGTGAATTTTGGAGAACTGGATGTAGAAATTAGCGAAGCAGGCATTAAGAAACGCGAAAAAACTATTGAAAAACTGAGGGAAGAATATAACAAAATTCCAGGCGTTGCGGCTAATATTGGCGGTTTTATTTCCCATCGTTTAGATGAGGTTTTATCTGGTGTAAGAAGCGCGATCGCTGTTAAAATTTTCGGCCCCGATTTAGAAGAATTACGATCCATCGGCAAGGAAGTTGAAACGGTAATGAAAGAGGTTAAAGGTGTGGTGGACTTGCAACTCGAACCCCAAATTCCCGTTAAACAAATTCAAATTCAGTTTGATCGTAATGCCGCCGCTCGTTATGGATTGGCGATCGCCGATTTAGCAGAAACCATTGAAATCGCTCTAAATGGTCGAACCGTATCTCAGATTTTAGAAAAACAACAAGTTTTTGATCTCGTTGTCTGGATGGCTGAAAGTAACCGTAATAATCTGGAAATTATTGGTAATCTATTAGTAGATACTCCCAACGGTCAAAAAATTCCCCTGGCTCAAGTTGCCAAAATTAATTACGGTACGGGGCCAAATACCATCAACCGAGAAAATGTGTCGAGATTAATTGTTGTTTCTGCGAATGTTAACGGTAAAGATTTAGGTTCTGTGATTACTGATATTCGTCGCCAGATTAAAAATAAAATTGAACTTCCCCCTGGCTATTACATTGAATATGGAGGACAATTTCAGGCTCAAGAACAGGCAACTCAAACCTTGTTATTCGCGGGGTTACTAGCGTTTATTGTTATCACTATTTTAATTTATTTTGCGGTTAAAACTATTCCTGCCACGATTATGATCATGATTAATTTACCGTTAGCCTTGCTCGGTGGTGTAGTTTCTGTGGCTCTCAGTGGAGGCATAATTTCTGTCGCTTCAATGGTCGGCTTTATTACCTTATTTGGAGTAGCCACTCGTAACGGTTTACTATTAGTAGATAACTATAATCATAAATTAGCGATCGGTCTGCCTTTAAAAAATGTTTTGCTTGAAGGTTCAATGGAGCGATTAGTGGCTATCTTAATGACAGCCTTATCCTCTGCTTTAGGAATGGTTCCTTTAGCGATCGGTAGCGGTGCAGGCAAAGAAATTTTGCAACCTTTAGCCGTTGTGGTGCTAGGTGGATTAGTTACTTCTACTGCCTTAACATTATTAGTTCTACCCGCTTTATACTCACAATTTGGACAATTTTTAATGCCAAAAAATTCCCCTCAGATAATTAAAAATAGAAAAATTATAGAAACTGTTTTAAAATAAGGAATAAGTAATAAATCTATGAAAATTTATCCTATTCCTATTGCTTTTCTGGCCGCTGCTCTATTTGGAGCTTCAACTCCTGCTAGTAAATTTCTACTCAATACTTTTCCACCATTTCAGTTAGCAGGATTACTATATTTAGGGGCAGCCCTTGGAGTTACACCAATTATTTTAAGAGTGGGTACTTTACAAGTTCCTTGGCAGTTAGAGCCTAAAAATCGTTATCGTTTGTTAGGGGCGATCGCCTGGGGAGGAATATTAGCACCCGTATTTCTGCTATTAGGACTGAAATTGGCATCAGCCGCCTCGGTTTCTTTATGGCTCAATTTAGAATTAGTTGCAACTGCTCTTTTGGGCTATTGGTTCTTTCATGATCATTTGGGACGTTGGGGATGGTTCGGTGTTTTAGGAACAGTTTTTGCGGCGGCCTTACTCTCCTTTGGAGAAGGAATTGCTGGCATTGAGGCAGGTTTATTAGTCGCTCTTGCTTGTCTTTGTTGGGGACTAGATAATCATCTAACCGCACTCATTGACGGTATTAGTCCGACTCAAAGCACTTTTTGGAAAGGGCTAATCGCAGGAACTGTCAACCTAAGTATTGGATTATTAATACAGCCTATTGTTACCTCACCAAAGGCGATTCTAGGGGGATTAGCGATCGGGGCATTATCTTATGGAGCGAGTATGGTGCTTTATATTACCTCCTCTCAAAGTTTAGGTGCAACTCGTTCCCAAATGATTTTTTCCTGCGCTCCCTTTTTTGGCGTAGTATTTTCAGCCTTCGCGTTAGGAGAAACAATTTCTCTTATTCAGAAGATCGCCGTGTTGCTTAAGGTTGGTTCTTTATTTGCCTTGTTCCAAGATCAACATGGTCATAAACATAAGCATACATGGATCTTTCATGAACATTTTCATAGTCACGATGATGGACATCACACCCATTATCATGGTGAGAAATCAGTCTCACTAAGACATTCTCACGAACATGAGCATGAGTCTATTTTGCACACTCATCCTCACTTTCCTGATCTCCATCATCGGCACAAACACAATCATTAATTAAAGGAATTATCCCCAATGAAATCAACTCAATCTCGTTTTTTAGTTTTAACCTATGCAAGTTTTGTCACTCTAGTCTCCTTGGGAATGCCAATAAATCCTAGCCTAGCGACTGACCTTAATCATTTTAAATCTTCAGAAATTTTAGGCAATGCAAAACTCAATTTAGTTGCGATGAACGGACAAGTCGTTGAATCTGGCCCTTACCATTTAGAATTAGTCCCTGAAAAGAGCAATAAAGGACTTCATCTGGACTTATTTGTAATGACAGGAGATAATCACAAACCGATTCCCAATGCTAAGATTACGGGTCAAGTTCAATCCCCTGATGGCAAACAAAAAAATCTGGTATTTACCTATGACGCTAAAGGTAAACACTACACCAGTCTCTTAGAAGGAAAAGCAACGGGCCAATATCAATTAAAAATTACGGCGGAAATTGATGGTAAAAAAGTGAATGCTCGTTATTCCTTTAAACAATAATTACTCGTAATTTAGTCTGTAGGGTCAAATAAAATTGACTCTATCTGTTTACCTTATTAAAGTCAATTAACAGGAATAATAATGAAAAATAAATTACTCACTTTTAGCTTTATTGGCTTACTCAGTTTTAGTACAATCGCCGTACAAGGAATGGACAATTCTCATTCTGATCACTCAATCGCAGAAACAAATTCTTCAGAAAAAATTGATCATGAAGGACATCATACAACTCCTCAAAATTCCATCAGTCAGGCTAAGTTATCCGTCAATAAAACAATTATTCCTAACAAACCTGTAAAGTTAGTGATTAATATTACAGATAACGGTAAAACTATCGATCAGTTTGATGATTTTCAAGAAAAACCTATGCACTTAATTATTGTCAGTGACGATCTGCAAGCATTTGATCATCTTCATCCTAATTATCAAGGGAAAGGACGCTTTGAAGTTGAAGCAAATTTTCCTAAAGCTGGCAATTACACCATTTTTAGTGATTATAAACCTACGGGACAAACAGAACAGGTTTCTGTTCTCAAAACTCAAGTAAAGGGAAATCTTTCTTCTTCCGAAAAAATTGATTTTAGTACAGCCAAGACTATCGGCAACACAAAGATCAATTTACTTTTGCCGACATCAGGATTAAAAGCAGGTCAAGAGGCGAAACTAACCTTTGATTTAAGGCAGGTAGCGAATGATCAACCGATTAGTGACTTACAGCCTTATCTAGGAGAAAAAGGTCATTTAGTTATTCTTAAACAATCCTCTCCTCTAACTCGACAAGACTACATACACGCCCATCCCTCTAAGGATACATCAGGGAGAAAAGTGGAGTTTATGACCAGTTTCCCTCAACCAGGAAAATATAAGCTCTGGGGACAATTTAAACGCAATAATCAGATTGTTATCGCTGATTTTTGGGTTAACGTTTTGTAAGCGAATAAAAAATAAAAATTTCATCTTGATTTCATTTTGTCTAGTTAGACTTTTAAATGAGAACCCTAAGTTTTTAGTAAAATGAACATCATGAATAAGTTAATTTATATACTTGTGCTACCTTTAGTAGTTAGCTCTTTAGCTCCTGCTAGCTATGCGGGAGAAATCCCTCGTAATTTAATTGCCAATGATATCCATAGTGATGCACATCCTAGTAATGCTCGCATCCATGATGCTACCCATCATTTTGAAGTTTATATCCGAAACTTTGATTTGTCAGATCTGATAATTGAAGTACCAAAGGGTATTGAAATTAATGCGGAAAAAAATATTGATGTAACCAATCAATTAAACCAAAGAATTGAATCTAAAGTCTCTATCAATGACCAAAAAATAACATTATCTTTTTTGCAAAGTATTCCTGCTGGAACGACATTATCAATTAAGTTAGGAAATGTTACTACTTCAAACTCTCAAGCAGAAAATTGGCTGTATCATATTTCTGCAAAAATAGCTAAAAGCAATAACGAAATTCCGCTCGGCGTTCGAGAAATAAAGACTTATCGCTAGACTTTAATTTGCTAAAAAACAAACATAGAAAGGGGGTGAGATACTTTACATCTTTCTTTGTTAGATATTGTCAAAGGTTTAATCTTAATAATGACTTACAGACTACTCGTTATTTCATAAATTTTTATAAGACTGTATAATAAAAGATAAAGTTTGAGTAAATTTAAGATTATGAGAGTGCTTTTAGTCGAGGATGAACTCGATTTAGGGGCCGCGATCAGGCGAACGCTAAATCAAGAAAAATATGTCGTTGATTGGGTAACGGATGGCAAACAAGCCTGGGACTATCTACAAAACCAATGGACTCAATATTCGTTGGCAGTTTTTGATTGGTTAGTGCCAGGTTTTACGGGATTAGAATTATTGCAAAAATTAAGAGCCAGTAAAAGCGCACTTCCCGTTCTTATGTTAACAGCTAGAGACCGTATGGAGGATAAGATTGTGGGCCTAGATGCAGGGGCAGATGATTATTTGATTAAACCCTTTGGCATGGAGGAGTTATTAGCAAGATTACGCGCCTTACAACGGCGATCGCCTCAACTCCAACCGCAACAATTACACATTGGTAATATTACTTTAGATTACGGAACAAGAACTGTTTATTATCTTGCTGGTAAGGAAAAAAAGCAGATTGTTTCTTTAACAAATAAGGAGTTTCAACTACTAGAATATTTTATGCGACACCCAAATCAAATTCTTACCAGTGACCAGATTCGTAATCAACTCTGGGAATTAGGTTCTGATGGTTTTAGTAATGTAGTTGCCGCTCAAGTTAGATTATTACGACGTAAATTAGAATCGGTTGGTTGCCTAAAACTGATTGAAACTGTGCATGGAGTTGGCTACCGACTGAATGACTAACACCATGCGACAAAATCAATTATTTAATCAAACTCGCAGACGATTAGCTCTTTCCTATGCGGGAGTCATGGGATTAATCTTAACTTTATTAGGGATTGGGGTTTATCGTGCGATCGCCCATGCCCATTGGGTTGCCTTAGATCAAGAATTAGAATCGGTTGCAGGAACATTACATGACAGCTTAGAGCTTAAATTACAACAACCTAATCACTTAGAACCAATTATTTATGATTTTTTACCCAATCTTTGCCAAGTAAATAAAAGCTGTATAAAATCTTCTAGTAATCCTCAGCGTCATCTTTTGGGAGTAATTAATAAAGGAGACTATTATGTTCGTCTTTTTAATTCATCAGGAAAATTATTGGCGATCGCAGGTAACTATCCCGAAGGATTATCTGAAAATTTTAATAAAACAGAGTGGCAAACCTTATCAGATCAGGACGGAAATATCTACCATCAAATTTCCCTTTCTTTACATACAAAAGATCAGCAAAATTGGGGTTACTTTCAAGTTGGTCGTAGTCTTAAAGATTTTGAAGATTATCTAGGGCGAGTAAAATGGGCTTTGAAAATAGGATTACCGATTTCTTTACTTTTAGTTCTTGGAGCAAGCTGGTGGCTATCAGGATTAGCAATGCAGTCAATTTACCATTCCTATCGCCAAATCCAACAATTTACTGCCGATGCGGCCCATGAATTACGAACTCCTTTAGCCGCAACCCAAGCAACCGTTGAATCGGCGTTATTAATGCCTGAATTAGATGAAAAAGAAACACGAGATATTCTCAAAACAATTAAGCGACAAAATCAGCGTTTAACTCAATTAGTAGCGGATTTATTACTACTTGCCAGAATGGATCGGCAATCTAACCCTCTTCCCCATCAGTTAGTAAATTTAAACGATTTGGTAAATGATTTAGTAGAAGAATTAGCCGCATTAGCAAGGGCGGCCCAAATAACCCTTATATCTGAAATAGAGGTTAAGCGATCATTAGAAATTTTAGGTGATTCTGAGCAACTATATCGCTTAGTATCCAATTTAATGATCAATGCGATTCAATATACAAACCCTGATGGAAAAGTGACAGTAACCTTAAACATGATTGATAATCAAGCGATTATTCAAGTTCAAGATACGGGAATTGGCATTGCTTTATCTGAGCAGGAACACATTTTTGATCGTTTTTATCGGGTGCAGCGCGATCGTTCTCGTCATACGGGAGGAGCTGGTTTAGGATTAGCGATTGCAATGGCGATCGCTCAAGCTCATAAAGGTAGTCTGATAGTGAAAAGTGAACAAAAGCAAGGCAGTACTTTTATATTAAGCCTACAAGTTTGACCTATATTCAATCTTTTCTTGAAAGATTGAATAGGTAATCGGCCTGCTTATGGAGCCGCCGAGAAATTCCAGAATGATCCCACCTGTAAATAATTTATTGATACATTATCCTGGGTTACGGTACGATAAGACTTTCGCCATCATATCAGACGTAATCAACGAAAAATTTACAGCAAGAAAAATTTTAGGAAAAAAGCGATCGCCTACCGCCTACTAAACCAGATCCGCCAAAATATTCGTTACTTCCGACTGGTGCTGATGTTGGTTGTCATCATAAATCATTAAAGTGTTCCTAGTTCCGAACAAGTTTGTGTCTTCTTGTATTTCTAAAAGCTTCTTGCTCAAGGGCTTTACGGAAAAACATACATCAAGCATCGTCTTTTGTACCTTCCAATGAGTATTATTGAGCAAAACACACACCATCAAAGAACTTTGGAACGGGCTTCAGGAGACTCAAAGCCTTATTCTCTCGTAGCCACAAACTCATGCGGAACCAGAAGTGTTCAAATTACGGTGACGACTGAGCTTCTGCACCTTGCGAGTATCACCATTCGTCGCATCCAGAGCCGCCGTAATCGCACTGTGTCGGATTCTATGGGGACTCATAATTTTAGTAATACCCGCCGACTCAGACGAATTTCTCACAATATTATAGATCGCATTCCCACTCAGTCGATGCCCGAACGTGGCCCGATCCACCGTACAGAATAAAGGCTTATCTGGTAAGCGATCGCCGATCACCCCCAACCAATCATTAATCAACACCACGGCCTTAGAACTCAAACTAATCGACTCCTTGGTTAACTTTCCTTTGCCCTTAATCAACAATTTGAGATCCCCCGAACTATAATCATCCAAATCGAGAGAACACACTTCGGCACGGCGCAGGGCATTATCCCAAAGTAACCGCAGAATAGCCGCATCCCTCACCCCTTTCAGGCAATTTAGCTGAATTTGGGACGTAATTTGTCTAAAAGTCTCTGGACTCACCCCTGTAGTATCCCGATAAGTTTCAACCCGCAAACCCTCCACATCTTCTAGGGAATACTCACACTTCCCAATTTGGCGTTGCTGAATCAAGCTATGAATTAGTAAGGAATAGGTACTTCTTTAAATTTCAGATAATGAATTAATAAACGGATTGAGTATCCTAATATCTCTACTGACTTAGAATAGCAAAGT
>Ga0114972_10001349_pt1 | contig 18418 bp, 12 predicted proteins | sample M_140807_EF_Meta_FD_87354 | JGI IMG/M metagenome (GOLD analysis project Ga0114972, IMG submission 87354) | Freshwater microbial communities from Lake Montjoie, Canada to study carbon cycling - M_140807_EF_MetaG | ecosystem: Environmental > Aquatic > Freshwater > Lake | place: Lake Montjoie... | reverse complement strand
TCGCAGAGCTTTCGTCGAGCGGCTCGCTCGTTGACTTCGAGGCGCTCAGCCTTGTTCCCAGTCCATCGTGACGCTCACGGCTCACGCATCCAGCGCAGTCCCTTGATCGATCAGAGCCCGAGCCATAGCGATCCACTGGGCTCTTTGGGGTTCGGTCATGGCGGACCACAACGCAACGATTTCGGACGGGTTTGGATCGCCATGGGTCCCGCTTTGGACCCCTCGACCATGAGAATCGTACTTTTCCCTGGGGTTTTCCTGAGTCGTTCGAGTCCAATATCGCCTATTTTTACAGTAAAGCCAGCTTCGGCCAGAAGCCGACAGATCGAGACAAACCCAAGGGATTCCTTGGGTTTTTTCGTTTCATCGTCCCAAGGCGTCGAGACAGCAAGGGACGACTCCGGACCCTTCGGGACGTCCAAGTGGGCGATATTGTGGGCGACCGTGGGCGATAGCTTCGAGTGGATCGACGACAGCTTCGAGATCGTTTGATCGAGATCGTCCTCTCCCACTTTCCAATAGTGTTCTTGGGCGATCTGTTCAGTATGTCCACAGATCGAAGCCGCGATATGAGAAGGGACCGTCTTCGCTAGATCCGTTGCAGCGGAAGCCCGGAGATTCTGCCAAAGCTTCGGCCAGGGTTTTACCCCCGCTCGGAGTACTATCTTTTCGAGAGTTGTCCGGAGATTGGAATCCCCTCGGAGATCCGGGAAGACGTACTCCTCCCCCGGAGTCGCTTCGCAATGAAGCTTGAGAAGCTCCCTTTCGACGTCCGGGAAGAGAGGGACAACTCGAAGCGATCCGGAGAGTTCGTGTGAGAAATACTTCACGCCCGGCGAGTGGATGGCCATCATGATTTTTTTAACTCGTCGTCGGGTCGATCCGAAGAAGCCGCCAACGATGAAGGAATTCATGACCTCGATCGAGCAAATCGGCGGTTACATCGACAAAAAATCGCAAGGCCCGCCCGGTTCAAAAACGATTTGGCGAGGGATGAGCCGTTTCGAAACGATCGTCGAAGCTTACGCTGCCTTTAATCAAATGACTTGTGGGGTATAAAATGGCCCAGAGGCCCATGCTACGGCGAGATCCACTACAGGCTGCTTGGCTGTTCCATCAGCGGACCATCAGCGTCTATCAGCGGACCATCAGCGTCTATCAGCGGTCCGGGTTCTGCGGTCTTCTTGCTCTCCTTTGCGAGCTTTGCGCCTTGGCGAGAAACCTATCCCCCGTTAGCCGACGTACGGTTCCAATAGCCTCTGAGGACTCCCACGAAACAGAATCTGATAGACTTAGAGACGATAGTTCGTACGACGGCAGGTGCGTTGGCCAACATCCAGATCGATGATTCCTTGACGTCAAATTCCCATCACCACGAGCAACCGCTCATAGATCGCCATTATGGCAGCAACATCCATGACCTCAGCGCGATTAACCATAAGGCCTTTGCCATTCCTGACATTGGTTGCCCTTACCTTGTGCTTCTTACCTACGAGTGCCTTGGCACAAAGAAAGCCGCTTAAGATTTTCGTTCTGGCTGGCCAGTCGAACATGGAAGGGCATGCAGCAATCAGCACATTTGACTATATCGGCAAGGATCCCCTTACTGCACCCATACTCAAAGAGATGCGCAAGGCCGATGGAACTCCAAAGGTATGTGACAACGTATGGATGTCCTATTTGACCGGACCCTATGATGGTAGCGCAAATGGCGAGGGGGTTGGAAAATTAACCACCGGTTTCGGCTCTCGAGGAGATCAACCTACTAGGGATGGTGGCAAAATAGGTCCAGAGTTCACCTTCGGCATCTACATGGAGAAACGGCTGAATCAACCCATCCTGATTATCAAGACTGCTTGGGGAGGCAGATCGCTCAACACTGAATTCCGACCACCAAGCGCCGGGCCTTACAAGCTACCCAAGGAGACTCAGGAATTGTGGGACAAGCATCCCGAGGGTGCCCATGGAATCCCGAAACTCGAAGACCGGGAAAAATGGCAACAGCAGAAGGATGCTGCTTCGGGTGTGTTTTATCGGATGATGGTCGAACATGTAAAAAAGGTCTTAGATGATCCCAAGCGGGTCTGCCCAGATTATGACCAAGAGGCCGGATATGAATTAGCGGGCTTTGTCTGGCTCCAAGGATTTAACGATCTAGTCGATGGGCAAACCTACCCGAACAACAACTACGACGAATACTCACGCCTGTTAACTCACTTGATACGCGATGTTCGCAAAGACCTATCAGCTCCGAAGATGCCGTTTGTTATCGGAGTGTTGGGGGTCGGCGGTGAGACTGAGAATGAGTCATTCCGCAAGGCCATGGCCGCTCCGGCCGCCACGCCGGAATTCAAGGGGAATGTTGTTGCTGTCCAAACAGCCCCTTTCTGGGATCAGGATATCGCCGCCGCTGAACCGAAGAAGGGCAAGTATGACAATATCGTCAGTACAGCGCACGCGTTGAATGCCGATGGAACGATTCATAGAGATTGGAGATGGGAGGACTACTGGAAGCCCATTGGTAAGCCTCTGCCAGAGCAAAGGATTTGGCGATTCGTTACGCTCGATGCGACCGAAAAAAAGGACAATCTGGAAACCTACGATGCTAGACGATTCCGTGATATTACTTTACCGGCCACCATGGAGGGTTGGTATAAGCCTGACTTCGATGACAGCAAATGGACGGAAGGAAAAGCTCCTATCGGAAAGGGGCTATGGAATCACAGTGGAATTAAGTTGAATCAATTTCCCTCTAAATGGGCCGAGGGCGAATTTCTAATGATGCGTACCACTTTTGAAGTGGAAGATCTCAACTGCGACTCGTATCGTATTGCGGTGTTGGCAAGACAAGGGTTTCATATTTATTTGAACGGGGAAAAGATCCATACCTACATTTGGTGGAGGGACGATCCGCATTACCGTTCCATCGTTCTAGGAGAAGACCAAATCAAGCATTTGAAGAAGGGGAAGAACGTTTTGGCGGTCTATGCCAACGATCAATATGACCCTAACACCCCAGTACATTATGCCGCGATCGATGTCTGGATTGAGGGTATCACTAAGTCCGACAAGGACAAGTTGGATCGGGACTTAGAGGAGGTTCTTACTCCAAAGGATAGAGAGGCCCTCGGAGGCGCTTCTAACGGTGGCTACCACTACTTTGGAAGTGCGAAGATCTTTGCTCAGATGGGCAAAGCCTTTGCGGAAGCTTTGCTAGATATCGAAAAATGACGTGTGTTGCGGTGAATTTTGCGTTGACTCGATTTTCTCCCCAACTGCTTTGGCCCAAGCCTGTATCTGACCAATAAAGATTCCTGAATCGACACCCATTTTAAGGCCCGTTTGCCGGCCCTCTTCACGACCTTCTTGACGTCCCTGTTGACGCCCTTGTTCTAAGCACTGTTGAATAGAGGATTCGATGATCCATCGCTCCAGATTGCTCGCAGAGGCCAAATCGCTCTCGATGAGATTATACCAACCGAGCTCCAAAGTGTGAATTTCAGCGGTGTTTTGGAGCGTCCCGTAGAAAATGATTGCCGAAACCAGAAAACCCGTGGAGCTAGTTAGCTACCTTCGATTTGGCTTAGACGTATCAGGGAGATCAGTTCGTCGGTGCTCAAGCGACCTGCGCGGTCGGCACCGTCGAGTACGCCGGCGATCAGCTCACGCTTGTCCTCGTGCAGCGCGAGAATCTGCTGCTCGATGGTGTCTTTGGCGACCAGTCGATAGACGGTCACTGCACGCAGTTGGCCGAGTCTGTGTGCGCGGTCGGTGGCTTGGTCCTCGACGGCTGGATTCCACCATGGGTCCATGTGGATGACGTAGTCGGCAGCCGTAAGATTCAATCCGGTACCCCCTGCCTTGAGGGAAATTAGGAACAAATCCCCTTCGCCTGCTTGGAAGGCATCGACGGCGTCCTGACGTTTGGCGGCGGGCGTTGCGCCATCGAGATACTGATACTTGATGCCGACGCGATCGAGGGATTCTCGCAGCAGGCTCAAGTGCTGGACGAATTGGCTAAAGACTAGCGCTCGGTGCTCGCCCTCGCGTAGTTCTTGGACGATCTCCATGAACAGATCGAGTTTCGCGCTGGATTTATCCCAGCGTTTATCGACCAGGCGAGGGTGGCATGCAAGTTGTCGCAGGCGGGTCAACCAAGCCAGCACGCGGATCCGCATCTGTGCGTCGGTATCTGAGGTTCCACCACCTTGAGTCAGTTCGTTCAGGGCCGCCAAGCGGGCCGCGTCGTATTTCTTTCGTTCGGCTTCGGAGAACTCTGCGAGCCGGACGACTTCGGTCCGTTCTGGCAACTCCGAGAGGACTTCTTTTTTGGTCCTTCGCAGGATGAATGGACGCACGACACGACCTAGTGCCAGCAGTCGGTCTTTAGACTGGTGGCGTTCGATGGGTTCGGCAAAGTTCTTGCGAAACTTTTCCCAGGAGCCGAGCAAGCCTGGGCTGACTGTGCGCATCAGGCTCCAGAGTTCCCCGAGGTGGTTTTCCAGTGGGGTTCCTGAGAGGGCTAGGTGCCAGTCGGCTTCTATTTGACGGACAGCCTGTGCGGTTTTGGTGTTGAAGTTCTTGATGAATTGGGCTTCGTCGAGCACCAGGGTATTCCAGGCTCGTTTGGTAAAGCGTTCGATATCGCGTTGGAGGAGTTGGTAGCTGGTGATGATCAGGTCACCGGGTCCGGCCGAGTCGATGAGTGTTTGTCGATCGTGTTCGCGGTAGAGCATCGGGCGTAACGATGGAGCGAACTTTTCAGTTTCGCGTTGCCAGTTGGATCCTACGCTCGTTGGGGCGATGATCAGGGCTGCACCATTTTTCGCTCGATCGAGCAAAATCCCGAGGGCTTGGACGGTTTTCCCGAGTCCCATGTCGTCGGCGAGCACTCCACCGATGCCCCAGTGTGCAAGCCTTGCAAGCCAGCCGTACCCGGTGACTTGATAATCGCGCAGGCTGGCTTGGAGTGTTTCGGGGACTTTTGGGTTGAGTTTGCGAGCACCGGCAAGGCGTGAGAGTGCGTCTTTCCAGGATTGATCGGCTTCGACGGAGATGTCGTTACCCAGGGCCTCTTCAACCACTGCGGTGCCTGCTTTCGAGACCTTGATCTCGCCGGCGTCACCGATCGAGACATCCTGGATGGCCCCAAGTCGTTGTCGTAAGGAGTCTGAGATTTGGGCGAATTGGCCATCCCCTAGGGGTACAAAGCGGCGGCCTTGGCGAAGGGCGGAGAGGAGTTCTGCCAGGGGTATTTCCAGGCCATTGAGTTCCGCAAATCCATCGAGGCCGAACCAATCGCGGCCACTGCTGAGTCGGACTTGGAGTCGCTGTGGAGTGATCTCGCCGACGACTTGCATCGGCTGGCTCTTGGGCCAGCAGACAGGTGGAGATTGGTCGCCGAGATTTTGCAATCGCTGCAGCAGATCGAGCGCATCGTCGGGAGTGGTGGCTATCCACGTATAGGGTCCATCGTAGGGGAGCAGTTGCAATTGGGCGCGATCGGCATACTCGTCGGCGCGTGAGGCTTCTTCTTCCAGGGCGCGTAGCAGTTGAAACCGTCCTGCTGTGGTCGCAACGCGGAGTCGCTCGGGGTCTTGTCCGGGGACTGGGGGTTCCACGACGGCATCGCAAGCCACCCGCAGGCCGACTTGGAGACCTTCTTTGCCTCGGGGTGAGAGGTGGAGTTCGATTTTTGGTTCGAGGGGTTGTTCGGGCCCGGCCAGAGCCTCGGGCAATTGGACTTCGAGTCGTTTGGGTTTAGCCACATGCACGATCAGGTCCGCAAATTTTTCCGCGGTGTCTCGATCCATGACCGCTTCGCGTCGCTCCGCGGCGCTCAGGTCATTTATCAGACGCAAGATGCGAGACTCGATGGTGCTCATCCACAGGATATGGCGTTCGCGATCGATGCGTAGCAGGAGTGATTCGGTGCTGTGGATGGTACCCAGGAAGATTGTTGGGTCTTCGTGGATTGCATCGATCCGAACGTTGGATTGGTAGACGGCTGGTTTGAATACCTCGGCTTGCTGTTCGACACGGACTTCCACGGGGACTTCGCGGATGCGCAGCGGGGTTTGGACCGGATCGTCCAGCGTGCAATTGGGGTGATCGATCAGCAGCCGCAGGCATTCTCGGATCACGCGGGGCGTTTGGCCTCGGTAGGAGTCCTCTGCGGATTGCAGCACGAGCACAAGCATTTTATCTGCCGGGTGGCCGAGTGCGATATCGGGAACCGAGTCAAAGTTGTCGCGGAGCAATCTGCCTTTGTTCCATCCCCCGCGTTTGCGAGAGGTTTGCAAGTAGGCTTGGATGTTCACTCCATAGCTCGAGTACTGCAAACGCCATTGGATACGTTGCAAGCGTCGATCGGGGTCCTCGTCCGGTTCGGCCTCAGCGAGCGTTTCTTCGATATCGGGTTTGAGGTAGACCAAGCTTTCGACCAGCTTTCGGCCAGCTTGGCGTCCATCGGTGACGCAGCTGAGCATCCATTCGATTGCATCGCTTGGGGATCGCTGGGTCAGATGCCGACGCAGATAATTCAGGCAATGAACTTGATGAACACAGGGCTTGGTCGCCTCGGTGCATGAGCAGGTCAACGCGATATTTCGGACGACTTTACTGGCCGTGACATCGCCGATTTGGTCGAGATGCTTTGGATCCAATTCGATCGCGATACCGGTTGTGAACTGGCCTTTGACCGGCGACACGCCTTCGAGTTCAAATTGAAATGCGAGCGAGCAGTCCGCATTCTTTAGCCTTGGCAGATCGTTGGAGGCGAAGTACCGCGACATGAGTAGCTGTTGCGGACGGAACCTCTTTTCTTGCTGCGCGATGGCGCTGAGGATGTGGACGACAAGACCGCTTGATTGCGGCAAGTCCAATTGAGCCAAGTTCGACATGCAGAATGCTGAATCTATCGATGAGTGATCTCGAAGTGCAAACCGACTAGTGTGGTCGATCCAGGGAACTTGGCAAGGCGAAATCGAGCTTGCCTGACCAAGAAGTCGACCAAGAATAAGGCTCTGGGTTTCGAGCGATCGCCCCAGAGGTTTGCTTGCATAAAAATGCTGCGGATATCTTCGGCTATCGCGGCTCTTTAGATGCTCAGGGACTTGACGGATCGATCGCCTTGGTGTAGGCCTCGATGCCTCCGACGATCGGCAGATCCAATTGGCAGCCATCGATGGAAAACTCCAACCGTGTGCCTGGCTCGGGCCAGAGTGTAAAGTCTCGATCGCTGGAGACCAGGACTAGGCCGAGCTGTTCCCCTGGCTGGAGGATTTGGTCGTCGGGTTGCAGTTCGAATTCCACGTCTCGAAACTCTCCCGGGACCATGGGCTTTTCGGTCCAGATCGATTCGGCGTTGGCCGGATCGGCCCAGCCGCGAGTGATCACATCGTCGGTGATCCGTTCGCTGTTGGTCCAGGGCAGGGAGACCAACCAAACGGTCAGGCACGCGGTGGGTTTGTCGCAAGCCACCCGCAGCTTGATGCGTGGAACTCCTGATAGGTGCAAGGGTGCGGTAAGTTTGGGCGTAGCATAGATCAGCCTGTGGTTGCTCCATTCGGCTTGGATCAACTGCGGGACACTGAACGAAAAGTTATCGATAACATCCTCGACAAGCGACTCCGCAGAGTCTGGCGCAGGGTCTGTCGTTGGGCTAGCACTCAGAGCTGGCCTTAGCTCTCCGATTCGCCGCCCGGAGCCTTGGGGTTTGAACGTCACGACTTTGGAATCAGGGTTCGGATAGTCCCCATAGGTTTCAGGTTTGCTATTGCGTTTGCCTTCGCGGACGATCCAGGCGTTTGGTCCTTCCATCGCCTTGTTGTCTTGACCGTAGAGGAACTGGGAGAACCATTGATTGAGGACCTGCACGGGTGGTTGTCCTCCGTGGCCTCCTTGGTGGTAGTAGATCTTGCAGGGCAAACCTTTCTTCTTGGCGGCTTGGTAGATGCGATAGCTGTGCTCGGGCATCACGTTCCAGTCGTTGAACGCGTGGGCCATGAGCATCGGTGCTCTCATACGATCGAGTTGGTGGATGTAGTCGCGGCTTTTCCAGAACTCGTTGTAGTCGCCGTTGGTCCGATCGAATTCCCTGAGCATCCCATCATCGCGGATGTTGCAATCGCAGAATTTGCGGGCGTTATCGTAACCAGAATTGATGAAGTCGTAGAGCACATCAATGTCTTCTCCCATGTAGCCGCCTGGGTGTCGGATCAAGCCATTCGAGCGGTAGTAATGGTAATACGAGGTGTTTGGAGCGATCGGGATGATGCATTCGAGTCCATCGACGCCGGTGGTGGCAGCCGCAAGGCACAGCGTGCCGTTGTACGAGGTGCCGATCATCCCGACTTTGCCAGTGCACCAGTAAGCTTTGACTTCGTCGGTTCCATCGATGCTGGTGAACCCTTTGGCGCGTCCATTGAGCCAATCGATGACGGCTTTGGGTGCGAGGGATTCGTTGGGACCACCGACGGTCGGACAGCCGTGCGAAAGGCCTGTGCCGGGGGATGCTGAGTGGACGACGGCAAAGCCTCGAGGTACCCACTCAGCGAGATGTTCACCACTGAGCCGTGGGCGTTTGGGTTGCTGGGGAATCGCCGGCGGTGTTTCGTGTTTGGGTGGGGGAGAATTCAGGTTTTGTCTGGGGTTCCACATATAGTCCGGGGAGTTCGAACCCGTGCCGGAATAATAGGGACTCGACTGATACACCACAGGTACTTTCAACCCTTGGGTCTCGGTCGGTTTGGGCCTAGTGACGCTCACATGAACACGATCGAGCTTGCCGTCTTTATCCGAATCGAATTCCGTTTCGACGAACAGATCGTGTTGAACCCAGTCGTCTTTGAAGGCCTCGACGACTTGGGCAAGCCCATCGACGAAGACGGCTTTGGCATCGGTCGATGCGACGGCGTCTTGGGCGAATGCCTCGCAGGGTACGCGCATAGATTGCAGGGTTAGAACCAGTCCGAATCCTAGCATGGTCCGATGCTGTTTCTTTATTTTCATGATGGTTCCTCTGGCGGCCTCGATTGGCCTTCGGCGAGTCGGCTTAGTTCGTTCCAAAAAGTGACGTACTTGTTGCGGTCCTTGATGTACTCGTCGTCGAATACGGCGTGTCGCAATTCCTCGCGCTGATCGACAAACTTCGAGTAGTCTCGGGGATCGTTGGGGTGAAAGACTGGACAGGGCTTGTCGTAGACGACCGTTGCCCCACGGTTGCCTTCGGTGTGGAAGCGGGACATGCCGATGACACGGTCGGCTACAAAGATGGCTTCATTGAGTTCGTGGGTAACCATCAAGATCGTGTACTCGGGCCGTTTGCCTTCGCGTTTGCGTTGAAGATTTTCTTGATAGAACCGCAGCAGCATGTATTGGAGATCCTCTCGCATGGCTTCGTCCAGGGCCCCAAAGGGTTCGTCGAGCAGCACGACCTTGGGCCTCATGATCAAGGCTTGGGCGACGGCGACTCGCTGTTTCATTCCTCCGGACATCTCTACGGGGTATTTTCCGCAGGCGTGGTCGAGTCCGACCTGCTTGAGAAAATCGCGGGCTTGGGCAAGATGTTGCTCTCGCTGTTTGAGGTACTTTGGGAACAGGACAAGCCGACTGAAGAAAGAGCTCTGATCGAGCTTCAAGCCAAAAGCGACGTTGCCTTCGGCGGTTAGAAAATCGTAGAGCGAGTATTGCTGGTAAACGATGCCGACGTTGCGTGTCGGGCCGGTGACCGGTTCGCCGTCGGCAAGGATTTCACCCTCGGAGGGCGGATGGGTTCCGAGGATAGCTTTTAAGAGTGTGCTCTTGCCGCAACCGCTTGGGCCGACGATTGCCACGATCTGGCCTGGCCAGATCTTGAGATTGATTCGATCCAAGACGGGGTAGTCCCCGAAGCGGTGCGAGAGGTTACGGATCTCTAACGCGTAGTCGCTCATGGCGAATGGTTGGGGGGTGGTGCGTGTTGTTCGGCGGATTGACCAACAATGAGTTTGATCAATTGTATCGCGCCGACGACTGCGGCGCCGGCGAGGATGCCGAAGAGGAAATCGAAGATCGCAGGTCCTAGCCAACCCAGTGGCAGGCCAAGCACAGGGATCGCATGCAGGGCATGCGCAAAAGACTCGCTCCAATGGTGCAAGGTTTCGAATTGATGGGTGACGATCCCGCCACCTACAAGGAACATCGCCGCGGTTCCGGCGATCGCCAGAAATCGAAGCAGATAGGGGGCCATCCACAGGATTCCAGCTCCGAGTTTTCGAAGCGTCTGATCCCATCGGCTCGAGCCTTGACGCGACAGCCAATGGAGTCCCAAATCGTCGAGCTTGACGATCCCTGCGACCAATCCGTACACGCCGATGGTCATCAATACACCCACCGCAAGCAACACGCCTAAGGTGACAGAAAACGGTTGTTCGACCAGGGTTCCGAGGGTGATGACGATGATCTCTGCCGAGAGGATAAAGTCGGTGCGAATCGCACCTTGGATCTTGTCCTTTTCGAGTTTCACCGGATCGATGTCCGGGTCGCTCATGGCCTGCAATCGCTTGGACTGGTCCTTCTGATTTTCATCGTGGCTTTTGGGATGAAGCCAAGAGTGAAGGAGTTTCTCGACACCTTCGTAGCAAAGATAGACCCCACCTACCATGAGCAGAGGCTTGATCGCCCAGGGAGCCAGGGCGGTGATGGCCAGGGCTGCGGGGATAAGGATGGCTTTGTTGACCGCCGAGCCGACGGCGACTCTCCAAACGACAGGCAGTTCACGATCGGCCGAGAGGCCGGTTACCTGTTTGGCGTTGAGAGCCAAGTCGTCACCCAAGACCCCAGTGGTCTTTTGGACTGCGACCTGGCTCATCGTCGAGACATCGTCGAGGATCGAAGCGATGTCATCCAGGAGAGTAAAGAGCGTAGCGCCTGCCATGTTGGCTGACTAGCCCTTCTTGGCTGCTTCGTAACGCTTGGATACTTCGTTCCAGTTGACGACATTCCAGAAAGCGGCGATGTAGTCAGGGCGACGGTTTTGGTACTTGAGATAATAAGCGTGTTCCCAGACGTCCAATGCCAGGATCGGAGTTCCTTCGATGCCCGCGACCGCTTTGCCCATCAGCGGGCCGTCTTGATTGGCCGTCGAGCCGATTTCTAGCTTGCCATTGTTGACGACCAGCCAAGCCCAACCCGATCCAAATCGTCCGACGCCTGCGGCTGCGAACTTTTCCTTGAAGGCGTCAAAGCTACCGAAGGTCGCTTCGATGTCTGCCAGCAGGGCACCAGAGGGTTTTCCACCTGCATTCCAACCGATGATGTTCCAGAAGAAGGTGTGGTTCCAGTGTCCACCGCCGTTGTTCCGAACCGCGTTGCGTTTGTCGTCGGGAAGAGCCGCAAGATTGGTGATGATTTCTTCGATCGATTTGTTCTCAAACGGAGTGCCTTCGAGGGCCTTGTTCAAATTGTTAACGTAGGCTTGATGGTGCTTGCCGTGGTGGATTTCCATCGTTTGTGCATCGATGTGGGGTTCCATCGCGTTGGATGCGTAGGGCAAAGGTGCAAGCGTAAAAGGCATTGTGGAGTCTCCTGGTAAACGAAACAACGGAAAACGAACAAATGGTTCGCTCGATCGAGTATAGTATAGGGTACCGCACCTGCGGTCCGATTAACTTAAGGTAGGAGCGATTTTTTTGCCAGTCCCAAGACCGTCTCTTGGTCGAGGTCTATCGAGAGAAAAGGTAGTGAGAAAAGGATGGAAATGTCGCAATCGCCTGTTTTTTTGGGGCCGGGCACACCCAGAAGTTGGCTCGCGCTCTGGGCTGAGGCCTGGCCGAGCCGCTGGGTGGTTTCCCCCGGAGGACTGGGGGCCTTTGGCAAATCGAAACGGCAGACAGGCAAGCAGGCAGGCATGTAAGCAGGCAAAATGGGCGACTCGGCCCATCGCTGGCAACGAACTTAACGTCGAACTGAAAAACCAATCGAAACCTGAATTATCTAGGATGCTTAGTGTGAGACGACCTATTTTACGGAAACTTGTTGCGACCCTAGGGCTGCTAGTCCCCACGGCAACTTGGGCCCAGGACCCGATTTCGTTCAATCGGGATATTCGCCCGATCTTATCGGACAATTGTTTTTTCTGTCACGGGCCTGACAAAAACAAACGCGAAGCCGACCTGAGGCTCGATACGAACGAAGGATTGCACGGCATCGCAAGCAGACCCGGCATCGAAGGCAAACCCGGCGTGGTTGTTCCGGGCAAACCCCAAGAGAGTTTGCTCATCGAGAGAATCCTCTCGGAGGATGCCCAAGACCACATGCCACCGGCGAGCAGCGGCAAGAAACTCACCGCAGAGCAGATCGAACTGCTCAAGCGTTGGGTAGCGCAAGGTGGCAAGTACGAGGGGCACTGGGCATTTTTGCCGCGCAAGGTCGCTGGCCAAGCAGGGGGTGCGATTGCTCTGAGCGACCAGCAGATACGCGATCGCATCGATGGGCTGATCGCCGCCGATCTAACCAAGCAAGGACTTGTCCCGAGTCCCAAAGCCGATCGGATAACGCTGCTTCGACGACTATATATGGATCTGATCGGTCTGCCACCTACGGAAGATCAGGTGCAAGAGTTTCTTGCTGATAACAGCCCAGATGCTTACCAAAAACTCGTCGATCGCTTGCTTGCCTCCCCGCACTTTGGAGAACGGATGGCGATGTGGTGGATGGACTTGGTCCGCTATGCCGACTCGGTGGGATACCACGGGGACCAAGAGATGAGCGTCTCTCCGTTTCGCGAGTATGTGATCCGTTCGTTCAACAACAACAAACCTTTCGACACCTTCACGATCGAGCAGCTAGCCGGGGACCTTTTGCCCGCACCGACGCTCGAACAAAGAGTCGCTTCGGGCTACAACCGGCTCGGGATGATGAGCGCCGAGGGAGGTGTGCAGGATCGGGAGTATCTAGCCAAGTACATGGCCGAGCGTGTGCGAAACGCCAGCGGAGCCTGGCTCGGGATCACCCTCGGATGCGCCGAGTGCCACGACCATAAATTCGACCCTCTCTCGACGAGGGACTTTTACAAGTTCGGGGCATTCTTTGCCGACATCAAGGAGCGGGGGCTCTATTCGGGAGCAAACTCCGACGGGAACTGGGGGCCCTTTGTGAAAGTCCCTACCGAGCAAGAGCAGCAAGAGCTCAAGTCGCTCGATCAGCAGATGTTGCAGGTTCAGAACCTGATCGATCAAAACACACCGGAGCTGCTTGCAGACTTCGATGCATGGCAAGCCGCCCAGGTGCCTTGGACGACCCTCAAAGCCGATGCGATCGTGTCGCTCGAGGGAGCGACGCTCAAAGCGATGCCCGATGGGTCTTTTTTAGCGAGCGGCAAAAATCCCTCGACCGACTCGTACCTGTTTACCAGCAGCCAATTGCCCGCGGGGGTGACGGCGTTTCGTCTGGAGGTCTTGCCCGACGACTCGCTACCTGGCAAAGGACCCGGCCGAGCCGGCAACGGCAACTTTGTACTCACTGAGTTTGTCGTGCATCATCGCTTGGCCAACGGACCGACCAACAATGTCTCACTAGCCAACCCCAGCGCCACGTACGAACAGATCGGAGCCATCGAAGGGAACCCCTATGGCAAATGGTCCGCCGAGGGTGCCTTGGACAACGATGCCAAAGGTCGCAAATGGGGTTGGGCGGTTATGGAGCAGGTAGGCAAGTCCCATGCGGCGATCTTTGAGACCGCCGAGGATTTGAAAATCGGCCCTGGGGATTCGATCGTCGTGGGGCTCTGGCAGAACCTGGACAACCCTCAACACACCATTGGGCGTTTTCGCTTGTCGGCAACGACGGCCAAGCGTCCAGTGCGAGCCTCAACGAGTTTGCCAACGGAGCTCGAAGGAGTTTTGGCCAAGTCTCAAGCCGACCGCAGCGACGAGGAGCGAGCCAAGCTGTTGGTTTACTACCGTTCGATTGCACCGAGGTTAGAACCGCAGCGAACGGAGCTAGCGGCATTGCGCAAGAATCGCGATGAGCTCGAAAAACGGACTGCATCGACGCTGGTTACAGAAGCGGTCCCGCCCAGAATGGTGCGGGTCTTGGCCAGAGGAAATTGGATGGATGAAGCCGGCGAAGTGGTATTGCCGGCGTTCCCTCAATCGCTGGCAACTTTGACCGCGGGTGTTACCCCGGACTCCTCGGGTCGACTGACGCGGTTGGATTTGGCCAAGTGGATCGTCGATCCGAATCATCCACTGACCACTCGGGTGGTGAGCAATCGATTGTGGAAGCTATTTTTCGGGGCGGGGATTTCACGCAAACTCGATGACTTGGGTGCTCAAGGCGAATGGCCTACGCATCCGGAGCTTCTCGACGAGCTTGCTCAATGGATGATCGACACGGGTTGGGACGTCAAGCGTTGGATCAAGACCGTGGTGATGACCGAGTCCTATCAGCGATCATCGAATGCACCGAGCGATGTTCGGGACAAGGATCCTTACAATCGCTATTTAGCTCGGCAGAGCCGCTTTCGATTGGATGCCGAGATGGTTCGAGACAATGCGCTGAGCGTCAGCGGACTGCTCGTCACCAAACTCGGGGGCCGTAGCGTTCGGCCTTATCAGCCCCCTGGCTATTGGGCCTATTTAAATTTCCCGCAGCGAGAATGGCAGAATGGGGCAGGGGAGGAGCTTTATCGACGAGGTCTCTATACGCACTGGCAACGCCAGTACTTGCACCCGAGTTTGCTCGTTTTTGATGCTCCGAATCGCGAGGAGTGCACCGCGGAGCGTCCAAGATCCAATACCCCTTTGCAGTCGTTGGTATTGCTCAACGATCCGGCGTATATCGAGGCAGCTCGCAGCTTTGCGGAGTTGATTGCAAGGCACACTGGGGATGTGTCGACCAAACTCGAATATGCGTTTCAGAGGGCTTTGTCCAGATCCCCGACGGACAAAGAGAAAGAGGTTTTGGTCGGGTTGTACACATCGCACTTCGAGCAGTTCAAGAGTTCGGCTGCGGCGGCCAAGGAGCTCTTGAGTGTCGGGAGTAGGCCGGCTGCAAGCGACCTCGACGTAGCCGAATTGGCCGCGTGGACGAGCGTGGCTCGTGCCCTGATGAACTTGCACGAGTTCATCACACGTTATTGATTGTTGAACATTGATTGTTGAACACGAAAGTACTTGTGTCGATTTTGTAGTGTAGATTGTTTTAGTGTAGATTTTTTAGGGTCGTGATGACATGAGTTCGCACATCGATTGGATTGGTCGCAGGACGTTTTTGCAGCGGCCTGGAATAAGTCTTGGTGCCATGGCTCTCGGATCGCTCCTTGGGCGTCGCACATGGGCCGACCAAGCGGATGCTCTGGGTGCTTCGAAAGGGACGATTCAGCCCTTGCATCATGCTCCCAAGGCCAAGCGGGTGATCTGGTTGTACATGGCCGGTGGGATGACCCACTTGGAGACGTTTGATCACAAGCCCAAGCTCGCACAGATGCATGGCAAGCCGATGCCAGAGTCGATCACCAAAGGTCAGCAGATCGCGCAGCTACAGGGGCAGAAGCTCAATTGTTTCGCCCCCCAGCACAGCTTCAAGCCGTGGGGGAAAAGCGGTCAAGTCATCTCGGAGATTTGGCCGCAGTTGGCATCCAAGTGCGCCGACGACATGTGCATCGTGCGATCGCTGCATACTGATGCGATCAATCACGATCCAGCCCATACGTTCATGAACACCGGATCGATGATCAGCGGTCGGCCGGCGATGGGGTCTTGGTTGCTTTATGGTTTAGGTGCCGAAACAGAGAACATGCCAGGATTTGTCGTGATGGTTTCGACGGGCAAGTATGGGCAGAGGCAGCCCATCGCTGCGCGTCAGTGGCATTCAGGTTTCTTGCCCGGGCAGTATCAAGGGGTTGAGTTTCGCGGGACAGGGGATCCGGTTCTTTACGTGGGGAATCCCAAGGGTGTCGATGTGCAAAAGCAGCGGCAGGTGGTCGATGCGATCGCCTCGCTAAATGGTCTTGCTGACCAGAGGCTCGAAGATCCGGAGATCGCTACACGGGTCAGGCAATACGAGCTAGCGTTTCGGATGCAGGCCAGTGTCCCAGAGCTTATGGATGTTTCCAAAGAGCCCGAGCACATTTTTGATTTGTATGGGACCAAGGGTGGCGATGGTTCGTTTGCATCGAATTGTTTGCTAGCTCGGAGATTGGCCGAGCGGGGCGTTCGGTTCATCCAGCTATACCATCGAGATTGGGATCACCACGGGGCGGTCAAGGCGCACTCGGAGGGGACGGCCAAGGAGGTTGACCAAGGGGTCGCGGCGTTGATCACGGATTTGAAGCAGCGAGATATGCTCAAGGACACGATTTTGGTGTTTGGTTCGGAGTTCGGTCGAACGCCGATGGCTCAAGGGGACGGACGCGACCATCACTTGGCCGGTTTCACGATGTGGTTTGCCGGTGGCGGGTTCAAACCTGGATTCAGTTATGGAGCCACCGACGAGTTTGGTTACCATGCCGTCGAGAATGTCGTTTCGGTGCATGATATCCATGCGACGCTGTTGCATCAGTTGGGGATCGACTACCAGCGGTTCAGTTACAAGTTCCAGGGGCTCGACTCACGGCTGACCGGCGTGGAGCCTTGCCGAGTGGTGCATGAGCTTATTTCGTAATCTCTCGATGCGGATCGAGCAGAGCTCAAGTTGGTTGCATCCAAGGAGGTTAGAGGTTTGAAGAATTCCGACGAGCACTGGATGGCCATGGCTTTGGAGTTGGCCAAGGGGGGGCAGGGCTGGGTCGAGCCCAATCCGATGGTCGGGTGCGTGGTGGTCCGAGACGGGGAGCTGATTGCAAGCGGGTTTCACGAGCGCTTCGGAGGACCGCATGCCGAGGTCCATGCGCTTCGGGGCTTGGATGCCGAGGTCCTTTCTCAATCAACAGTCTATGTGACGCTTGAGCCTTGTGCCCATCATGGCAAGACTCCACCGTGTGTCGAATTGCTTTTGAGCAAGCCGGCGAATCGAGTGGTCGTAGCGATGGAAGACCCGTTTGAAAAAGTTGCAGGGCTGGGGATTTCCAGGCTTGAGCACGAGGGGATGGATGTCACGGTTGGTGTGCTCGATGAGCAAGCCCGCAGGCTCAATGCCCCGTATCTGAAGCGACTAGCTAGCGGATTGCCTTGGGTGATCACCAAGTGGGCAATGACACTCGACGGAGCGATAGCGACCGGTTCTTTGGACTCGAAGTGGATATCCAATGAGTTGTCTCGGCATCAAGTGCATCGCTTGCGTTCAAGGGTCGATGCGGTTGTGGTCGGGAGTTCGACGGTTCTTGCGGATGATCCTTTGTTGACCGCTAGGCTAGGCCCTGGTGAGCACGTTGCACGCACAGCGATGCGAGTGGTTCTGGATCGACGATTTCGGACGATGGAATCCAGTCAGCTAGTTCGCACCGCCAGGGAGGCTCCTGTGATCGTGGTCGTTGATCGAGAGGCACTTGCGAGGGTTCCTGACAAGAGGCAAGCCTTTGAGAGGGCCGGAGCAGAGTTCTTTGAGTTGGAAAGAGGGCAATCGCAAGAGCCTGCGGCTGGCTTGGAACATGTGCTTCGAGAGATCGTCAGGCGTGGTGGAACGAACGTTTTGGTCGAGGGGGGAGCCATGGTCATGGGGAGTTTGTTTGATGCGAGGCTGGTTGACCAAGTCGAATGTTACATCGCCCCGAAGGTTGTCGGTGGCATCGAAGCGCGGCGGGCGGTCGGGGGGCTCGGGGTCGAATCGATCGCTTTGGGGGCGGGATTTCAGGAAACACATTGGGAAACGCTGGGAGCGGATCTACATTTCTCTGGGATTTTGGCAAGGTGTCCGATCGACTGACGTTAGGGTGCGGAGTAGTTCAATGTCGGTTTTTTGCTGCATTTACACTGTCGACTCGCCTGATTCGCTTGACAGTAACCCCCGGGACCAGTTGTAATAACGCAATGCACCACCGTGGCGGCTTGTCGCGACGGAATGGACTACGAGGTCTAATTTTCTACTAACCCAGATTTGAGGAAGTACGATGCTCACAAAACTTTTACTAGCGATGTGCTTGGCCACCATGCCTTTGTGCTTGGTCGGTTGCGATTCGGGCGGTGAAAACCAAGTTGGTACTGGCAGCAAGGAGCCACCACCGGACGTCAAGAAGCGGATTGAAGAAGAAGCCGCCATGCGCAACAAGGCTGCAGCGGATGCCGCAAAGAATCCTACTCCATCCGACGGACGTGCGGCTCCTGCAGGGGGCTGATCCTTTTACGGATGTTCACATGATTGGAAAAACCTCCAGCAAATCTGGAGGTTTTTTCATTCCTTGCGAGAGCTTGTTGCCCCAGGAACTGCCAGCTTTGCAAGTGTGTATCCGCACAATGTTGCTGAGGCGATCGGGGAATTCTACGACAGTCAGACGGAT
>Ga0114972_10001347_pt1 | contig 18428 bp, 15 predicted proteins | sample M_140807_EF_Meta_FD_87354 | JGI IMG/M metagenome (GOLD analysis project Ga0114972, IMG submission 87354) | Freshwater microbial communities from Lake Montjoie, Canada to study carbon cycling - M_140807_EF_MetaG | ecosystem: Environmental > Aquatic > Freshwater > Lake | place: Lake Montjoie... | reverse complement strand
GGGGCGCGGCGACCTCCCCGAGCAGCGCCGATTGGTCGAATTCGCGTACCCGCGCGTCCTCACCGGCATCGCCCTCGGCATGGATCGTCAGCCCGATGCGCCCGGCGTTCCCGGGCTCGGTGGGCAGGCTTGCCCAGTGGTGCTGTGCGGCCGCCTGCCGCAGCGAATCGAGCAGCGCGCCATAGCGCATGACCTGGCCGAGTGCCGGTACGCCCAATTCGTCGGCGACGATCCGGGTGCGGCCCAGATGCCCGGAGATCGAGACCTCGACGCGGCCGATCCGGCCGGCCGCAGGCAGCGTCGCGATGCGCCCGAGCAACTGGCAGCTGCCATGCGAGACCGCCAGCACGCGGGCCGCCAGACCCGCCGGGATCGGCTCGGATGGCACAGGCAGCGGATCGAGCGCAATCGCGCTCGAGGGCACACCACGACGAACCAGAAACAGCGCGCAGGCCAGCCCGACCGGCCCGGCCCCGGCGATCCGCCAGAGCGGCTCGCTCATGCTGCCCGCATCAGCGCTTCGATATCGGCGGCGGTCTTGGGCACATCGCCGGTGATGATCTCGCAGCCGGACTCGGTCACCAGCGCATCGTCTTCGATGCGGATGCCGATGTCGTGATAGGCCGCCGGCACATCGGCGGCGGCCCGCACATAAATGCCCGGCTCGACCGTCAGCACCATGCCGGGGCGCAGCACGCGCCAGGGCTTTTCGCTGCCGGCCTGGGCAGCTTCGCCGGGTTCGCGATAGCCGCCGCAGTCGTGGACGTCCATGCCAAGCCAGTGGCCGGTGCGGTGCATGTAAAAGCGCCGGTAGCTGCCGCTCTCGATGGCGCCATCGAGCGATCCGCTGAGGAGGCCGCAATCGATCATGCCTTGTGCAAGCACCCTGACCGCCGCGTCGTGCGGATCGATGAAGCGCATGCCCGGGCGTGTGGCGGCAATCGCGGCCGCCTGGGAATCGAGCACGATGTCGTAGAGCGCGCGTTGCGCACCGCTGAAGCGGCCGTTGACCGGGAAGGTGCGGGTGATATCGGAGGCATAGCCGTCGAGCTCGCAGCCGGCATCGATCAGCAGCAGATCACCGTCGCGCAGGGCGTCGGCATTGTCGCGATAGTGAAGCACGCAGGCATTGCGACCGCCGGCAACAATCGATCCGTAAGCCGGGAACTGCGATCCGTGGCGCCTGAATTCATGGAGCAGTTCGGCTTCGATCTCGAACTCGCGACGTCCGGGCTTTGTGGCCTGCATGGCCCGCACATGGGCCTGTGCCGAGATGCGCGCTGCCCGCTGCATCAGGTCGACTTCGGTGGCGTCCTTGATGAGCCGCATTTCATCGAGCAGTGCGTTCAGGTCGTAGGCGGTGGCCGGCGCGTTCACGCCGGCGCGCGCCTGGGCGCGCACTGCGGCGAGCCAGCGCTGCACGCAGGCATCGGTCTCGGGGCGCTCGGCGAGCGCATAAAAAAGCGCCGGCTGATCGGCCAGCAGGTGCGCCATTTGCGCATCGATGCTGTCGATCGGAAATGCGCTGTCGAAGCCGAAGCGTTCGGCGGCGGCATCCGGGCCGAAACGAAAGCCGTCCCAGATTTCACGCTCCTCGTGCTTTTCGCGGCAAAACAGGATCGATCGGCTCGAGTTGGCATCGGCCACGATGACCACGACCGCTTCGGGCTCGGGGAATCCGCTCAGGTAATGAAAGTAGCTGTCGGAGCGGTAGGGATAGTGAGCATCGCGATTGCGGATGACCTCGGGCGCTGTGGCGACGACCGCCACGCCGCCGCCACGGGCGCGCATCAGGTCGGCCAGCTTCAGGCGTCGGGACAGGTAGGGTTGCATGATGGCCTCAGGGTCTGTCGGATGCTCGGGACGGAGCATCAGGATTCGTCAATTGTGCATCGAGTCGTGCCAGGCGCTGCGGTGTACCCACGTCGGTCCAGCGGCCGTCATGCCGCTCGGCACCCGCAAGACCCTGAGCGGCAGCCTGTCGCAGCAGCGGCGCGAGCGGCGCGCGGCTGCCGCGCGCCACGCTTCGGAACAGTCGGGGGTGATAGATGCCGATGCCCGAGAAGGTCAGGCGCGGTGTGTCGGCATCAGCGCGTCGTGCCGCATCGGGCAGACCCCCGTCAAGTCGGCCGCCATCCAGCACAAAGTCGCCGGCGGGATGATGCTCGGGGTTGTCGACCAGCACACACCAGGCGAGCCAGTCGAGCGCGGTGAGCTGTTGGCCGATCGAGCGTGCCCGTGCCGGATCCCAGTCGCACCAGATATCGCCGTTGATGACCAGAAACGGATCGTCACCCAGCATCGGCAGCGCCTGGGCGATGCCCCCGGCCGTCTCGAGTGCCTGCGACTCAGGCGAATAGCGAATCGACAGGCCCCAGCTCGAACCATCGCCCAGCGTGCGTTCGATCTGCTCGCCGAGCCAGGCATGGTTGATCACCACCTCGCGAAACCCCGCGCCGGCCAGTCTGCGAAGATGCCAGCCGATCAGCGGCATGCCGCCCGCCGGCAGCAGCGGTTTCGGGCAGACATCGGTGAGGGGGCGCATTCTTTCGCCGCGGCCGGCGGCCAGGATCATGGTGCGCATGGGTAGCCTGAGCGATCGCCGAGTGCGTTCAGAAGGTATGGCCGATGCGCTGGCCGTGGCCCTCGATGCGGTCGATCAGCCGCGACAGCGGTGCCAGCGTCACATAGCGCGCGGCCACTTCCTGCACATAGCGCAAGACCAGGGGCAGATCGGCGAGATAGCGATCCTTGCCATCGCGATGGCTGAGCCGGGCGAAGATGCCCAGCACTTTCAGGTGGCGCTGCAGGCCCATCCACTCGAAGTCGCGATAGAAGTCGCCGAAGTCGGCGCGCACCGGCAGCCCCGCCTTGCGGGCCCGCTCCCAGTAGCGCACGGCCCAGTCGATGATCTGCTCTTCTTCCCAGCGGATGTAGGCATCGCGCAGCAGCGAGACCAGGTCGTAGGTGATCGGCCCATGGACCGCGTCCTGGAAGTCGAGGATGCCCGGATTGCCTGCGCCCTCGATCACCATCAGGTTGCGCGAATGGAAGTCTCGGTGAACGTCGACCTGCGGCTGCGCCAGAGTGTTCTGGAGGATGGCCTCGAAAGCGGCATCGAGCACCGCCTGCTCGGCGGCATCGAGGGTGATGCCTTTGTGGCGCGTGACATACCACTCTGGAAAGAGCTGCAGCTCGCGCATCAGCAGCTCACGGTCGTAGGGCGGAAAGCTCGCCGGATCGCTGGCAAGCTGCAGGCGGATCAGCGCATCGATGGCATCGCGGTAGAGGGCGGGCGCGGTGGCCGCAGACAGCTGCGAGAGATAAGTGGTGGATCCGAAGTCCTCGAGCAGCAGCAGGCCACGAGGCAGATCGGCGGCGACGACTGTCGGCACGCTGACGCCGCTGCGCGCAAGGACCTCGGCGGCGTGAACGAAGGGAGCACAGTTTTCCTGGGGCGGTGGCGCGTCCATCACGATCAGGCTGCCGCGCCGGCCGGCAGCGGGGTCGACGAGGCGGGCGTCGGGATGGGTGTCGACGCGGAAGTAGCGTCGAAAACTCGCATCGTCGGAGGCTGGGCGCAGACTGTCGATGCACAGGCCGAGCCCATCGGGCAGGCTCGAGAGCCATGAGCCAAGGAGCGCGAGGCGAGCATCGGCAGGCGTCGGGGAAATCGGGGCGGCAGTCGTGTTCAGAGCGGTATCCGGCGGGGGTGTCCTGCGATTGCAGATCGTCTCCCTATAATACGAGATCGTCGTGCTGCGCCCAGGGCGCCCTCCTGAGTCGCCTCACATGCGTCGACCTCCGCCTGTCAAAGGTTTATCCGCCGCGATGGCTGCAGCGCTGGCCGGTCTCGCGACCGCCGGCTGGGCGCAGGGCCCCGAGGCTGTGCCGTCCAGGGACCCCATCGAGCAGGCGGGCGTGAGTCTGCGTCAAGAGACCGAGCTGCGCGAATCGAATCTGCTTTCTCGCACACCGCGTCCGGTGTTTGGGCGCGGTGCGGTCGTCACAGGACGCACCGATCGCGAAACGACGCTCGAGGGCGATGCCGAAATCCGGCGTGGCAGTACCGTGATCCGGGCCGACCGGATCACCCGCTACGACGCCGAGGACGATGTGATCGCCATCGGTAACGTGCGCCTGAGCCGAGAGGGGCAGATCTTTACCGGGCCGCAGCTTCAGATCGGTCTCGATTCGCTCGAGGGCGTCTTCGCCTCGCCCCGCTATCAGCTGCCGGCTACGGGTGGCAGCGGCAGCGCAAGCCGCATCGATTTTCTGAACCGCGACCAGCTGCTGATGGCGGATGCCACCTACAGCACCTGCAAGCCGGACGACCCCGACTGGTATCTCAAGACTGATGAGCTCCTGATCGACCGTGCCCAGGACGAGGGCATCGCCAAATCGGCAGTGCTCTATTTCAAGGATCTGCCGATCTTTGCGGCGTCATCGATGGGTTTTCCGCTGGCCGACGAGCGGCGCAGCGGCTTTCTGGCGCCGATTTTCTCGCAGTCCTCGACCATGGGCACCGAGGTGATGCTGCCGTACTACTGGAACATCGCACCCAATCGGGACATGCTCCTGTCGACCAATTACAGCGCCCGACGCGGCTTTCAGTTAACCGGCAATGCCCGTTCGATTGACGGTAACCCAGGTCAGCCGCCGATCTCGATCGGCACCACGCAGTTCGAAGTGACGCCCTACGATCTGGTGGCCGACCGAACGCGCTGGATGATCAACAGCAGCTACGTGAACAATAACTACCTTGGCTGGACGGCTGGCTACACGTTTCGCGCTGTGTCGGACGAAAATTACTTCGTCGATTACTCGAAAAGCATCCTTCAGAGCGCCGATCGCAGTCTGTTGCGCAATGCCTATATCGGACGGCAATTCGGCGACTGGACCGTGCGCGCCAGCGTCACCGACTACCAGAACATTCTCGATGCCCGCGCCTCGCCACCCTACAACCGCCTGCCGCAACTGGTCATCGCGAATCAGCAGCGTGATGTCAATGGCTTCGATCTCGGGATGCTCTCGGATACCAATGATTTCAAGAGCAGTCTGGCCAATTCGGCGCAGGGTTGGCGAAGCAATTTCGTGCAGACCGTGTCCTATCCGCTGCTCGGGCCGGCCTGGTTCATCACGCCGCGCGCGACCATGCGTGCCACCGCCTATCGACTCGAGACCAATCCGTCCGGGCCCAATGACATCGGCATCGCGGTGCCGACGGTATCGATCGATTCCGGCCTGATCTTCGAGCGCAACACGAGCTTCGGTGGCCGCAATGTCGTCCAGACCCTCGAGCCGCGGCTGTTCTACGTTTATACGCCGTACCACGATCAGGGCACGCTGCCCAACTTCGACACCGCCCAGGCCGACCTCAATCTGTCGACGCTCTTCAACGAGAACGTCTATATCGGCGGTGACCGGGTCGCCGATGCCAATCAGCTCACCGCCGCAGCGCTCAGCCGGATCATCAATCCCGACACCGGCGTCGAGGGCCTGCGCCTTGGGTTGGCCGAGCGCTTTTACTTCACGCCGCAGCGGGTCACGCTGCCGGGGCAGGTGCTTCCCTACAATGCCACGCCGTCACGCTCCGATCTGCTGATGCTGGCATCCGGCAACCTCGGCGGTGGCCACACCATCGACGCCGGTGTCCAGTTTTCGGTCGCGGATCACTCGATGCCGCGCATGGGCGCCTCCTGGCGCTGGTGGCCGTCCTATGACCGCATCGTCAACCTGGCGGTGCGTTACAAGGAGGCGGACTACTCCCAGATCGATGCGTCCTGGCGCTGGCCGATCAGCGGCCGCTGGAACTCGGTGGGGCGTGTGAATTATTCGGTGCTTCGCGAGCAGTACGATTCGACGATCGGCACCAATGTGGCCGTGCAGCCGCAACTGCTGGAGGGGCTGATGGGTTTCGAATATCAGGAAGACTGCTGGACCCTGCGTTTTGTGGTCCAGCGCTATCTGACCTCGACCTCGACCAGCACCAACGCAATCTTTGCCCAGCTCGAGCTCAGTGGCCTGGGTCGCTTCGGTCTGGACCCGTTCGATATACTCCGGCGCAACATCCCCGGTTATCGACCACCCTCGCGTCGCGAATCTCCGCCTTCGCGGTTCTACGGATACGAATGAAGATTTTCTTGATCGTGCGGCTGCTGGCGTTCTTGCTTGCCTGCGCCTGCCTGTCTGTTGCAACGGCGCAGTCGTCCGGCAAGCCGGCGACGCCGGCAGACACGACGACCGGCATGACGGTCAGGCCAACGCCCGCGCCTGCGGCCGGCGGGTCGTTTGCCATTCCCCGACTGTCCTTGCCCATGCCTGAGGCTGCACCGGTCTCGGCGCCCAGTCGGCTGCCGACCGAACCGGTCCTGGTCGATCGCATCGTCGCGATCGTCAACGCCGAGGCGATCACTGATCGCGACTTGCGCCAGAAGGTCGATGCGATCAGCCGCAGGCTCAAGACCCAGGGGGTCGCCTTGCCGCCGCCGCAGGAACTCCAGCGCCAGGTGCTCGAGCGAATGGTCAATGATGCCGCCCAGTTACAGGCTGCCCGCGATCTCGGTATCCGGATGGACGAAGTCACCATCGACCGAGCCATCGCCCGAATCGCGCAGGAGTCGCAGCTCTCGGTTGCGCAATTTCGCAGCCGGATCGAGGCCGACGGCATGTCTTTTCAGTCCTTTCGTCAGGACATCGCCGGCGAACTGACGATTGCCCGTTTCAAGGAGCGCGAAATCGATTCGCGTATACAGGTGTCCGAGTCCGAGGTCGATGTCTACCTTGCCGAGCAGAAAACCGCAGCAATCGAATTCAACATTGCGCAGATTCTCGTGGCACTCGGTGAGGATGCGCCGGCCGACAAGGTTGCGAAGGCCAGGCAGCAGGCCCAGGCCATCGTCAGGATGGGACGCAGCGGAACGGATTTTGCTCGCATCGTCAGCAGCCTGGCGTCCACCGGTGATCCGGTGCAGGGCGGCCTCACCGGGATGCGGACGGTCGATCGACTCCCCGCCCTGTTTGTCGAGGCGGTGATGCCGCTCAAGCCAGGTGAGGTGGCCGACGAAGTGCGCAGCCCCGCCGGATTCCATATTCTCAAGCTGATCGAGCGGCGCGGCGGCGGATGGTCCAGCGCCGCCAGCGGCCCGGTCAAGCAGACCCGGGTTCGCCATATCCTGATCCGGGTCAATGAGCTCAATACCGAAACCGAGGTGATCCGACGCCTGACCGAAATCGCCGAACGCATGAGAGCCGGCACGGTCGACTTTGCAGATATGGCGCGACAGTATTCGGTCGATGGCAGTGCCGGGCAGGGCGGAGACCTCGGTCTGGTTTATCAGGGCGATACCGTGCAGGAGTTCGAGCGTGCGATGGATGCGCTGGCAATCGGGCAGATCAGCGATCCGGTGCAGTCGCCCTTCGGCTATCACCTGATCCAGGTCATCGAGCGCCGTACCGACGAGGCGTCTCCTGAACGTGTCCGCTCGGCGACCCGCAATCTGTTGCGCACTCGAAAGTCGAACGAGCGTTTTCAGGAATGGACCACTGAGGTTCGAGACCGCGCTTACGTCGAATATCGCCTCGACGAAAATTGAAGCATGCGCCGCGCAAGCGTTTTGGTCAGCATTTCCTGACTGACGCATCGATCCTGGCCGGTATCGGCGATGCGGTCGATCCCCGCGACGGCGAACGCCTTGTCGAGATCGGCCCCGGACTCGGTGCACTGACCGGCGAGTTGCTCGATCGGATCGGCCATCTCGATGCGGTCGAGATCGACCGTGATCTGGTTGCGCGCCTGCGCAAGACCTGGCCCCCGGCAAGGCTGACGGTTCATGAGGCCGATGCACTGAGTTTCGATTTCGCGGCCCTGGCCGGGGCGGGGCGCCTGCGGCTGGTCGGCAATCTTCCCTACAACATCTCGAGCCCGCTGCTCATCCGCTTGCTGGCGTATGGCGCGGTGATCGTCGATGCGCACTTCATGCTGCAAAAGGAAGTTGTCGATCGCATCGTCTCGGTGCCAGGTATCGCTGATTTCGGGCGCCTGAGCGTGATGATGCAGGCTTGCTTCAGGGTCGAGAAGCTTTTCGATGTGCCGCCCGAGGCCTTCGATCCGCCGCCTCGGGTCATGTCGTCGGTGGTCCGACTGCGGCCGCGCGCAGCGCCGCTTGCGCGTGACATCGCGACCCTCGAGCGACTCATGGCGGCAGCCTTCGCCCAGCGGCGCAAGATGCTGCGCGGCACGCTGCTGCCCTGGCTGCGCGAGCAGGGCCTCGATCTCGAGCAGGCTGGTCTTGCGCTCGAGCCGACCGCCCGGCCGGAGGAAATTGCGGTCGAAAGCTGGTGCAGGATTGCCGACGCGCTGTGGTCGCTCAGTGAGCGCTGCGCTCGATGAGCTCGATCTTGTAGCCGTCCGGGTCCTGCACGAAAGCGATCACGGTCGAGCCGCCCTTTACCGGACCGGCCTCGCGGGTGACCATGCCGCCAGCGGCCTTGATCCGGGCGCAGGTGGCTGCGGCATCGGCGACTGCGATTGCCAGATGACCGAAGGCGGTGCCGAGTTCGTACTGATCGACACCGTAGTTGTAGGTCAGCTCGATTTCGGCATGCTCGGGGTTGCTGCCGTAGCCGACGAAGGCGAGGGAGTATTTCTGCTCGGGACGGTCGGTCGTGCGCAGCAGCGTCATGCCCATCATCGTGGTGTAGAACTCGATCGAACGTTGCAGGTCGCCGACCCTCAACATGGTGTGCAGCATTCTCATGGTGTATTTCGCCTTCAGCTCAGGGTGAGGTCATCGGGAAACTGCTTCAATTGCTGGCGCGCAATGTCGAACTCGGGCAGCAGTGACTGCACGGTGGCCCAGAAGTCGGGACCGTGATTCATTTCCTTCAGGTGTGCCAGTTCGTGGACCACGACATAGTCGATGATCTCGATCGGAAAGTGCACCAGCCGCCAGTTCAGCCTGATCGATCCGTCGGGCGCGCAACTGCCCCAGCGGGTGCGCGCCGACGACAGGCGAAGCTGCGTGGGCGCGGCGCCCAGACGCTCGCTGTAGATCGGCAAGCGTTCGCGAAACACCGCCCGGGCCTGCGTCTGCATCCAGGCCTGGACCGCATTCTTGAGCTGGCCGGCATCAGCCTGCGCCGGCAGTCCGACGCGCAGCGTGTCGTGGTCGACCGAGACACCGCGGGCCCCGGCATCGATCCGCATGGTCAGCGTGCGACCGAGAAAGGCGACCGTGCCGCCGTCCTCCCAGCGCACCGCCAGGCGTTCGCGCCGACCCGCGTGTTCGCGCCATTCGACCAGTTTGCGAAGGATCCAGGCCTCCTTGGCAGACAAGGCCGAATCGATTTCGGCAATGCCGACCCAGCGGGGGGCGGTCACCCGCAGCCCTGAGTCGTCGACGCAAAAACCGATCGTGCGACGACGCGATCGGCGCAGTTCGTATTCGACCGGATGGCCGCCCAAACGCGTGAGTCGGCGCGAGACGCCAGGTGGCTGGGTGACCGGTATGCCGCCTGCATTCGGGGCCGGCGGCACAGGCCGCGACGCCGGCGCGCGCGCAGGCGTCGGCGCGATCTGATCGAACAGCGGCAGGGTCAGTTGCAGGGCCGCATCGCCTGCCGCACGGGCCAGATCACGAAGTCGCTTCATGCATCGCTCCTGCAGCGGGGTGGCCGGGGGTGTCACGGTAAGCACCGGGATCGATGCGTCGCATCTCGGATTCGATCCAGTTCATCACATCGGCATTGACCTGATCAGGTCGGCGATTGGCGGTCTGGATCGGCGGGCCCACCGAAACCGTAATCAGTCCCGGTGATTTGATGATCGGTTTTTTCGGCCAGCAGTGCCCTGAATTGACCGCAATCGGCACAACCAGTGCCCCGGTGCGGATCGCGAGCCTTGCGCCGCCGCTCTTGTACTGGCCCTGCTGGCCGACCGGAATGCGCGTGCCTTCCGGGAACATGACGATCGAGCGGCCTTCCGCCAGCTTTCGCTGGCCCTGGGCCACCACCGACTCGAAGGCATCGCGACCCTGCGACCGGTCGATATGGATCATGTTGAGCAGCCCGATGCCCCATCCGAAAAAGGGCAGATAGAGCAGCTCGCGCTTGAAGACAAAGCAGACCTCGCGCGGCGCATAAGCGACATAGAAAAGCGTCTCCCAGGTCGACTGGTGCTTTGACAGCAGCACCACCGGCGCATCGGGCAGGTTCTCCCAGCCCTTGACCTCCCAGCGGATGCCCAGGATCACGCGCGCACCCCAGAGCACCAGCCGTGGCCAGCGGATCGTAAAGGCATAGCGCATGGACAGCGGCAAAGGGGCGAGCAGCAGGCAGCCGATCCCGAAGGGCACCACCGTGACCGCCTGGAAGATCAGAAAAAGAAGGGTTCGGATGAGGGGCATGGGTGGGATGTCTGGCAATCGTTGGGCGGTCAGGGCGCCAGCTCGGCGGCCACCGCGGCAAGGTCGACCCGCACGATGGTGTCGGCCGGCAGCAGCCCGGCATCAAGCGTGCGGCGACCGTGACCGGTGAGGACCAGAACCGGGCGCAGGCCGGCGGTGTGAGCTGCATCGAGTTCGTGCTGCGAGTCGGTGACCAGCACGGTGGCGCCCGGCGAGACGTCGAGTCGCTCGAGTGTGTCGGTGAGTGTGGCGGCGACCCTGGCGTTGCGATCGGATGCGTCGGCGCCCGGCACGAAGAGCACCACGTCGATCGGGCCACCCTGGGCGGCGAGGTCTTCGACCATGCGTGAATGCACTGCGTTGAGTGCCGCCATGTCGCAGGTGCCACGATCGAGCGGGCCACAGTCGGCCAGGACGGCGACGCGATAACCGTGGTGATGCAGCCGCGATATCGCCGCCGCCGCTCCCGGCATCGATGCCCAGTCTTCGGCGCGCGTGATGCGGCCGTCAGGGTCGCTGGACACGACGCCGTCGCGGTCGAGGATGATCAGCTTCACGGTAGGCAGTGTCCCCGGCAGTGTCGCTCAGCGTCTGGTGTTCAGGCCGCAAGCTTGGAAAGGTCGGCAACGCGATTCATGAGTCGGTGCAATCCGCCCAGCAGGGCCAGTCGATTTCGCCTCAACGCGGCGTCATCGGCATTGACCATGACCGCGTCGAAAAACGCATCAACCGGCTCGCGCAGCAAGGCGAGCGTGCCGAGTGCGCCGGCGTAATCGAGCGCACCAAGCCGCGTCTCGACCGCAGGCGTGGCGGTGGCGATCGCCTTGAAAAGCGAGCGCTCTGCCGCTTCTGCGAGCAGGTCTTCGCGGACATCGGCCAGTGCATCGCCGGCATCGGCCTTGCGAAGGATGTTGCCGATGCGCTTGTTGGCCGCTGCCAGGCTGGCCGCCTGCGGCAGGGCCCTGAATGTCGCAATGGCATCGAGCCGGGGCAGGATGCGGTCGAGCTGATCGGCATCAATGGCAAGCACCGCATCGATGTCGGCGACGGGATAGCCGCGCTCGCGCAGCCAGCCGCGCAGGCGATCGGTGATGAAGTCGTGCAGCGCCGCCGGCGCGGCCGAGACCGCCGGGACCTGTGCAAAGGCGTCAAAGGCTGCTGCGATCAGCGCCGACAGCGCGGGCGTTGGCATTCCCGAGGCGAGCGGGCGCTCGATCAGCATCCGAACGACGCCGAGCGCATGGCGGCGCAGGGCGAAGGGGTCGCGGTCGCCGCTGGGCTGTGCGCCAATGCCCCAGATGCCGGCGAGCGTCTCGAGCTTGTCGGCGAGCGCCACCGCCATTCCGAGTTCGGAGGCCGGCAGGGCGTCGCCGGCAAAGCGTGGCTGGTAGTGCTCGGCGATGGCCTGCGCCACAGCCGGTGACTCGCCGTCGTGCAGCGCATAGTGGCGGCCCATCGTGCCCTGCAATTCGGGGAACTCGCCCACCATCCCGGTCAGCAGGTCGGCCTTGGCGAGCAGCGCCACGCGGTCGGCGGTATCGGCGTCGACGCCGATGTGCCCGGCAATCAGTCGTGACAGCGTGCGCACGCGCTCGGTCCGCTGGGCCTGCGTGCCGAGCTTCGCGTGATAGACCACCGAAGCGAGTTGCGCGGTGCGATCGATCAGGCGCAGTTTTTTGTCCTGCTCAAAGAAAAAGCGGGCATCGGCCAGGCGCGGGCGCACGACCCGCTGATTGCCGTCGACGATCAGCGACGGATCGTCGACCGCCATGTTCGAGACGATCAGAAAGCGCGCTTCGAGCTGGCCGTTGCGATCGAAGAGCGGAAAGTATTTCTGGTTGGTGCGCATCGTCAGGATCAGACACTCCTGGGGCACCTGCAGAAACTCGTCCTCGAATCGGCCGACATAGACCGCCGGCCATTCGACCAGCGCGCACACTTCGTCGAGCAGGGGCGAGACCGGCCCCTCGTCGCCAAGCGAGGCACCCAGGTCGCGGGCGCGATCGCGCAGCAGCGTCTCGATGCGCTCACGCCGCTTGGCAAACGAGGCGATCACCCGGCCGCGTTCGGCCAGCAGCCTTTCGTAGTCGGTGGCATCCGACAGTTCGATCTGCGACTCACCCTGGAAGCGATGGCCGCGGGTCATGCCGCCCGATTGCAGGCCGAGGGCGGTGGCCGGCAGAACCGACTGCCCGTGCAGCACTACCAGGCCATGCGCGGGGCGCACGAAGCTCACGCTGGTATGGCCGTCGGCAAGCTGGTACTGCATGAGCTTGGGGATCGGCAGGCGGGCAATCGCCTGTTCGATCAGGGGCTGGATGGCCTGTGTGAGCGCGGCTCCGGTGACGGTGCTGCGCAGATAGAAGCACTCCTGCTTGCCGTCGGAGGCGCGTGTGAGCGCCTCGACCTGCGCGCCCTGCTTTTCGGCCCATTTTTTCAATGCCAGCGTCGCCTGACCCTGCGCGTCCAGACCCACAGAAACCGATGGACCCTTGATTTCGATGGCGCGATCGTCAGCCTGCTCGCGTACAGCCGCCACGCAGACTGCCAGGCGCCTGGGGGTGGCAAAGACCTCGAAGCCGCCCTCAGCAGGCGCCAGACCCTGCTGGCGCAGCCCTTCGACGATGGTGTTGGCAAACGAGTCGCCCAACCTGGCCAGCGCCTTGGGTGGGAGCTCTTCGGTGAGCAGTTCGACGAGCAGAGGCTTGGTCATGGTGTGGCGGTCAGGCAGACGGTGCGCCCGAGCGCGCCAGCATCGGAAATCCGAGGCGCTCGCGCGAGGCATGGTAGGCGTTGGCAACCGCGCGGGCGAGCGCACGCACCCGACCGATATAGGCCGCGCGTTCGGTCACCGAAATCGCGCCCCGTGCATCGAGCAGGTTGAATGAGTGCGAGCACTTCATGACCATCTCGTAGGCCGGCAGGGCGAGTTCGGCAGCGATCAGGCGCTGCGCCTCGGCTTCGTATTCGTCGAAGTGGCGAAACAGCATCGGCGCATTGGCGTGTTCAAAGTTGTAGGTCGACTGTTCAACCTCGTTCTGGTGAAAGACATCGCGGTATTTCACGCCGTCAGTCCAGACCAGGTCGTAGACGCTTTCGACGCCCTGCAGATACATCGCCAGACGCTCAAGGCCATAGGTGATTTCGCCGGTGATCGGCACGCACTTGAGCGATCCGACTTCCTGGAAATAGGTGAACTGGGTGACTTCCATGCCGTTGAGCCAGACCTCCCAGCCCAGGCCCCAGGCACCGAGTGTGGGGGATTCCCAGTCGTCCTCGACGAAACGGATGTCGTTGCGGGTGGTGTCGACGCCCAGCGCCCGCAGTGACCCGAGATAAAGGTCGAGGATCTCGGGCGGCGAGGGCTTGAGCACGACCTGAAACTGGTAGTAGTGCTGAAGCCGGTTGGGGTTGTCGCCGTAGCGCCCGTCCTTGGGACGTCGCGAGGGCTGCACATAGGCGGCTCGCCATGGCTCGGGACCGATTGCGCGAAGGAAGGTGGCGGTATGGAAAGTGCCGGCGCCGACTTCCATGTCATAGGGTTGAAGCAGGGCACAGCCCTGATTGTCCCAGTACTCCTGCAGTCGCAGGATCAGTTGCTGAAAGCTGATCATCGGTGGGAGAGGGCCGCGCACAAGTCGGCTGTTCCGGACAAGGCCTGGATTCTAACGGGTTCGGCGATTGCGGCCATCCGAAGAAGCGCAGCACCTCGTCGCGACGCGCCATCGCGTCGGCTTGCCCGAGCGCGATCAGCTCTCGGGTGTAGCCCGATTCGAAGAGCAGATAACTCAGGAAGGCCGCGCCGCGCGTGTCCCTGCCCCGGCCGGCGACACCGACCGCCCGCAGCATCGATCGCACCGCGATCGGCAGCGAGGCCAGATGCGGTCCGGCCAGGTCATCGAGTCGCTGGCTTGGTGAGATCACCAGCACCTCGATCGGCTTGAGGTTTGTGCGCGAGCGCGCGTCGTCGTCGAGCAGCGCGAGCGTCCGGTTGATGCGTTCCAGACGCTCGACATCGACCGCCAGCGAATCGAGAAAGATGCTCGACATGGCGTGGCCTGCGATCTGGGCGAGGCTCGGATAGCTCGGACTGACCGTCCGCCTTTCGGCTGGCTCGCGCATGCGCCCGGCGCCGATCACCAGCACTTTTTCGGCGCCCATGTGCACCGCCGGCGAGATCGGCGCCGACTGGCGCATCGCGCCGTCACCGAACCATTCCTGCTGACCTTCAAGCGGCAGGCGCACCGATGGAAATGCAAACGGGATTGCGGATGAGGCCAGCAGATGATCGATGGTGATGGGTGTGCGGACCGACAGCCGATGCGAGCGGGTCCAGGGGGTGATCGTCGATGCGGACTGGTAGAAGGTGACATGGTCGCCGCTGCTGTAGCTCGAGGCGGTAACCGCCAGGGCGTGCAGATGGCCATCGGCCATGATCGCCGGCAGTCGATCGAAGTCGATCATCCGGTGCAGCAGTTCGTGCAGGGGCGAGTTGTCGAGCAGCGAGCGCGGACGCGCCCGTCGCCAGCGGGCGATGGCCCAGCCGAGGGTGAACATCGACAGCCAGCGCGCACCGCTTTGCGCCACGCCCAGGGCATCGGCCCGATAGACCTGATCAGCACTGAAGTCGGACCACAGCTCGACCAGCTTTGCCACGCCTTCGCTGTAGCGGTCGGCATGACAGGCCAGGCCCGCGGCGATGATGGCGCCCGCCGAAGTCCCGGCAATGACCTGAAAGGGGTTGGTGCTCGGCGCGCCTGCCTCGCGGGCGATGCGATCGATGGCGGCGACCACCCCCACCTGGTAGGCCGCGCGGGCGCCGCCGCCGGTCAGGATCAGGCCAGTGGTGCTTGATTGAGTCATCAGTGGCAGCCCCCGAAGGTGGTGCGATTGAGTCTACGCGGCGAGCGCAGGGCAGGCTGCCCGGTGCCCCCCGGTTGTCTGCCTCGGACTGCCGTCAGCCCCGTTCATTCCGATGAAGGGCCGCGTCGCCAGGGCGCGAAGAGGGCCAGTGCCAGGCATGCCAGCGCCAGCAGCAGGATCGCAGAATTGCCCAGACGCGCGAACGGGGTCAGGCCGCTGGTGCCTTGCACGCTGACATCGAGTGCGCCCATTGTGTAAGGCTCCAGTTGTGCGGTCACCTTGCCGGCGGCATCGATGGCCGCGGTCGTACCGGTGTTGGTTGAGCGCAGCATCGGACGGCCGGTTTCGAGCGAGCGCATGCGGGCGATCTGCAGGTGCTGCGGCAGGGCGTGCGAGCGTCCGAACCAGGCGATGTTGCTGACATTGGCCAGGATCGACGCGCCCGGTTCGCTGAGCAGCACGGCCCGGATCTCCTCGCCGAAAAGATCCTCGTAGCAGATGTTGAAGGCGACCCGCTGGCCGCCCACCGCAAAAGCCGGTTGAATCGGCGCGCCGCGCCCGAAGTCGCCCATCGGGATCTGCATCAGATTCACGAACCAGGCGAATCCCCAGGGGATGAACTCACCGAAGGGCACCAGATGCTGCTTGTCGTAGCGCGGCGCCGTGGCATGGCGATTCGCCGCGCCGCCCGGCTCCAGCAGCAGCACGCTGTTGGTCAGGCGCCAGTCGTCGCGCAAGCCGCGCCGGGTATCGACGGTGAAGGCGGGCAAGCCGATGGCCACCGCATGACCTGCGCCGACATGGGCATCGAGTCGCTGCACGAGTTCGGGCGGCGTGCGCTCGAAGGGAATGGTCCAGGCGGTCTCGGGCAGGATGGTCAGTGCCGTATCGCCGGCCTCGATGAGTCCGACATAGGCCTGCATCGCAGCCAGCGTGCGATCAGGACGAAATTTCATGTCCTGGGCGACGTTGCCCTGAAGCAGCCGCACACGCAGTACCGGCCCCGTAGGGCTCGTCCAGGCGTCGCTGGCAGGCAGCGCAAGCGGAGCAAGCAGCAGGCCAAGCGCGGCCGCTGCGGCGCGCAGCGCCTCATGCCGTGCTCGCTCGGTAGTAGTCCGCTCAGCAAGTGTTCGCTCAGGCTTCGTCGGGCCTGAGCGGATCGGTCGGCTGCCGGGTGAGGTGCGATCTCGACCGATGCCTGTGATCGCACTGGCAAAGAGCGACGCCACGCCGACCGAAACGCCGCCGAGTGCAAAGACGCCGGCCACCGGTGCCAGACCGGTGAGCGGGCCATCAATCTGAGCGTAGCCGAGTGCCAGCCACGGAAAGCCGGTGAATACCCAGCCGCGGGCGAGTTCGGCCAGCGTCCAGGCGCCGGCCGTGCCGAGCGCCAGGCGCAGCGGCCCGCGATCGGCGCACCAGCGCCAGGCGATCGCGCTGGCCAGCATCGGATAGACCGACAGATAGGCGGCAAACAGGATCAGCGCCAGCGCTGCGAGCGGTGCCGGCATGCCACCGTAGAAGTGCATGCTGATGAAGAGCCAGGACAGCCCCGCGGCGAACCAGCCCAGACCGAAGGCAAAGGCCAGCCCCGCCTGCATGCGCCACACCGCGCCGCGCGAGCGGGCGATGTGCATCAGCCAGAACAGGCCGGTGAGTGCGATCAGCGACACGGTCCAGTGGGACCACGGCGCAAAACTGGCGGCGTTCAGCAGGCCGAGCGCAAAGGCGCCGAGCACCAGCTCAGCGCGGCGCCAGGTCATCGGGCAAAGGCTCGATCAGCAATGTGTGAATCGAACGATCGTCGCCGCGGATCACGTCGATGACGAGGCGATCGAGTTCGATGCGCTCGCCGCGTCGCGGTACGCGTCCGAGCCGCTCGGTCACCAGGCCGCCCACGGTATCGAAGGCGTCATCATCGAAATTCGTGCCGAGAACCTTGTTGAACTGTGCCAGGCCGGTGAGTGCATTGACGCGAAACCGTGGCCCGTACGAACCGGCATCGATCTGCACGATGTTGTCGCTGTCGTCGCCCTGATCGAATTCATCCTCGATTTCGCCCACGATCTGCTCGAGCACGTTCTCGATGGTGATCAGGCCTGCAACGCCGCCGTACTCATCGACCACGATCGCGAGATGTTTGCGACTGAGCCGGAAGTCGCGCAGCAGCGCGTTCAGTCGCATCGTGTCGGGCACAAAGTGTGCCGGGCGAAGCAGGTCGCGGATCGAGACATCTTTCTCGGCATACAGGCGCAGCAGGTCTTTTGCGTGAAGAATGCCGATCACGTTGTCGCGATCGTTCTCGACAACCGGAAAGCGTGAATGCGCAGTCTGAATCGCAAACCGGACGACCTCTGCGGCAGACCAGGTGATGTCGATCTCGTCGATCTGCGAACGCGGCACCATGATGTCGCGGGCGCAGAGTTCGGTCATCTGCAGCACGCCCTCGATCATCGACATTGCTTCGGCGTCGAGCAGGTCGCGCTCCTGCGACTGGCGCAACAACTGCAGCAGCTGGTCGCGGTCGTCGGGTGCTCGCAGGAGCATTGCCGACATGCGTTCGAGCAAAGTGGGTTTGGATTTGCTCGACGAAGGGTCGGGCATTGGGTCAGGCAGTTGGTCGCGGGACGGCCAGCATACCGGAGATGCAGGGGCCGACCAAGCACGCGACCATGTCAGGCCAGGTAGGGGTTGCCGATTCGGAATCGACGCAGCAGCGTGATCTCGAGGGATTCCATCGCCTGCGCGTCGGCGGCAATCTCGTGGTCCATGCCCTGCGCATGCAGCACGCCATGCACGATCAGATGCGCCAGATGATCGCGCACCGACTTGCCCTGCTCGCGAGCTTCGCGGGCCACCACCGGCAGACAGATCACGATATCGGCCTGCACAAGCGCCGCGTCGACGGCGTCGCTGGCATCGTCGTCATAGGCAAAGGTGAGCACATTGGTCGCATAGTCGCGACCGCGAAACTGTGCGTTCAGAGCGCGTGCTTCATCAGTGCCCACCAGCCGCAGCGTCAGCGCCGCATCGCAGGCGAGGGCCGCTTTGGCCCAGCGGCGCAGTTGCCTGCGATCGGCCGGCAGCTCGCCGGCATCGGGCGCAAGCTGGATCGACAGCGACAGCTGCGCCATGGCGACGACGTCTAGCGCAGCTCGG
>Ga0114972_10001345_pt1 | contig 18433 bp, 12 predicted proteins | sample M_140807_EF_Meta_FD_87354 | JGI IMG/M metagenome (GOLD analysis project Ga0114972, IMG submission 87354) | Freshwater microbial communities from Lake Montjoie, Canada to study carbon cycling - M_140807_EF_MetaG | ecosystem: Environmental > Aquatic > Freshwater > Lake | place: Lake Montjoie... | reverse complement strand
TTGCAGGGCCTGCACGCTCGCGCGCACGCTCACGTGACGCGCGAGTTGACCCTCGACCTGGATAACGATGCTGGCGGTGCGTTTGCGGAAACCAGCGTTGGGGCCGTAGAGATTGAAATAGGCTAGAGGCCGGTAGGGCTCGACGATTTTGGCGGAGGCCGTGGGCCGATATTCAAGGATACCAGAGGCGGCGTTACTGGCGCGTTCGTCGTAGTCAAATTGGAGCATCGAACTCCACGCGCGGTTAAATTTCCAGATGATGGCGCCGTCGTAAGCGCGATGCCTGCTGTAGGTGTAGGGCTCGGGGCCGCTTTTTTGATCCCACGACAGCGCGACGCGATCCCAGGAGCGCTTCGGGACGAGTTGCCCGGTATATTCTCCGCTGGCGCTCTGCGTCGCGTGGCTGGTCATCGCAAAATCCAATCGTGAATATTTTCGCCCGCGGGGTCGGGCGGTGAGGGTGTTGTGGATGCCGCCGGGTGCGGCGCGGCCCACGACGGGTGTCAGCGGGCCCATGATCGATTCGGAGCCGCTGGTGTTGAGGATCTCGGGCATGCCGATCTGCGTGAAACCGTTGCGCTGGCGCGGCGTGGGGAAGCCCTTCAAATTGACGCGATTTACGCCCGCCGCTGCGTCCATCGCGGGCACCGAATTGATCGCCGCCAACTCCGCGCCGATGTCGTCGAGTAAGTTATCATCGACGGTCTCCGCCATGATCAGGTCGTTGGAAAAAGGTGACTCCGAGCGCTCGGCCTCCGGTGCATCCATGCCGGTGGGGTCCATCGTCTCGTCAAACACATCACCCGCTACGCGCAGGGCTCCGAGTTGGATCGGCTTGTCGGCGGCGGGCGGTCCACCGGGCAAAGGCAACGGAATCACCGCCCCCAACGGACGCGGCGTCTCGGTCGCGGCAGCTGGCATCGCCGTCGCGGGTGGGGCCGCGACAGCCGGAAGTGTCTGCGCGCGCAACGACACCACCGCCGTGCAAGCCAGCAGGGCTAGGTAACGCCAAAAAACAGTATCGTCGGGGTTGGACAAGAAACTCGATTGCGCGGAGAATTCGCGCCTCTTTCAATCCTGAACCTCGGTGAATCCTTAACCACCACCATGTCCGAAGAAAACCAACCCCGCAGCCTGACGCCTTATATCTGCGGCCTCATCCTTATCGGCGGACTCGCCGCCCTGCCGTTTGTGCTGCCGCCTGATGGGGTGGAGCGCGCCTCACTCGCGCAGTTTTTCGGCCGCTTCCATCCCGCCATCGTGCACCTGCCGATCGGGCTGCTCGTACTCGTCCCGCTGTTTGAAGTGCTGGGGCTGATCTCACTTTGGCCGCATTTACAAAAATCCGCAGGCCTCGTCCTCGGTCTCGCCACCATCGGCGCGCTCGTCGCGACCGTCGCGGGCTGGTTGTTGGCGTGGAGCGGTGGCTATCAAGGCGAGACGGTCATGAACCACCTCTGGGGCGGCATCGCCACGAGCGGCGCGTGCCTCGTGTTGGTCGCGTTTCGCCAGGTTTATAAATCACGCGAGGGCCTAGTCCTCATCCGCCTCAGTTATATTCCGCTGCTGTTTGCGACCGTCGGTGTGATGGCGTGGACGAGCCACCAAGGCAGCATCATCACGCACGGTGACGACTACCTCACCAAGCACATGCCGGCCAGTTTGCGTAAATTCTTCGGCGTGCCCCTCGCGTCGCCGCCTGCCGCCAAAACCACCGGCACCTCGCTCTTTGCCACCCAGATCGCACCGATCCTCGAGAAAAACTGTGTCGCCTGCCACAAACCCTCCAAGCACAAGGGCAACCTCCGGATGGACACCTACGCGCTCCTCATGCAAGGCGGCGATAGCGGCCCGCCCGTCGTGGCAGGTTCCCTCGAAAAGAGCGACCTCTACCGCCGCATCACTCTGCCCACCGACGACGAAGAGTTCATGCCCACCGACGGCAAACCCGCCCTCAACGCCGCCGAAATCAAACTCATCGCCGACTGGATCACCGCCGGCGCCCAGCCGTAGTTGACCGCCCGTTCTCTCCTCATGCCGACCGCCGCCGCGCCCCTCCCCCGCATCCGACTTCTTGCCACCGGCGGCACCATCGCGGGCGCGCAGACCACCGGCCGCGGCTACCGCGCCGCCGCGCTTTCCATCCAAGCCCTCGTCGCCGCCGTCCCCCAACTCGCCACCCTCGCCCGCCTCGAAGTCGAGCAAGTCGCCAAACTCGGCAGCCAAGACATGAGCGAAGCGGTCTGGCGCAAACTCGCCGCCCGCGCCCAAGCCGCCCTCGACGAGCCCGCGATCGCCGGCGTCGTCATCACCCACGGCACCGATACGATGGAGGAAACTGGCTACTTTCTAAACCTCATCGTCCGCTCCGCCAAACCGATCGTCCTCGTCGGCGCCATGCGCCCCGCCACCGCCATGAGCGCCGATGGCCCGATGAATCTATTCAACGCGATCGCCGTCGCCGCCACGCCCGCCGCCTGCGGCCGCGGCGTGCTCATCGTCGCCAACGACGAAATCCACTGCGCGCGCGAAGTCGCCAAGACCAACACCACCCAACTCGGTACTTTCCACAGCGGCCAACGCGGCCTCGCCGGCCTCGTCAACGCCGGGCGCCCCCACTTTTACGCCCCGCCCGTTCGTCGCCACACCGTCGCCAGCGAATTTATTTTACCCGCGCGCGCCGCGCTTCCGCGCGTCGATCTCATCTTCGCCCACGCCGGCATGGACCGCGCGCTCATCGACGCCGCCGTCGCCGCCGGGGCCCGCGGCCTCGTGATCGCCGGCGTCGGCGACGGCAACCTCGGCGCGCCCGCGCTCGCCGCCTGCGCCGCCGCCGCGAAAAAAGGCGTCGCCATCGTGCGCAGCTCGCGCACCGGCGGCGGCGTGGTCGAGCGTAACATCGAGATCGACGACGACCGCCTCGGCTTCGTCGTCGCCGACGAACTCAATCCCCAAAAAGCGCGCATCTTACTCATGCTCGGCCTCACGCGCACCCGCGACCCGCGCGCCTTGCAGGAATTTTTCTTCGCCTACTGAGCCCGTACCCGTCGCCAGCGCCGAAGCAGTGGCGTCATTTACGGCAGCCGGATGCCCGTTTTTTCGATCACGATCTGCTTCGCTTTAAACAGCACACCGATCGCCTGCTTGAACGCCTTTTTGCTCACCTCAAACGTCGCGCGAATTTCCTCCGGCGGACTTCCATCGTGCAACGCCAGCCGGCCCGCCGGACTTGCCTTGAGTGCGTCCATAATTTTCTCGGTGAGCGGCGCGATTTTTTGATAACCCACGCGCGGGCCATTGAGCGTGAGATCAATTTTTTCGTCGAGCCGCACGGCTTTGATAAACCCATCGAGCGCCTGACCGGTCGCCAGCGCGCCAGTCAGATCGCTGAAATAAAATAGCCCGCGATGCGTGTGGTTGATGATCGCGTTGTAACCCAGCGGCGACTCGCCGGTGACGAGCAGTTGCACCGGTTGCCCGGCGACAAACCGCGCCGGCGTGAGATTGAGATAACGATTTAACCGCGCGCTCGCGATGATCCGCTCCGTCTTCACATCGAGCGCGACGTGCACGACCAACCACGCGCCCTCGCGCAACGGCACCGTCTGCTCGCGGATCGGCAGCAACAGATCTTTTTCCAGCCCCCAATCGAGAAACACGCCGATCCGCGGATTAACGCTCACGACGCGCAAGTAGGCGAATTCGCCGACCATCGCGTACGGCGCGGCCGAAGTCGCCACGAGCCGATCCTCGGAGTCGCGATAGACAAACACATCAACGAGCTCGCCGACCGCTGGGCGTTTTTTGAGTTGGCGACCGGGCAGCAAGATTTCGCCGTGAGTGCCGCCGTTGAGATAAAACCCCGGGGTCGCTTCCCGGACGAACGGGAGCAAATTGCGTTTACCGATGAGAGCCATGTTTGCCCCACGGTGTCCGAAACCGCCCGCATGAGGAGGTAAATCGCACGGAACGCTCAGAGAAAATTTCGCAGCGTCTTGCGTGCTGAAAGCGCGGCACCATAGTCCGACTCGTGCCAGCCGCCACGTTTCAACTTCCTGTTATTTTCGATCTCGGCGCGACCTTCGCCTTCGCCCTCACCGGCGCGCTGGCTGGGCTCAAACGCGGCTACGATATCGTCGGCGTGTTCTTCCTCGCGCTCGTCTCCAGCATCGGCGGCGGGCTCATTCGCGACGGGGTGTTTATCCCCGCCACCACCCCGACCCCGCTCCTCACCGATGCACGCTACATCGAGGTCATCATCGCTGCGACCGTCGTGTGCGCGATCTTTGGTCGACGCATCAAACACTTCCGCCGAGCTATCGCTGTCATCGACGCGCTCGGCCTCGGCGCCTACGCCGCGTTTGGCACGCAAAAAGCCCTATTCGCCGGCCTCGCCATTCCAGCGGCTGTCTTCGTCGGCGTAATCAACGCCGCCGGCGGCGGCCTGCTCCGCGATCTGATCACGCGCGAAGAACCACTCGTTTTCAAGCCAGGCCAATTCTACGCCCTCGCCGCTCTCGCCGGCTCCGTGCTGTTCGTATTTTTCGTCACTCAACTCCAACTCACGCCCACGCACGCGGCCGTGGGCGCCATTGGTCTCACGTTTGTTTTTCGCATTCTCTCCATCACGCTCAACTGGCGCACCACGTCCGTGAGCGAGCTCACCGAGCCCAACGCCAAATCTCAGCGCCCACCCGAAGCCGGGCTTTGAGGCCACGCCGGCGTCGGCTTGAGCGTAAAATTTTCGCCCGTACGCACGATAAACAGCGCGGCGATCCGCTCGCGCACCGCGAAAGCAAACCCCTGCTCCACGCCGAGCACGAACAGCGCCGTCGCCCGCGCGCTCGAAGCCGCGCACGACGCATCCAGTACACTGACCGCCGCCACTTCACCACGCACCGGCTCGCCCGTACGCGGATCGATGATGTGCCCGTAGCGTCGCCCCTCGTACTGGAAAAAATTATTCGCATCGCCCGAGGTCGAAAGCGCGCGCCCGACCAATTCGAGCGTCTGTGCCGTCGCGGCCGGCTCTGACCCCGACGCTCCCGGCGAAGCAATCCCGGCGCGCCAGCCACGCGCGCCCACCGTTTTAATATCTCCGCCGATCTGCACCCAACCCTCAGCCGCGCCGAGCGCGAGGAGCTGTTCGGCGAGTTCATCCACCGCGAAACCTTTGGCCATCGACGAAAAATCCAACGCGAGATCCGGCGATGTTTTACGCAGCGCCGGCGGCACCGAACGCACTTCGAGCCGACGCCAGTCCACGCGTGCCCGCGCGGTCGTAATTTCTTGGGCCGTCGGCGGAGCTGCTCGGCGCTGTGCCCCAAAACCCCAGAGCTGCACCAACGGCGCCACCGTCACGTCGAACGCGCCCCCGGTGCGCCGACTCCACGCTTGGGCTGCCGCCGCGACGCGCGCGATTTCAGGCGAAACCGCGATCCACTCTGTACGCCTGGCCGCGTTAAAACGCGAAAGTTCCGACGTAGGCCGATACGTAGAAAATTGCTGCTCCAGTTGCTCGAGTTTTTCCGAGATGCGTGCGTGGAGCGTGGCCGGATTGATCGGCGGCGCGGGTTGAAAAAATTTCACCGTCCACGTCGTGCCCATCGCGCGACCACTGAGCATCACGGGCTCGGCGGCCACGAGCGGTGCCTCGAAAAATCCTAACACCAAAAAAAATCCCCACCCCCATTTCATGCGCCACCTTGTATCCAGCGTAACACCGCGAGCTGATTGACGTTCAATCCAACCGCCAGCGCGACCAACCCCAGCGCCACAGCATCGCGCCGCGAAAATGAATCCGACGCGCCGCGCGCGCGGACAAAATTAAGCAACGCGCCCGTAGGACAACCAAACCGACAATACGCCTGCGGCACGAAAAACGCCGCGGCCAATCCAACCCCTGCGACCACGAGCGTCGCGAACCCGGCGGAGCGGATCACGTAGGCCGCAAACGGTTCGAGTCCGGCGAGATCAAACGGCAAAGCGAGCAGGGCGACAACCAACGTAAAAACAAGCAACGCGCCCGGCAAAATTTCTAAACCACGGATGACGTCGGCCGAGAGCGTGATTTGAAAACGCTTAGGCCGGATTCGGCTGATAAGTTCCTGCGCGGCGCCATGCGGACAAATGTGGTGACAGTAAAAAGGTTTCCCCGTCGCCCACGGTACGACGAGTGCCGCCGCCGCGAGCAACACCAAACCGGGCGCGCTCGTCCACGGCACGCCGCCGCGCGCCCAACCCACGATCAGCTTCTGCGCGATGAGATCGCCCGCGATAAAACCCACATAAACAAGCAGTGCGATTTGGTAAGGTCTTTTCCAACGTTGCCGCCACTGCGCGCGACCGAAGGCCATAATGCCCGCGGCGGTGAGCACCACGAGCAGCGCGACATCGCGCGCGGCCAAGCGCAACGGCACGCGTGCGGCGAGTTGGTCGCGGCTGAGTTGAAGCCGCGCTTTGACGCTTTGGGCGATGGCCATGCTCGTCATGGTCGCGCCCGAAACGCCCTCGATGCCAGCCGCTTTCAAATCAAGTGCCGCGGCGGCGTCCCAAGTGAGGCCGTTCCACTTTTTCAAAAAGCGCCGATCGAGGACGATGTCGTTGATGTAACTGGTGGTGTCTTCGGAGGCGTGAATTTTTAACCCGAGAATTTTCCAATCACGGTCGAGCACGACGAGCGCATCGGTGGTGCCAGCGTAGCCGATGATATCACGACACGCCGGTTGAGTACGCACCACGTAGCCGAGTTCGCGGCCCGCGCGATCGAGCACAAAAAGTCCGTCCCGCGCCGAATCATCCGGACGCAAAGTAAACGCCTCCGGCAGCAACGAAACGATTTCGGCCGCGACGACTGGGGAATCGCCCTGCACGCGCTGACGTACAGCGACGTCACGGATTAACCACGCAATCACGACGACGACAGCGAAACGGTAGAGCTGGATAAGGAAGATTTTCAACGACGGGTATCGCTGCGGATGATGCCGAAGCGGGACGCTAAGTCATTTGCGGATACCGCGATTTTGGCGAGCCCTTTGAACCGATCCCAACTCTTCGTTGTATGTGGCGGCGCCGGCGAAAATCACGAGTGATCGTTCATTAAAAATGACCGAGCTAAGCTAGAATTTCCTCCTCATTCTTAATTCGGCCCTAAAAGCTCTCAGCATGTTTTACACCCTGAAACTGGTCTGGTGTTCGGCAATGTTGGCTATGGGGGTGAGTTGGGCTGCACCTGTAAAGTTGGAAGCGAGCGGTGAAACCAAACGGCAATCCGTATTTTTTTTCAAGGAGACGACCGATGTTTTGCAGGCCAATCTGAAGCGTAATCCCGCGGCCCAGGCCCAGGCTCGCGCGTGCCTGGAGGCCGCCCAGGTCTGGTTGGAAAAATCGGATGATGAACTTTGGTCGGCGATGTTTGGAGCTACCCTTCGACGTTCGTGGATGGTGTGGTCCAACGGTTTTTGCCCCTCCTGCCGGAAAGATGTGCCGATGTATGGCTGGAAAATCGACGGGTTGCGTCAGCCGTGGAAGGCGGCTTGCCCGCATTGCCACGAGATGTTTCCCAAAAATGACTTCGCTCGATTTTATCGTTCGGGACTTGATGCCCACGGCGTCTTTGCGCCGGAGCGGGCGGATCGCACGCTTCTTTTCAACGCCGAGCACCCGGGTGCAGAGGATCCGCTACGCCAGTTCGGAGTGGACGATGGCACGGGCTACTATGATGGGATTCATCGCTGGCATTTCATTAGCGCCTATTTGATCTACGGTCAGTGGAAACAGGTCGTGATGGCAGGGATCCGTACGCTCGCGATGAGCTACGTGCTAACAGGCGAACCCCGCTACGCGCACAAGGCGGTCATTTTGTTGGACCGCGTGGCCGATCTTTATCCGAGCTTCGATTTTTTGACCCAAGGCATCTCGTATGAGAAAGTGGATCCCATCGTTGGTGCCGGTCTGGTCACCGTCTGGCATGACGCATGCCGCGAGACGATGGAGCTCGCGCTGGCCTACGACATGATTTTCCCGGCGCTCGCCGAAGACCGCGCAGCGGTAGACTTTTTAGCGGCGAAGGCCGCGACCTATCTTTTGGCGAACCCCAAAAAATCGATGGCCGATATTCAGCGCAACATTGAGGACGGCATCTTGCGCCACGCCTTACGCCAACCGGAGAAGATTTTTAGCAATTTCCCGAACACGGATACGACGCTGCTCATCAATCAAGCGGTGTTAGACTGGCCACGCAATCGCCCCGCCCTACTCGAAGCCCTCCAAGCCACGCTGGCGCGCGCCACCGCCGTCGATGGCTTGAGTGGAGAAAAAGGCCTCGGCGCGTACAGCACCTTTGCGCCGCGTAGTATGGCCAACGTCCTCGCACTATTCGATCGTCTGGCGCCCGACTTACTCGCGACGCTGGTCGAGCGTGTGCCTAGCGTAAAACAGCTGTTTCTTTTCCACGTCGATACGTGGCTAGGCGAGAGCTACTACCCGAAAATCGGTGACGCCGGAGCCTTCGGCGTGAAGGACCCGATGTATGCCGGGGCCGCATTCAGCCGCTTTGCCTTCGATCCAGCGCTGGGCGGGATTCCCTTCGTCTCCGATTTTACGTTGTTTGGAAAACTTTATAAAATCACCGGTGATCCGACTTATGTGCAACTGCTCTACCGCGCCAACCAACGGAGCGTAACGGATCTGCCCTACGATCTTTTGCATCAAGATTCGCCGGCGTTTCAAGCGATGGTAACCCGAGTCATAGAGCAAAAAGGCGCAACCTTACATCCGGTCTCCGTTAATAAAAGCGAATGGGGTCTGGCCATTTTACGTTCTGGATCCGGAGACCGAGAGCGCGGCGTATGGCTTGATTACGACATCGGCGGCAACCACGGCCGCGGCGACGGAATGAACGTGGGCCTCTACGCGCACGGTTTGGAATTACTCTCCGGTTTTGGTTATCCGCCCGTTCAGTTTGGCGGTTGGCATTCCCCGCGAGCCAACTGGTATAAAATGACCGCGGCGCACAACACCGTCGTCGTTGACGGCAAAAATCAACTCGCCGACTTCGGTCAACCCGAGACCGATCCCTTAAGCCTCCAACTCGAGCCGCGAAAAAAACAAGTGATCGGAAAAATCACGGCTTGGGCCGACGGCCAGCACACCCAGTGGGTCCGGGCGGCGGGGCCCGCACTGGTGCAAACCTCCGAACTGAAAACCTATGAGCGCTCCCTTGTATTAATCGATATTTCACCCGCCGACAGCTATGTGTTGGATATCTTTCGCGTCGCCGGCGGGCAAGAACACACCCGATTTCTCCATGGCTATTTTGGTGCCGCCAGCGCCACCGGCCTGAATCTAGCACCCGTCGCCGACTTCGGCCACAACGTCCAGATGCGTAACTTTCGCGGCGGACCCGCCACTCCGGGCTGGCACTTAGATTGGAAAGCTGAAGATCGCTACGGCTACCTGCCAGCCGGTCAAACCGTTCACCTGCGCACCACCGATCTCACGCGCGGCGCTCATGCCTCTTTAGCCGAAAGCTGGCTCATGTATCCTGAAAAGGGCGTCAGCCAAGAAGCTTGGGTCCCCAGTCTTTTGATCCGTCGAACGGCTCCCACAACCGCGCCATTGCAATCGACCTTCGTCGCGGTGCTCGAACCTTACGCTGGAGAAACAAAGCTCGGAGCGATCACCCGCCTAGATTTACAGATGCCCTCCGGCGCGGTGGCTGACGACTCACATATTGCCGTCCGCGTAAAACATGCTGACGGAAAAATGGACCTGATCATGGCCGCGCCCGCGACGAACTCAGCTCATGCCAGCAAACTCGTGCAACCGGATTGGGCCGTCACCACGGACAGCTCATTATGCCTCCTCCGCCGCGATGCCGCTGGCCACATCGAGTATCTATTTATGAGTGGCGGGACCGTGCTGCAATGCGGCGGGTTCCACGTGGAGCCCGAGGCCAGCGCCGGTTTATTTGAGGCCGAGATAAAAAACGGAAAACTTGTAGTGCTGCGTGGCGCAATCCGCAGCGCCACTACAGCCAGACCTTAAGGCGGCCCTCGCCGCGCCTTACTTAGCGGGCAGTATTTGCACGGCGTCGAGGTGGACGTTACCGTCGGCACCCGCGGCATCGACTTCGACCGCGGCGGGTTGACCGGCTTTGAAATTAAAAAAGCCGAGCGAAATCCAGCGGCCGCCGATGGGAGCGGGTTGGCGTTGGTTGAGGGTCGCCGGTGTCATGCCGTCAGCATGACGGACCACGACGGCGGTGTTACTCGCGCGGTTTTCGTGTGCGGCGGTCGCGAAGCGGACTTCGTAGCGCCCGTCGGCGGGCACGGTGAACGCGAAAACGGCGCGATGACCTGGGCCGCGGGCGTACACGTAATCAGGGCCGATGTGTTCGAGGTTGGAGCCGGGTTCCCATTTACCGGTGAGCTGGGCTGCTTTGTTATCGATCACGATACCAGGGAGGTTGATGGGGCTGATGCCGCCGCCGCCGCGACCACCCGTGTCGTCGACGGGGCTGGGCGCCGGGCCAGCAATCTGGAAAGGAGCCTCGAGAGTAGCACGGCGCGCGCGGCCGGGCAGCTGGAGCAAACTGTCGAGCTCCTTCCAGTATTTAGCGTAGACGTCACGAGGGGTGCCGCCGCGTTGCACGGCGATGGCGGCAGCTTTGCCGACGACTTCACCCATCATCCCGATGGTCTTCATCACACGCACGGTGCCGAGGGCTTGATCGGTGACGCTGATGTTGCGACCGGCCATAAAGAGATTCTCGATGTTCACCGAATAGAGGCAGCGGTAAGGAATCGGGTAACCGAAATCGCGATCGATGCGCCGGTCGTGCTCCGCGACGGAAATGAAAGGATTATCTGGAAATTTATCGGCATATTCTTTCTTCGCGAAATGCAGGTCGATGCTCCACGTGCTGGGGACGCAGCCGTCGGAGAAATCTTTTTTACTCACGATGTCATCGTGGGTGAGCATGACGTCGCCGACGATGCGACGCGACTCACGGGTGCCGCCGACGTAGGCAACCCAATCGAGTTTGGCGTTGGGATGCTCGGCGGCGCCGTCGCGATTTTTCATCGCGTTGAAGGCGCCGAAAACGGCGCGCAGGTTCCAATCGCGGATGAGCTCGAGTTCATTAATGGGGTGTTTGTTGAAACCGCTCTCCCAAAACCACTCGCCCTTGCCCTTGTCTTTCATGTCGCCCTTGCCGGGCTTGGGATAAGGAAAGTCCTCCATCTTAAGATCCAACGCCCAAGGCGTCGTGGGGAAGGTGCGCGGGGCCGGAGCATTACTCCAAACCCACATATTGGACATGCCGAGGAGATCTTTAAGTTCGATTTCGGTCTTGGCGCCAGCGAGGGCGGCAAGGTTACCGTGGCCGGTGCAGTCGACGAAGAATTTGCCGCGGAATTTTTTGCGTTGGCTATCGCGGGTGTTGAGCGCGGTGACGGAGTCGATCCGACCACCAACGGTCGTGGCCGCGTAGACATGCTCATTAAGAAAGAGGCTGATGTTTTTCTCGGAACGAATGAGCGCTTCTTTTTGTGCGTCGCCAAATTCTTCGTAGGTACCGGGAGAATTTTTAGCTTTGTCGGCAAACTCTTCGACCATTTCGCCGATGTAGGGATACTTGCCGCGGCGGACGAGACCCATGGCCCAGACGCGGACTTCGGAGCTGCCGTTGCCGCCGAGGACGGGGCGATTTTGGATCAGCGCAACTTTCAGACCCATGCGCGCCGCCGAAATCGCGCTGCCCATGCCGCCGTAGCCACCACCGACCACCACGAGGTCGTAATCACCGGCATCTTGGGGCGTGGCGGGAAGATTGAGCGCGGCTTGGCGCCACGCGGAGAGCGGCGCGGAGTCGTTGAGTGGAATTTCTTGGAGGTCGCGGGTGAAATAAATCGCGTCGCAGCGGCCATCGAATCCGGTGAGGTCGTGAAGCGTGAGCGTGGTTTTCGGGGCGGCGATTTGGACGGTGCCGCCGTCGTGCCAGAACCACGTGGCGCTCTTCGTACCGAAAGTTTCGACGAGTGGCTGGCCGTTAATCAGGAGCTGGAATTTGCCGGGCGCGCCGGGGGCTTTCCACTCGCCGACCCAGTCTTTGGTGCGAACCCAGACGCGGTACGTGCCGGCGGCCGGCAACGTGATCGTCGTGGTCGCATCGGCCACGGGTTGACCGAGTCCGTGCGCGAGCAAGTAGGGCGAGCCCATGATGTCGATGAACTGCGTGTCGAGCGACCAGCCACCAGGAGCGGAAAAATTTTCTGCTTCGACCAAGAGGCGGTCGGCGGCGAGCGCGGACGTGGTAAGAGACAGGGCGAGGCAGAGAGCGCGGAGACGTTTCATGAGGTGAATTTGAATTTAAAAAATCGGAATGAAAATCATCAAGGACGAGAGCGCGGCGCAGCTTTCAAGGCCGCGAGCCGGGCGGCCATGGCGTCAGCGCGCGCGGGCTCAGCGGTGGCGAGATTTTTGGTTTCGCCGGGATCGTTCGCGAGGTCGTAAAGTTGCGGCGCGGGCAGATTGGCGGTTTGGATGCCGGTAAATTTTGAAACAACTTCGCCGCCGGCGGGCGCGATGAACTTCCATGCGCCTTCGCGCAGCGCGAGTTTGTTGCTATGCTCGATCACGTAGTCGCGACCGCGCGGCGATTCGCCGAGGAGCGCGGCGGTTTGATCCAGACTGTCGGGCGCATCGGCGGCGCCGAGTTTCTGGCCGGTGAGCGCGGCGAGCGTAGCAAGAAAATCGACTTGGCTCACGAGCGCGTCCGAAACGCCCGGGCGCACGCGCGCCGGCCAACGCACGAGCAAGGGCACGCGCGTGCCGGCTTCGAAGCGGCTGTATTTACCACCGCGAAGCTGCGCGGCAGGGCGATGGTCGCCGAGTTTTTCCACGGCACCGTCTTGATAACCATCGTCGAGTACCGGGCCGTTGTCGCTACTGAGTATGACCAGCGTGTCGCGCGTAAGTCCGTGGCGCTCGAGGGCGGCGAGGATTTCGCCGACCTGCCAATCGAATTGAACGATAGCATCGCCGCGCGCACCCATGACGGTGCGGCCGACGAAGCGCGGATGCGGCACGCGCGGCACGTGAATATCGTGCGGCGCGAAGTAGAGGAAAAAAGGCCGGTCTTTCTCGCGGTTGATGAAGTCCACGGCCTTGCGCGTAAACGTGTCGGCCATGTCTTCATCGACCCATTGCGCAGCGCGGCCACCGGTAAAATAACCGATGCGACCGATACCATTTACGACCGCCATGTTGTGGCCGTGCGACCAGTTGAGTTTAAGATTAGCGCGATCGGAGACGCCGGTAGGTTCGCCGGGGAACGGTTCTTTGTAGCTCACGCGCAGTGGATCAGCGGGGTCGAGACCGACGACGCGCTGATTCTCCACGTAAACACAGGGCACCCGATCCGCCGTGGCGGCCATAATAAAACTGGTGTCGAAACCCACTTCGCGCGGACCGGGCGCGATGGGTTGATTCCAATCGATCGCCTGATTCGGCGCGCCGAGGCCGAGATGCCATTTGCCAACCGCAGCGGTGGCGTAGCCGGCGCGTTGCAAAATCGCAGGCAAGGTCGCGCGCTGGGTGTCGATCACGAGCGCGGCGTCACCGGGGAGCACGCCGGTGCCGTCGCGTCGCCAGGGATATTCGCCGGAAAGCAGCGCAAAGCGCGAGGGCGTGCATGTCGCCGAAGTCGTGTGCGCAGAGGTGAAGCGCAGGCCTTCACGCGCGAGGCGGTCGACGTTGGGCGTGCCTACGCGATGCGCGCCGTAACAACTCACGTCACCGTAGCCGAGATCGTCGGCGTAAATGATGACGATGTTGCGCGGCCGAGTGGATTCGGCGGCGGTGAGACTGAGCGAAGTGACCAGAAAAACCGCCAATAAAAAACGGGGTGAGCGCATGGGGAATGGCTCAGTTTAAGGCGGACGAGAACATCTCGCGCAACGTCTCACTTGTAATCGAGCCATGCCGTAGCCGTGGTGGCCGACTCGGCAACGACACGAAGCCAGTAGGCTTGATAAGCCACCGGGAAAGCGTGAGCGAGCGATTGGCCAGCGGGCACATCGAAGCTGCGATAATTCACCCATTGACCCGTGCCGGTGAGATCGACCTCGACGCGGAAACGCACGGGCGTGGCCGAAGCGTGTGAGAGCGTGAGCGTTTTGCGATCGTAGCCCGTGAGCAGATACGGATCGGAAGCGATGCCGGGTTGGACGACGGTATCTTTCCAAGGGCCGCCTACGCCGACGGGTTTGCCCAAGCGCCAAAGATCGTCCACGACGCCGAGCCAGACCGCGGCTTTGCCGTCGGTGGAGCGCACGAGGTGGGAATTCGAATAATCCGAGCCTACCGCTAACGAAATTGGCGGAGCCGAACTTGCCCGCATGATATTTTTTCTAAGAAATTAGATCACGCCCTGACCCATCTTAGTCGTACAAAAAAACGCTTAATTTTATACCAGCGAGTTTAACTATCCCGGTCAACGAGCGGGCCTCGCGGACACACCCAGGGGGTTATGACCAAATTATGACGTTTCAATTTTTCGAGTCATCCTCAACGCATCAGTCTGTCCGAATGCTTTAGTTCCCCTGCCCAACTCATGTCCACCGCCCCCACCGTTCGTACTCTCGCCGCTGCCCTCGGACTTTCCCGCACCACCGTTTCGGAGGCACTCCGAGGCTCCGCGTGCGTGCGACCCGATACCGCCGCGCGCATCCGCGCTGCCGCTGAAGCCGCCGGCTACCGGCCCAATCCTCTCGTCGGCGCCGTCATGTCCGAAGTGCGCCGTTCGCGGAACCAGATGTTTCGCGGCGTCATCGCCGCCGTCGATCTCGACGAAGCCGAGCGCCCGCCCGCTGGCGCGCGCTTTCATGCCGCGCTCACCGCGGGCGCCCAAAAACGCGCGGGTGAACTCGGTTTCAAACTCGAGACGTTTCTCGTCGGCCGCAAAGGCGTCACGCTCCCGCGCCTCGATACGATTCTCCAATCCCGCGGGATCCAAGGCGTGTTGCTCCTGCCTTCGTGGGCGGCGCCCGATTTTACAAAACTCGATTGGTCGCACTACGCCGGCATCTACGCCGACTACGCCATCGAACACCCCGCGCTCCACGCGGTGTGCTCGGATCATCACCGCTCGCTCATGCTCGCCCTCGCGCGTCTGCGCGCCCTCGGCTACCGCCGCCCCGGTATCGTCCTGCAAAAACACCAAGACGAGCGCCTCCAACACCGCTGGGAAGGCGCCTTCACCGCGTACCAACGCAATCACCCCGAAATCGGCACGGTACCACCGCTCATCGCCTCCGAACTCAACGAAGCCGCGTTCACCAAATGGTTTCGTAACTATGATCCTGACGTCGTCCTCGGACATTCCCCCGAAATCATTTCTTGGATGAACGCCGCCGGTGCGCGCGTGCCCAAGACCCACGGCTATTTTTGTCTCAACGTCACCATGGCCGACCGACCGTGCGCCGGCCTCGATCTTCATCCGCACGCCCTCGGCGCCCGCGGCATCGAGCTGCTGATCGCCCAACTCCAGCGCAACGAACGCGGCATCCCCCAGCCCGCCTCGACCACGATGATTCCAGGCCACTGGGTCGACGGTCCCACGCTGCGCACGACCGCCCAGCGGGTTTAAACTCAACGGGAGCGAGACCGCATCGCACCGCTTTGCCGCCGCATCGCTCCCGCCCACAAGCCGAAGATCAACCCTTCACCGAGGCACAAAGATGCCCATTAACGTGATCGGCCTAAACGGCGGCGCGCCAAAATTCACTTCACCCAAGCCGTGAGCGGCAGCCCGAGCCGCAGCCATTCTTGCACGGCCAAAGCCGCCACGCGGGCTGCACCGTATTCGGAAAAATGCGTGTCGTCTTTCACTGCTTCCGGCCAACGCGCGTACACGCCGCCGGCATAATGGAGGTGCAAACGCTTCGAGCCTTCGACGCCGTGACCGCGCTCGAGCTCGGCCGTAAGGCCGTTTAATTCTAAGAGCGGCACGCTTTCCGCCGCTGCCACCGCGCGCAACGCCGCGGGATAATCGCCGTGCGTGTCGACGAGTTCGCCGCGCTCGTTCCATTTCCGGCGCACGACTGGCGTGGCGAGCAGCGGCGTCGCCCCGTGGGCGCGGGCCTCGCGGACGAAGCGCCGGAGATTGTCCTGATGCGCGCCGCGCGGGGCCGCGTACACGGCGGGTTTGTCCGCCTTCTCGTCGTTGTGGCCAAATTGGATGATCACAAAATCGCCGGGTTGCAGCGCGGCGACGACCTTGGTCCAACGGCCTTCGTCGATGAAACTTTTCGTGCTGCGACCGTTCATCGCGTAGTTCACGACGCGGCCGGCCTCGGGTTTCAGCAGCGCCGGCAACGCCTGACCCCAGCCGGTTTCAGGATTCGCTAGTTCTTTTGGTTTATCCGCCATCGTCGAATCTCCGATGAGGTGCAACGTGGGCGCGGCGAGCGCCACGGCAGCCATCGAAAACATAAAAATAATCACACGAAAAAAAACGCTCATAGAATATTATGGGATGGAGCGACTCTTCCGCGTCCGGCCCTCGCGCGCAACCTCGCACACTTACAGGACAGTCCCGTAGCTCAGGCTAAGACGACTGACTCGTTCGAAGCCACGGAACGTCACGGTAACGTCACGGCAAAGCCGCCCGCTTGTTACACGGCGCCTATAATTAAGACGCCGCATGTATCCATCCGACTCTCTCACCCTGAACGTCCGTCGCCATCCCGCTTTCTCCGCGTGGATTTCCTACGCCGTCACCGTGCTATTAAGCTGCACCGCTTTTTCCTCCGCGCACGCCGCCGAAGCCGTGGTCAAAACGACCGAAGAAGTCATCTCGCTTCAAAATTTCGTCGTCACCGGCTCGAACATTAAGCGCACGGACTTGGAAAAAGTGGTTCCCATTACCGTCCTCGATCAGGACGCGATGACCGTGCGCAATGCGCTTCTGCCCGTCGACATGCTCACCACGCTGCCTTCCGTGGTCAACTTGCCCGAGAATGAGACGCGCCTCGGCTCCTCCGGCGCCCGCGGCGACAATGCCAACATCAATCTCCGCAACCTCGGCTCCACCGCCACGCTCATCCTCGTCAACGGCCGCCGCATGGCCATCAACCCGATGACCGCCGGCCTCTCCCAAGCCGTGAACGTCAACCAATTGCCCACTCAGGGCATCGAGCGCATCGAAATCCTCCGCGACGGCGCCTCGGCTATTTACGGCTCGGATGCCGTTGCCGGCGTCATCAACTACGTCCTCAAGCGCGAATTCAAAGGCGCCGAGATCAACGTGCGCCAAGGCTTCACCGAAGACGGCGGCGGTCAAAGCACCCAGGTCGCGCTCACCTTCGGTTCCAGCTTCGCCGGTGGGCGCGGCCGGTTTTTCGGCACCGTGGAATCGCTCTACAAAGAAGCCATTTTCCTCCGTGACCGTGATTTCAGCGTGACCTCCAACCTCACCGCCGTCGCGCCGGCACCGTTTAACACCCTCGGCGGCGCCTTCGACGCGCGCACCGCTCGCGGTCGTTACCCGATCTTCCGCCTCGGCACCGCCACGGCCAGCAACTACTTCCGCCCGGTCAACGGCACGCCGACCCTCACCACCGTCGCCCCCACCCAAGCAGCTAATCCCGAATTCTACCTCGATCTGAACGAATTCGGCATGGCCTCGCCGCGTATGGCCCGCGCCAACTCTTTCTTTTCCGCCGAATACGATCTCACGAAACGCATCACCGCCTTCGCCGATTTCTCGTACTACAAGGCCGATTCCACGATGGTGCGCCAGCCGCTCGCCCTCAACGCCCCCACCACCGATAAGCTCGCCACGCTCTCCATCGACAATCCCTACAACCCCTACGGCTCGCGCTTCTATTCCGCCACCGGCGCCGCCAACACCGATGGCTCCCTCCGCCTCACCGGCGCCCCGCGCACCGTCAGTCTCGTCTCCGTCACCTTGCCCGATCTCGGCGTCGAAAAAATCACCACCACGGCCGATGTTATCCGCTTCGCCAGCGGCCTACGCGGCAAACTCGGCGACACTTGGACCTGGGAAACCTCAGGTTTCTACAACCGCGTCAACGGCGAGGACAAAGCTTACCCCGACGTTCGCGAGAGCCTCCTCCTCCAAGCCCTCCAACGCACCGACGCCAACGCCTACAATCCCTTTGGCTACACCTTTAAAGTGCAAAACGGTGCCGTCGTCGCCGACAAACCTTACACGAATCCCTCTTCGGTCGTGGACTCCTTCTCCGCCATCTTCGCCCGCCAAGCCGAGAGCTCCATCGCCAGCGGCGACCTGCGCGTGACCGGCCGCCTGCTCCGTTGGTGGGGCGGCGATATCATGGCTTCCTTTGGCGGCGAATACCGCAAGGACAAGCTCGCCGATGAACGCCCGCCGTACAGCGGCGAAAAT
>Ga0114972_10001341_pt1 | contig 18455 bp, 13 predicted proteins | sample M_140807_EF_Meta_FD_87354 | JGI IMG/M metagenome (GOLD analysis project Ga0114972, IMG submission 87354) | Freshwater microbial communities from Lake Montjoie, Canada to study carbon cycling - M_140807_EF_MetaG | ecosystem: Environmental > Aquatic > Freshwater > Lake | place: Lake Montjoie... | reverse complement strand
GCGGGCATCGACCGGGCGGGCATCGACCGGGCGGGCGTCGGCCGGGCGGGCGTCGACCGGGCGGGCGTCGGCCGGGCGGGCATCGACCATGCGCGCTTCTGTGTCGTCTTGGGCGTCGTCACAGCCCGCGGTGAACGAAGCCACCGCGCCCAGCGCGACTGCCACACTGCGGAGCGAAGTGAGACATGCGGCCATGTTCGGCGCCTCCTTTGCGCTGGCGACCATACTACCGCTGCAGCGTCTCTCGCATCCGCACTGCGACGACGCGCCCGTCCCGAACTGTGCCAAGCCCCATACTGCGGGATAGATCGCCGCGAGGGCGCCGATGTGGGCAAGGGACAAGCCCGCGGCGGCGAAGACCAGCGGAAAGAGCCCCCACGCCATGCCGTCGTTCAGGTTGTTGACCAGCCCGGCCTGGCACACGGCGGACAAGTCGGGGTCGGTCAAGCTCGTGCGCGTGAAGACCGCGCGCTGGCTGAGCGGCTCGCCCGCGGGCTGCGCGTTCAGCGGCACCTCGCGCATCACGTGCTGCCGGGTCTCTCGCACCGCACAGACCGAGAGCAGGGTGCCCAAGACGACATACCCGACGCCCAGGTAGAAGGGCTTAGGTCGCGGGCCGAACTCGGCGGCGACCACGCCGGTCGCCAACGCAGGGGGCCCTTGTCGCAGGTGGCCGGGGCGGATAGCGTCGAGGCCCCGATGGACAAGCACACGCTCCGAGCCTTCGGCTGTCTCTAGACTCATTTTGCCCGCCAGACGCGGCAGGCGGCGGGCTACTTTCTTGCGCCGGGCGCGCTGGCGTCCGTGCACATGCCGATGCTGGTGTGGTCGGCCAGCGCGGACACCATCGCGCCGCCGGCCCACGCGGCGTATCTCCAGCAGGCGCTCGCGGGGCGGGTGGACGTCGACCTGCGCGTCACCGAAGGGGCGAGTCACCTCTCGTTCCTGAACGTGCTCCCGCCCCACATTCAGGACCCGCTGCCGGACCGCGAGGCCTTTCTCGACCACCTGACGACAGAGGTCTGCGCGTTCGCGCTCGACCGCCGCTCGGTCTCTGAGCGCTACTCGCCCTGACCGAGTGAGAACCCGCGCACGCCGTCGAAGAGGTAAAGGTTCTCGGTCTTGACGACCTCTGCGCCGGCCTCGCCCAAACGCCGCAGCGCCTCGACGATCGCCGTCGGCTCAATCGGCGTGTACGTCGCGCGCGGGTCGTTGATATCGATCGTCGGGCCGACGAAGCGGCACCGCCAGTGGTCGGTGCAGAACGTCTCGGGGAAGCCCTCGGGCCAGACCTTGACGCCGCGGTTCGTGATGAGCTTCAGCTTCAGGACACCCTCGGTCGCCCGCTGCAGCTTCTCGGCCAGCGCGTCCGCCGTGCTGTCCGCGTCGCATACGAAGAAGTCCACGCCGCACAGCTCGCGCTTCACCGAGGGCCGGTGGTAGACGAACCGCAGGTCGGTGGCCGACTTCATCTCCACGCTCTTGAGCTGCGCGGGTTTCCGCCCCAAGCGCTCGATCACGGCGTCCGCGAACTCCACTGTGCCGACCTGCCGCTTCGACACGCCCTCCTGAAAGACATCGCCGGTGTGGAGCCCGTCCTCGAGCGTGGCGAGCCAGGCATTCTGGATGGCCTCGGCCTTCGCGGGCAGCCCGATGTGCACGAGCATCATGCACGCGGCGTTCAGCATCGCGCTCGGGTTTGCGAGGCCCTTACCGGCGATGTCCGGCGCGCTGCCGTGAATCGCCTCGAACATGCTGATCTGGTCGCCGATGTTGGCGCTCCCCGCCATGCCCACGCTGCCGGTCAGCTCGGCTGTCACGTCGCTGATAATGTCGCCGTAAAGGTTCAGCGTCACGATCACGTCGTAGCGGTTTGGCTGCGTCGCCACGCGCGCCGTGCCGATGTCGATGATCTGCGTCTCCTGATGGATCGTCGGGTACTCCTTGCCCACGCGACGGAACATGTCGGCGAACATGCCGTCGGTCACCTTCATGATGTTGTCCTTTACGAGGCAGGTGACCTTCTTCCGACCGTTCGCGCGCGCATACTCGAACGCGTAGCGAATGATCTTCTCCGTGCCCGGCAGGCTCAGCACCTTCAGGCACTGAAAGACATCCGTCGTCTGGCGGTGCTCGATGCCCGCGTACAGGTCCTCCTCGTTCTCCCGCACGACCACCACGTCCATGTCCGGGTGCTGGGTGCGCACGAACGGGTGGTAGCTCCGGCACGGGCGCACGTTCGCGTACAGCCCGAGCGTCTTGCGGATCGTCACGTTCAGGCTCTTGTAGCCCGAGCCTTGGGGCGTCGTGATGGGCCCCTTCAGGAAGACTGGGTTTCGCCGCAGCGTGGCCCACGCCTCGGCCGGGATCCCGCTCGAGTTGCCCGCCAGGTAGACCTTCTCGCCGACGTCGATGAAGTCGTACGCCAGCCCGCACTCGGCGGCGTCCAGAATGCGAAGGACGGCGTCCGTGATCTCGGGGCCAATGCCGTCGCCGCGCGCGACAGTGATGGTGTGGGTCTGCGGGGTCATTGTGCGTCTCGCGGGGGCGTGGCGTTTTCGGTTTCGGCGAGCGACTTCAGCCTCTCGAGCCCGCTCTGCAAGGACTTCGTCATCATCCGGTCGAAGATGAGCTTGCCCATCAGGTGCATGCCGAGGCTGCGCTCCTGGTCGAAGGCGTCGACGGAGACGACCTGCATGCGGCCCTTGCCGAGCCGCTTGCTCTCGTGACGCGAGACCGTCGTCGGGTCCATCTGCGGAAACAGGTTCCAGTCGTTGAGGCGGCTCAGGTCGCCCATCCGGTCGAAGACCGCCTGCGCGGGCGCATGAATGTTGAGGGAAGCGTCGAGGTGTGCGTGAGGCATGCGCCGAGTATACATCACGCGCCGCCCTTGAGGTCACAGGGACGCGCGGCGAGCGTGCCCACGCGCGGAGAGCCCGATGCACCCGCTCACTCGCTCATTCGCCCTCCTGTCGAGAGTCCTCCTCTGGGTGAGTGTCGGGGCGTTCGTTCTTTCGGCCAATCGGTGGCCGTCCACTGCGCCACGTCGACTTCAACGGAGCGCCGGTGCTTGACCGTGTTGCCCAGTGGGGCCCCGAACGCGTGCGTGGTTCCCGCGCTGTACCAGCGCTTTGGTGTCCTTCGTGTCCAACGGAGCCACGCACCCGCTACGGCAGGCTGAGTCCACTGAGTGCGGCATGATCCTCACGGGGTCTAACGGTCGTAGGATGCGACGAAACCTCTCAGGGAGCACTCATGCCGTCTCGGCTCAATCGGTTCTCATTCGTTCTCTGCCTCTGGGGGGGCGCGCTTGGCTCCCGCGTGGCGTTCGCCGCGGCGCCGCCTGCGCCGAGCTCGGCGGGCGCAGCGACTGCGCCCGCGTCATCCGTCGCGCAGTCACCGATGAAGGCGAAGAAGCCCAAGGGCAGCGCGTGCAAGGCCGACCGGGAGCGCTTGTGCGCGGGCGTCTCGGGGCGCGACGCCCGCCGCGCCTGTCTAGTCGAGCACCGAGACGCGCTCTCGGCGACCTGCCGCAAGGTCATCGACAAGGCCGAGGCGGAGCGTCGGGACTGTTCCGCCGACTCCGAACGCCTGTGCAGTGAGGTCAAGCCGGGCTACGGGCGCGTCATGGCGTGTCTCATCGGCCGCAAGGCAGACGTCTCGGTGGCGTGCCGTGCTCATGTCGATGCGAGCATCGCCCGGTACAAGGCTTCGCGCGCCAAGAAGTCCAAGGGGACGCCATGAGGCGGGTCGGTACGTGGGCGCTCTTGGCGTGCCTTGCGATGAGCGCGTGCAGCGCGGAAAATCCAGAGTTGCACCCCCCACGCCCAGACGCCATCGCAGCGGATGGGGCGCCGGCAGGCAGCGAATCGGGAGACGCTTCGGCCGGCGGTGAGCCCGCGCCCGGCGGCGATCCCGCGCCCGGCGGCGATCCCGCGCCCGGCGGCGATCCCGCGCCCGGCGGCGATCCCGCGCCCGGCGGCGATCCCGCGCCCGAGAGCGCCGACGAGGCCGCATTTCAGGCGGCGCTCACGCTGTGGGACGGCCAGCAATACGCCGCCGCGCTGGCCGCGTTCGAGGCCTTCCTGCAGGCCTTCCCGAACAGCGCTCGGGCAGACAATGCAGAGTATCTAGTCGCCCGCGCTCACTTCGAGCTGGGGGCGTTCGACCGCGCGCTGCCGCTGTTCCAAGGCTTCGCCGGACGGTGGCCAGCCAGCTCATTGATCGACGACGCGGCCTACTACACTGGGCGAACACTCTACGAGCTAGGCCGCTTCGCCGATGCCGTCGTCGCGTTCGACGCCCTCCTGCGGAGCTTCGCGGACACTGTCTATCTCGATAACGCGCAGTACTACTCGGGGCGCTCGCTCTTCGAGTTGGCGCAGTATCCTGCAGCGATCGCGTCGTTCGCCGCCGTCGTTGGGAACGCGGCGAGCACCTACCGCGACGCGTCGATTTACTATACCGGACGGGCAGAGCTCGAGCTGGCCGGCGTTGACCCCAACCAGCCCTCCGTCCACTACCCCGCGGCGGACCGTGCTTTCGAGCGCCTCTTCGCGGACTACCCGAACGACACCTACGAAGACAACGCGCGCTACTACTACGGCTTGAGCGCGACGGGCGCGGGACGTCTTCAGGACGCCATCGTTCGATTCACGGCGCTTATCGAGGGGTTCCCCAACTCCAGCTTCATCGATAACGCGTGGTTCTACCGCGCAGACGCCCGCTACAAGCTCGCGGACTTCGCCGGCGCGCTTGCGGAGTTCGACGCCTTCGTCCAGCGCTTCCCCGCGTCCATCTATGCGGACAACGCGACCTACTTCTCGGGACGCTGCCACTACGAGCTGGCCCGCGGCGCCGGCGATGCCAACGAGTTTCAGGCCGCCATCGCCCGGTTCGATGAGGTCGTCACACTCTTCCCTCAGAGTCAGTACGTCGACAACGCGCTGTACTATGCCGTCCGGTCCTACGTGAACCTGGGCGACTGCGCGGGCGCACGCGCGGCCTACGACCAGCTTCGTCGAGACCAACCCAACAGCCCCTACGTGCAGCGCGCCCTCACCGCGTTGAACGCAGCGGGGTGCTGAGTCTTTCCCACAAAATCGCAGAGCGAGAGTGACATGAAGAGCGTTGCAGTGGTGGTCGCGATGAGCGCCGCAATGATGTTCGCGGCCTGCACAGAGGACAGCCCCAGCGGCCCCGTCGGCGCGCTGCCCGATGTGGGGGCTCAGGCCGATGCAGGTGCCGGTGGCGCCGCGGGGGGGGCCGAGCCTGCGCCCGACGCCGCGCCGGGGGGCACCATGCCCGACCCCGGCGCCCCAGACGAAGTCGCGTTTCAAGAAGCGCTCGCGATCTACGACGCTCAGGAATACGCAGACGCGCAGGCCGCGCTCGAGGCATTCTTGGCGGCGTACCCGAGCAGCGTCCGCGCTGACAACGCCACCTACCTTGTCGCGCGTTGCCGGTTCGAGCTGGGCGACTACAGCGGCGCCCGCGCAGACTTCGCGCGGTTCGTGTCCGCGTTCCCCGATAGCAGCCTCGTCGACGACGCCCAGTACTACGCTGCTCGGTGCGACTACGAACTCGGCGACTTCGGGGCCGCGGCGCAAGGTTTCACGCGATTCGTCGCCGCCTATCCAGACAGCACGCTCATCGACAACGCCCGGTACTACTGGGCGCGCGCTGACTTCGAGCTCGGTCGCTTCGCCGACGCGATCGGCGCGTGTGCGCCCGTGGTCGCGCTCGCAGACTCCGCGCTCCGGGATGCCTGCCTCTACTGGTCGGGTCGAGCCGCAGACGCCCAAGGTGAGCTCGAAGGGCCGACCTCGGCGCGATTCGCCGAGGCCGAGGGTTTCTTTGAGCGGCTCTTCGCGGACTATGCCGGCGGCGTCTACGAAGACAACGGCCGCTTCTACTACGGCATGGTCGCCTACCACCGAGAAGACTACGCCGTCGCGCAGGCACGACTCGATGCGATGCTGGCCCAGTTCCCGGCCAGTCTCTACGCCGACAATGCGGCGTACTTCTCGTCGCGCTGCGTCTATCACGGCGCCGACTTCCGAGGCGCTGCCAGCGCATTCGAGGCGTTCTTGGCCGCGTACCCGAACAGTGACTACATCGACGACGCGACATACTACCTCGGGCGCGCTCACTATGAGGCGGGGCGGCAGACCGCTGATATCGCTGAGCTCGAGGCCGCCCTCGTCGCCTTCGACGTCGTCACGACGATGTACGCGGACAGCGTCTACGGGGACAACGCCTGGTACTACACGCTGCTGACCCACATTGAGCTCGGCGACTGCGCCGCGGCGCAGGCCGACGCGGCCGCGCTGGCGGCGGGCTACCCCGCGAGCACCTACAACGCACAGGCGCAGGCGCACCTGGCCAATGACTGCTGAGGGCCTCGGGGTCAGAGCGCGCGTCTGGATGGCTTCGGTCACGCTGCTCGTCATCGCGGCCGCGTCGATCATCAGCCGCCTGCCCGAGTTAGAGGGCGACTTCGGCTTCATGATCCCGGAGTTGGTCTACAACGTCACCGTCTCCCAGACGTTCACGGGGCACGGCGACGCTGTCTCACTGCAGACCTTCCTGCCTCAGAGCGACGACCGCCAGTCGGTGGTTCGCGAAGAGAACCGGAGCAACGGCCTCGACTTCGACCCTCAGCTGGAGAGCGGCAACCGCCTCGGCGTCTGGAAGGCCGGCGCGCTAAAGGGGCGCCACAGCGTCGCCTACGAGTTCCGCGTGCGGACCCGCGCCGTCGAGTACGAGATCTCGCCGGACTTTGTCCTGGGCGAGGCGGGGAGCACGGGCGAGACGGACGACCTCGCGCCCACGGACGTCATTCAGTCCACGGACCCTGAGATCGTGCGCCTCTCGGACGAGCTTCGGCCCGCTGACGGGCAGCTTGTGACTTACTTGCGCAACGTCTTCGACCGCGTTCAGTCGCTCCAGTTCAAGCCATTCAAGGGGACGACGGACGCCCTCACCGCGTTGCGCCTCGGCGAGGCGAGCTGCAACGGCCGCGCGCGGCTCTTCGTCGCGCTGATGAGGGCGCAGGGCGTGCCGGCTCGCCTCGTGGGCGGCTTGGTCCTCAAGGGCGGCAAGCGACGGACGTCGCACCAGTGGGTCGAGGTCCGCGCAGGGAGCCACTGGGTGCCCATGGACCCAACAAATCACCACTTCGCGTCGCTGCCTCACAACTATCTCGCTCTGTACCGCGGCGATGAGACGCTCTTCAAGCACACCCAGGACATCGGCTTCAAATACGCCTTCAACGTGCGCAGCCACCTCGTCCCTGCGCCCGAGGTTGACAAGAAGAAGCACGCCTTGGGTCTGTGGGCAGTGTTCAATCGGCTCGGGATTCCGCTCGACCTGCTGCGCATCGTCGTCATGGTCCCATTGGGCGCGGTCGTCATCGTGATCTTTCGTAACGTCCTGGGCTTCAGCGTCTTCGGGACCTTCCTGCCGGCCCTGATCGCGGCGTCGCTGCGCCACACTGGCTTCGCGATGGGCATAGCCGCCTTCGCGGGCGTGATCCTCACGGTGAGCCTCGTGCGGCGCTTGACTCAGAAGCTCCAACTCCTGCACTCGCCCCAGCTCGCGATCCTGCTCACCACGGTGATCGGACTGATGCTCGCGCTCGCGGCCTACGCGGACACACACGACATCCCTCGGCTCGCCAAGTTCACGCTCTTTCCCGTCGCGATCATGTCGATTACCGCGGAGCGCTTCGCCCTAATGGAGATCGAAGAGGGACGCAAGAAGGCCTGGACGACGCTCCTGCGCACGATGGTCGTCGTCTACTTCTGCTACCTGACGATGACGTCGCTGTCGCTCCAGATCCTCTTCTTGGCCTTCCCTGAGCTGCTCCTCGTCCTCGTTGTCATCGAGATTTGGCTGGGCCGCTGGACGGGGCTGCGCCTCTCGGAGTGGTTCCGCTTTCGCACGATGCTCGGGCGTCCTCAGGCGGCCGCGCCATGATGCGCGGCTGGCGCGACATCGTGGTCGGTCTGCTTCAGGGGCCGGGCGACGAAGTGCTCGGCATGAACCGGCGCAATGTCGAGTTCATCCTGTCGCGCAACCCACGGCAGCACTTTGCCATCGCAGACGACAAGCTGCTCGCCAAGCAGGTCCTGACGGCGGCGGGGGTCCCGGTCTCTCCGACGCTCCTCACGTTCAGTGACTTCTTCGAGGTGGGCCAGATCGCGGAGCGGCTCGCAGGCCTTGAGACCTTTGCGATCAAGCCGGCGCGCGGGCACGGCGGGATTGGCATCTTGATCGTCGCTGAGCGGGTCGGGGACACGTTCACGACGCCGGGTGGCCGGCGGTTGGGCATGGACGAGCTCAGGAAGCACGTCGCGGACATCGTCTTCGGTGTCTTCAGCATGGACCACGCAGACGTCGCCGTCGTGGAGCCACGCCTCATCCCCGCGCCCTTCTTCGCCGACTTGTCGAGCCTCGGCCTCTCAGATGTGCGTGTCATCATGTGCGATGAGATCCCCGCGCTGGCCATGATCCGAGTCCCGACGAAGGCCTCAGACGGCAAGGCCAACCTGCACCAGGGCGCGCTGGGCCTCGCTGTGCGCATCGACGACGGCCGGATCATGCGCGCTCAGCTCAAGGGACTCGAAGTCGACCGTCACCCCGACACCGGCGCGCCCCTCGTCGGACGCACCGTGCCGGGGTGGGACGACATGCTGGCGATCTGCCTCAAGGCGGCCCCCGCGCTGCCGCTCAAGTATCTGGGCATGGACTTGGTGGTCGACGCGACGCGTGGGCCGCTCGTCCTCGAGATCAACGTCCGCCCGGGGCTCGAGATTCAGAACGTCAACCGCATCGGCCTGCGCGGTCGGCTACGAACACTGGGGGTCACGTGATCATCCGCGCGCTGCGTCGCCTCTTCGCCGAGTCCTTCTTGCCGCTGCTGCTCGTGCTCCTCGGCGTGCTGGGCACGACGCTCTATCTAGACCGCTTGGCGCGCGACTACGCCGTGCGGCCGACGCGCGTGCAGGTGCAGCCTACGCTGGGGACCTGGGACGAGTCGCAGCTCTCGGACGACGGCCTCGCGGGTCCGCGAGGGACCGCGCTGATCGACCCGACGGATATGCGGCCCGAGCTCGTCGAGATTCGGCGCATCGCGCGAGCCGGGGACGTTGCGCAGGCGCTCGCCACCGCGGAGAAGGCGCTCGCGTCGACCCCGGACGACGCTGTAATGACGAACGAGGTCGCGGTTCTCCTCCTGAAGTCGAAGCAGGTCGACCGGGCGGTCGAGTCGCTCTCGGCGCTTGTGGCGCGGCGGCCGGATTTCCACCGCGCGTGGTTCAATCTGGGGCTCGCGCGCGGTCAGCGGGGTGAGCTGCAGGAGGCGCGCGCCGCCTATGAGCGCGCCATCGCGCTGATGCCGAACCATCTGGAGAGTCACGTGAACTTGGGGATGCTTCTGCTCGACCTCGGCGACGCGCCGGGGGCGGTGACCGTCCTCGAGAAGGCGACGAACTTCGGCGGCGGAGACGAGAAGGCGCGCGCGTACTTCTCGTATGGCGTCGCCCTCGGGCGGGCGGGGCGTCGAGACGACGCGATGGCCGCCTACATGAAGGCCATCGAGTTCCGGCCCGACTACCTGCTGCCCCGCTACAACCAGGCGCAGTTACTGATGGCAGACAAGACGCCCGAGCGCCTCGACGAGGCTGAGCGCATCCTGCGTCAGACCATCGCGCTCGGACCTGAGTTTGCGCCGGCGTTCTTCCTCCTGGGTCGCTTGGCGTCCGCGCGTGACCGCGACGAAGAGGCGCTCGAGCACTACGAGCGCGCGGTCCAGCACGCCCCCAACTTCTTCAAGGCGGCCTACAACGCCGCGCTCATTGCGCTTCGGCTCAAGCGCACGGACGACGCCGCGCGGGGCTTTCAGCGGCTGGTCGTGGCGTTCCCTGACCGCGCCGAGCCCCACTTCAATCTGGGCCGCATCGCCTATCAGCGCCGACGCTACGACGAGGCTGAGCGCGCGTACCGCAAGGCGATCGAGCTGCAAAAAGGGGAGTACCCCGAGGCCGAGCTCAACTTGGGCTTGGCGCTCAAGGCGGCGGGTCGCAAAGAGGACGCGCTGGCGCTCTTCGACGCGCTGATCACGCGTCACCCCGAGATGGCGAGCGCGCGCCAGAACCGCGCTGTGGTGCTGATGGCGCTCGACCGGGACGACGAGGCGCGCGCCGAGCTGGCCCGCGCCGCGGCGGGCGATCGACAGAGCGCCTCGGCGCACTACAACCTCGGCGTGCTCGAGGCTCGACAAGGGCGCCACGCCGAGGCAGCCGCGGCGTACGAGCGCGCCCTCGCCGCCGAGGAGGACCACCTCAAGGCGGCGATCAACCTGGGCGTGGAGCGCGCGGCGCTCGGCGACAAGGACGCCGCGATCAAGGCCTATGAGCGCGCCATCGCGATCGCGCCCGATTACGCCCCCGCGTGGTTCAACCTGGGTGTCGCGCTCCGCGCCGCCGGGCGCTTGGGTGAAGCCGCCGACGCCTACCGCAAGGTCCTCGCGCTCGACCCCGAGAGCGTCAAGGCCATGACAAACCTGGGCGCGACCTATGCCAAGCAGTCGCTGTTCGAGCTCGCCATTCGGGCGTACCGGGACGCGCTCGAGATCGCGCCGCGCAACGCCAGCGCGCGCTACAATCTGGCCCTCACCTACAAGCGCGCGGGGCGCGTGGACGAGGCGCTCGCCGAGCTCGAGCGGGCTCGCACGCTCTCGCCGACGCACGCCCGCACAGCGAACCTGCTCGCGACGATTCACCTCGAGCGCCGGGCGTTCCGCGAGGCGGCCGATGTCCTGGCACCCTTTGAGTCCTCGCCGCGGGCGCGGGTGTCCCTGTTGCGCACGCTCACGGCCGCGCACATCGAGCTCGGCCACGCGGACGCGGCGGCGGCGCTCCTGCGGCGGGTTCAAGACCGTGCGCCGAGTGACCCCGAGACGCTCAAGCTCGTTGACCGCCTCGCTGCGGCCCGAAAGGACGCCCGATGAGTGGGCGCGCGCGGGCTCACGCGGCGCTCGGCCTCGCGCTCGGGCTCGTTGGCTGCCGAGGCGAGGTTGAGCAGGCCCGCATCGAAGGCCGTGACGCCGAAGGTCAGCGAGTCGGTGCGCTCGCGGCTGCGTTCGACCGCGGCGACTGTCCCGAGGTCGAGCGCCTCGCGGCCGGCTTTCGCCCAACGACCGCCCTGCGCCTCGCCGCGGCGTCGACATGGCTCGGTCGGTGCTTGTATCAGGGCGGTCGCTTCGCAGACGCAGAGCGGGTGCTTGAGCCTGTCGCGGCGCAGCAGGCCCATGATCCCTTCACACGCAGAGCGCTCTACCAACTGGGGCGCGCGGTCTATCGGCAGGGGCGGTTCGACGAGGCCGAGGCGACGTTCGTCGAGTTCGAGCGCCGCTTTGCGCGGGACACGCTCGCCGACGACGCGGCCTACCACCGCGCGAAGGCTCGGCTGCGGGCGGACGACCTCGGCGGCGCGCGCGCGCTGTTCGAGGCGCTGCTGGAGCGCCCGCATGTGTCGCGCTTTCGGGAAGCGGGCGCGCACTTTCAGCTCGGCCGCATTGAGGCGAGCGTCGCCACACGCGCCGCGCCAGCGCTCGACGCGGCCGCTGCAGAGCGGGCGTTCGCGCGCTTCGCGCTCGTGGAGCGTGACTTCGCTGACACCGGCTTTCGCGACGACGCCGCCTACCGCGCCGCGCGGTTGACCTACGCGTCGGGCGACTTCGCGCAGGCCGAGGCGGCCCTCGCCCAATTCGAGGCGGACTATCCCGACAGCAGCTGGCGTGAAGGCGCGCGCTACTACCGCGGGCGGTCTGTGGAGGCGTCGGGTCGCGCCGACGCGGCGGCCGCCCTGTTCGCGAGTTGGTCGACGGACTTCCCCGAGGGGCGCTACCGAGACAACGCGGAGTATCGTCTCGGTCAGGTGCGCTACGGAGAGGCGGGCCGGCTGACCGGCTTGGAGGCCGACCGCGCCTACGACGCGGCCATGACCGCTTTCGAGGCGTTTCTGCGCGCCTGGCCCGAGTCGTCCTTACGGACGAGCGGGCAGTATTTCTTGGGTCGGGCGTTGTTCGAGCGGCGCCGCTTCGCGGAGGCCCGCGCTCAGTTCACGCAGGTCGCCCTCGACGCCGAGTCGCCCTACGTGGACAACGCGCTCTATTACTCTGGGCGTGCCGATTACGAGGCGGCGAGCGTCGCGGGGCCGGCTTCACTCGAGCGCGCCATCGCGTCCTTCGACGCGCTGCTCGCGCGGTTTGCGGTCAGCCCCTTCGCCGATGACGCGGCCTATTTCCGCGCGCGAGCGCTCTTCAGGCTCATGCGAAACGCAGACGCAGACGCGGCCTTCACGTCGTTCGAAGAGGCCTACCCGAGCAGTCCCTACGTCGACAACGCGATTTACCACCGGCTCCTGCTGGCCGCAGCGCGCGGGGACTGCGCATCAGCGGCCGCGCTTCTGGCGTCTATGCGAGCGCGCTTTGCGTCGAGCACGCTGCTCCCAGACGCGGAGCGGGTCGTCCTCGCCTGTGCACCAACGGGTGGCTAAGGTGATGTTTTTGAAGCGCTTTTGCGTGTCGTTCGGGCTCGTCATCGCCTGCGCAACCACGCGCGTGTTCGCCGAGGAGGCGCCGGCGCCCCCTTTGCCTTCAGGCGCCGCGGCCGCCGACGCCGTCGGAGTGAAGGCAAAGAAGAAGCGACGCAAGAAGAAGGCCGCGGCCGAGCCACGTCAAAAGCGGGCGCGGCTGCCGGCGATTCATCAGCGGGTTGGGCGTCGCTGGATGTTCTTGAGCCCCGTGACGGCGCACGCGGGCCTGGGCTACGCCCGCGACTGGTTCCTCCGCGACAGCGAGGGCGCGTTCGCCGTGCTCGGGGGCACGATCACCCCGGGCATGCGCTACAGTCGCGGACGCTTCGTCGTGTCCGCCCCCCTCGGCGTCGAGCACCGCGAGGCCTGGGGCACACCGCTGCGACAGCTCGACGCGGGCGCGGGCCTTGTGGCGTCCCTCCGCATCGACGATGCGTGGGCGGTGGCCGCAGATGGGGGCGCCGCGTGGCGCGGGCGACCCGCCTGGCCCGACATGTACCAGCCGTTGCTGGACGACGTTGGGGCGCCGCGCGGGCTGCGGGGCACCGACCGATTCGGTCGCACGACGGGGCGCGCAGGGCTTGAGGGGACGTGGTCCTCGGACCCCCTGCGCTTATCACTCCGGGCGGAGCTCGAACGGCGGGAGACGCCCATCGACCCCGCATGGGACGCAGCGCTGAACCCGACGCACCTCGTCCCCGGCGATCTCGACCGCTGGGGCTTGGCGTTGGGCGCGCGCGGCATGGCTGCGCGAGACATCTTGCGTTACCGGGCGACCCTCCGGTTCGACGACCTGACCCACCCGCTTGAGGACGCCCGCGACGCCCGCACGGGGCGCACGCACGGCGGCCCGGGCGGCGCCCCGCCCAACCCACCGCTGCACGAGCGACGCTGGGGCCTCGAGGCCGAGGTCAGCGCGCGCTCGGCCGCGCTGGCGACGCGGTTCCTTTTGCGGGGCGGCGTCGAGCACAACGACGACGTCTTCGATGACTACCTGACCTGGATACGCTGGCACGCCGGCGCGGGCGCCACGGTCAAGCCGTGGCGCACCCTCGCGCTCTCGCTCGACTACGACCTGCGCGCCCGTGAATACACCACCGCTGGCTACGCCGAGGGCCTCGGCCACCCGCCGCTCGACTGGGGTGACGTCCGGGGCGACCTCGAGCACCGGGTCAGGGCCGAGGTCGCGTACCCGATGCGGCGCCGGTCGCTGACGCCCTACCTGTCCGCGCGCTGGCTGCGGAGCCAGACGAACTTCCCCGACTACGCGCCATACGTTTACCCCGCGGGCGCGGCCTATCGCATCGACTGGGACCGCGCCGCGCTCCAGCTCGGCGCCGGGCTCCGCGCGCAGCTCTGACCTCAGCGGACCCCGGAGCGCGGCGCTATCGTGTCAGGCACATGCGCGCGCGCCTCCTCCATCCCGGTGTTCTGCCGAAGCGGCTCCCCGCGAAGAGCCCAGAGCGCGCTGCGCTGCGCGTGTCCCCTGCGGTGGTCGAGCTCGCAGGGATGGACATCGACGAGGTGCTCGCGCGAATCGAGACGCGGGCACAGGGTCTCACGGACGAGGAGGCGACTGAGCGCCTCGCCACCCGCGGTGAAAACGTCCTCGCGAAGGACCAGCGCCCGCGCCTCTCCACGCTCGTCGTGCGGGCTGTGCGGGACCCGCTCGTTGTGTTGCTCACCGCCCTCGCGGGCATTTCATTCGCGACGGGCGACCTCCGCGCGGGCCTGATCATGGCGCTCATGATCGCGCTGAGCGTGGGCCTGAGGCTGACCCAAGAGGCCCGAGCGAGCACTGCGGCGGCCCAGTTGATGGGCATGATCTCCGTCAACGCGACGGTCTTGCGCGGGGGCGTCGCGCGCGAGGTGCCGGTCTCTCACGTCGTCCCGGGGGACATCGTGCGACTCACGGCGGGCGACATGGTGCCCGGTGACGTGCGCTTGATGCACGCGAAGGACCTCTTTGTTGTCCAAGCGTCGCTCACGGGTGAGAGCTTTCCCGTCGAGAAGTTCGCCGAGCCCCACCCGACCGCGCCCGGGTCACCGCTCGAGTGGACCACCCTCGCGTTCCTTGGGACGAGCGTCTCGAGCGGTGCCGCGACCGCCGTGGTCCTCGCGACGGGCAAACAAACCTACCTCGGCGGCATGGCCGAGGCGCTCCACGAACCTGCGCCGCCCACTGCGTTCGACAAGGGCATCGCGCGCTTTACTCGGCTCATGCTGACCTTGATGGCGGTGATGGTCCCGCTCGTCTTCGTGATCAACGGGCTGTCGAAGGGGAGCTGGGGCGACGCTCTCTTTTTCGCGCTGGCCGTCGCGGTCGGCCTGACGCCCGAGATGCTGCCGATGATCGTGACCATCTGCCTCTCGAAGGGCGCCGTGGTCATGGGCCGCAAGCGCGTCATCGTCAAGCGGATCAACGCGATCCAGAACTTGGGCGCGATGGATATTCTCTGCACAGACAAGACCGGCACCCTGACGCGCGATGAGATTATCCTTGAGCGCCACTGCGACGTGGCGCTCCGCGATGACGACGAGGTCCTGGCGCTCGCCTACGTCAACAGCCACTTCCAAACAGGCCTCAAGAGCCTCTTGGACCGCGCTGTCCTGGCTCACGAGGAGAGCCACGCGCACGCGCGCGTGCCGGAGCTGAAAAAGGTCGATGAGATCCCGTTCGACTTCGAGCGGCGGATGATGTCGGTCGTGGTCCGCACGCCCCTCGGTGTGGACCGAATTATCACGAAAGGCGCGCCGGAGGCCGTCTTCGAGCGCTGTGTGAACTTCAGGCTTGATGGCCAGGTGCTCCCCATGGACCACCCGCACATCGATGGCCTCAAGCGTGAGCACGAGTCCCTGAGCGCCGAGGGCTTCCGGGTCTTGGCGTTGGCGACGCGGGAGACCGCCCCGCGCGACAGCGCTGATGGGCATGCCACACCGTATGGCAAGTCCGACGAGCGCGCGCTGACCCTCGAAGGCTACGTGGCCTTTCTTGACCCGCCCAAAGAGAGCGCCCGCGCCGCGCTCCAGGCGCTCAAGCAGCACGGCGTTCGAGTCAAGGTCATCACGGGAGACAATGAGCTCGTCGCCCGAAGTGTCTGCGCACAGGTCGGCTTGTCCGCTGAGCAGGTCTTGCTCGGCGCCGAGGTCGATCGCCTCTCAGACCAAGCGCTGGCGCACGCAGCCGAAGTGACGACGCTCTTTGCGCGCGTCTCACCCGCGCACAAACAGCGGATCATCAAGGCGCTGCAGTCCCATGGCCACACCGTCGGCTTCATGGGGGATGGCATCAACGACGCCCCCGCGCTCCACGCGGCCGACGTGGGCATCAGCGTAGATACGGCTGTCGACATCGCCAAGGAGGCGGCGGATATCGTGCTGCTCGAGAAGTCTCTCCTCGTGCTCGACGATGGCGTGATCGAAGGCCGAAAGGTTTTCGCCAACATCACCAAGTACGTCCGGATGGGCGCGTCGAGCAGCTTTGGGAACATGCTCAGCGTCTTGGGCTCGAGCCTCTTTGTGCCGTTTCTGCCCATGCGGCCTGTCCAAATCCTCGCCAACAATCTCCTTTACGACCTCGGTCAGGCGGCGATTCCCACAGACACCGTGGACGCAGAGAGCATCGCGTCGCCTCGGGCTTGGGACCTCAAGGCGCTCACGCGCTTCATCCTCTATATCGGGCCCTGTTCTTCGCTCTTCGACTTCGTCACCTTCGGCGTGATGCTCTTCGTTTTTGGATGTCTCGATGTCTCGACCCCAGAGGTCGCGGACCACAGCCAGCGCCTTTTTCAGACGGCATGGTTCGTCGAGAGCTTGCTTACGCAGACACTGATTATTCATGTGATCCGCACCGACAAGCTGCCGTTCATGCAGAGCAGGGCGTCGACGACCATGCTCATCACGGGCGGGCTCGTCGCGGTCGTGGGGGTTGCCCTGCCTTGGACCGGGCTCGGTCGAGACCTGGGCTTCGTGCCGCTGCCCCGCGCATTTTGGCCATTTCTCGCTCTCATTCTGATGGGTTACGCGGTGCTGACTCAAGTCATGAAGGCGCACCTGTCCCGAGGAGGCTCGCGCCCCGTGCCGGGTGGTCTCACTCAAAAATAGCGCAGATTCCTGCACTGCTGTCCGCGCTCGATCGGCCCTCTGCTCCGCCGCTTTGGGGTGTGAGAGGGTCACCTCACGACCAAGGAGGTGCCCCCCGTGAACCCGAACGCTCTCATCGACGCCGTCGTTCGACAGACGACCGTCCTGATCGCCCACCTTGCGACCGCGACGGGCGTGCGCGCACCGCTGGCGCACGTCGCGCAGCAGGTCTTCGTCGAGCTCGTCTCAGAGCTCCGCGCGCAGGGGGTCGGCCGCAAGGTCATCGCGGACATGTTTGGCATGGCCCTGCGCACCTATCACGCGCGCCTCGAGCGCTTGAACGAGAGCGTGACCGAGCGCGGCACGACCCTGTGGGGCGCTGTGCACCGCTACATCGGCGAGCGGGGCACCGTGAGCCGCGCCGATGTGCTGCGCCGTTTTCGTAACGACGATGAGGACACCGTCAAGGGCGTGTTGACTGACCTCGTCGACACGGGGCTCGTCTACCGCACAGGCCGTGGCGAGCGCGCCGTCTACCGCATGGCGGAGCTCGACGAGGCTGCGCGGGCCGCCGCGAGTGACCCCGCCGAGGTCGAGGCGACGCTGGTCTGGGTGGGCATCAACCGCTTCGCGCCGTGTGACGAAGCGGCGCTCGTGGCTGCGCTGAAGCTCGACGCCGAGGTCGTCTCGGGCGCGGTCCGGCGATTACTCGACTCCGGGCGCGCGCAGCGGGGCGCGGACGGCCTGCTGCGCTGCGATGCGTGCGTGATTCCCGTCGGCGCGACGGTGGGATGGGAGGCCGCGGTCTTCGACCACTACCAAGCCGTCGTGAGCGCGGTCTGTCGCAAGCTGCGCGCCGGTCAGGTGCGCAGCCGTTTCGACGACGCCTGCGGCGGGAGTACCTATGGGTTCGATGTCTGGCCGGGCCATCCGCACGAAGACGAAGTGCGAACACTCTTGGCGCGGGAGCGCGGTCGCTTGAGTGACCTGCGCGCCCGTGTCGACGCCTACAACGCGGCGCAGGGGCGTCCGAGCGACGCTGTGCGGGTGCTTTATTACTGCGGGCAGACGGTGGTCGACGATGACCCCGTCCTTGGACACAGCGACGGTGATTCGGGGGACGAGACGTGAAAGGGGACACAATGACCACGAGACGAGCTTTGATGACCGCGCCGCTCGCCCTGTGCGCGCTGAGCGCGCTGGTGGGCGCTTGCAGTGAGTCCGCGCCTCGGCGGCCGACTTTCGGGAGCGAGACACACTGGCTCCGCGCGTGTGAGGCGCGCTCCGACTGCCCCGCGGCCGCGGACTGCGTGTGCAATCTATGCACCATCCCCTGCGACCCTGCGGCCGCAGACAGTTGCGGCGCGGCGGGGGCCGGGGCGAGCTGCGTGGCGAGTGACTCGCCGGCGCTCAGCGAGGCCTGCCCGAGCGCTGCCCCTGCGGCGGCGATCTGTGTCGCCACCTGCGTGGCGGACACGGACTGCGACGCAACGACTGCGTGTGTAGACGGGGTCTGCATCGCGCGAGAGGCGGTCTTGCCCGAGTCGGCGCTGCAGCTCGTCGTCGTGCCCGACCGACCCACGTTGGACGTGCTCTTCGTAGTCGATAACTCAGGCTCGATGTGTGAGGAGCAGTCTCTGCTGGCGCGCGCGCTGACTGAGGCCGCGCCGCGGCTCGCGGACGTTGATCTGCGGGTTGCGGCGGTGAGCACGGACCTGAGGAACGACGGCGCGCGAGGTCAGTTTATCGTCACGCCCGCCGAGCCTCTG
>Ga0114972_10001340_pt1 | contig 18464 bp, 14 predicted proteins | sample M_140807_EF_Meta_FD_87354 | JGI IMG/M metagenome (GOLD analysis project Ga0114972, IMG submission 87354) | Freshwater microbial communities from Lake Montjoie, Canada to study carbon cycling - M_140807_EF_MetaG | ecosystem: Environmental > Aquatic > Freshwater > Lake | place: Lake Montjoie... | reverse complement strand
CGATCCAGCGGACTGGCGTACCGGCAACGTCGAGGGCGAGGATGTCGTGCATGGGAACGGTCATCGAACCTGAGAACCGAAAGAGTGATCATAGTGCTTTATCGTTACCATTCGCCATGAGCAAACCCAGACTGCTGCTGCTGGCAACCGGCGGAACAATCGCCGGCGTCGCACCCACTGCGGCGAGCACCCTGTCCTATGCACCTGCCTCGCTCGGTGCCGACAGCCTGATCGCGTCGGTGCCCGCGCTCGCCGATCTGGCCGACATCACGACCGAGACACCGTTTTCGACCGGCAGCCAGCACATGACCAGTGCCAACTGGCTGATGCTGGCGGCGCGGGTGCGCCAGGCCATGGCCGACCCCGCCATCGACGGCATCGTCATCACCCACGGCACCGACACCCTCGAAGAAACCGCGCTTTTTCTCGATCTGACCTGCCCGCGCGACAAGGCGGTGGTGCTGACCGGCGCGATGCGGCCAGCCACGGCGCTGAGCGCCGACGGGCCGATGAATCTCTATGCTGCTGCAGCCCTGGCGGCGAGCCCGGCATCAAGAGGCGCCGGTGCCATCGTCCTCATGAACGACCAGGCCTTCGGACCCGACCGGGTGGCCAAGGTTCACACCTCGCGCGTCGATGCCTTCATGGCCCGCAGCGCGATGCCGCTGGCGCTGATGCTCGACGGCCAGGCGGTCTGGCAGACCCCCGCTGCGATGGCGGCCGAACGGCGTCCGTCGCTGGCTGCGCACTTCGCCAGCCTGCCGGCCGCGCTGCCAAGGGTCGACCTGCTCGCCCAGCAGGTCGATGCCGATCCGGCGATCGTCGACTGGTGTGTGCAGCAGGGCGCCCGCGGGATCGTTCTGGCCGGCACCGGTCATGGAACGATGTCGCGCCCGATCGAGTCAGCGCTGGGTCGGGCCGCCGAAACCGGCTGCCTGGTGGTGCGGGCCAGCCGGATCAGCGACGGGCCGGTGATGCACGGCGCCGGGGTCGATGACGATCGCCTCGGATTTATCGCGGCCGGCTTTGTGACCCCCCACAAGGCCCGACTGCTGCTGTCGCTGCTGATCGCCGCAGGCCTCGATCGCGAGGCAGCGCGGACAATGTTCAGTCGCTTTTAGGCTGCGGGCAGGGCATCAACCGCGTGGCGGGGGCTCAGCCTCGGCCCGGCACCGCCGCACGCTGCGCGAGGCCATCGAGACGCGTCTCGAGCTCGCGAAGCTCCTGGCCGAGCCGCTCGAGCTGACGGCGATCGAGCAGTTGGCGATCTTCGTCGACCAGAAACTGACGCAGCCCGCTCTGCGCGCGATCGCCGATCGCCTGCGCCTGACGAAGGCCGGCACGGGCGGCATCGCCCATGCGCTGCGCCGCCACATCGCCGACCAGCCTGCTCAGGTCTTCCTCGATGTCCCAGCGAAGATGCTGCGCGATCTCGCCAACCGCCGCCGCGACCATGACATCGCCTTCGACTTTGAGGTGACCGGTCAGCCCGACGGCGCCGTCGCGCATCGCACCAAGCAACGCGCTGACGGTGGGGGTAAGCGACAGGGTCACGCTCGGCGAGTCGATGGTTGCAAGCTCAAGCGTGCCATCGGCAGCAATCCGGGCATCGGCCGAGACCGCACCCAGCGGCGCCGCCACCACCATCCGGACCGTGCGACCGACATGGGTTCGCAGACGGTCTCGGGCCCAGGCCTGCTGACGCAGCACATGGTTCAGGGCGCTGATTCCGACCTGAGCCAGAGGCAAAGCGAGGGCGACCATGCTTGGCGGGTCCGCTGAGAATGCTGGGCGACAGGGCTGAACGAGGGGCCCGACGCTGTGGCTCAGGCGCGGCTGAGTTGCTGGATGCCGCCGAGCACCCAGCCGCCCTGGGCCTGCAACGGACGGGTGAAGTTCCAGACTTCGTCGAATGGCGCCGCCGGCGCACCCGCTTCCTCGCGCAGCATGCCCCAGAAACGCACGCTGGCCAGCTGATCGACGCTGCCCGACTCGACGCCCAGCAGCTCACCTTCGAGGGTGACGACATCGGTCTGGTTCAGACCGCCATTGCGGGCATCGATCTCGAGCTTGAGCTCGGCAAACATCTCGGGGCTGGTGAATTCGCGCAGGTCATTGGCATTGCCGGCGTCATAGGCAGCCTGCAGCCGAATGAAGCAGACCTTGGCGGTGTGCAGGAAGACATCGGCATCGAAGCCTTCCGGCAAACGCGAGCCCATGACCGGCTGCGAGGCCGGATGGACCATGTCGATCGGCTGGTCGCGGCCGGAGGCCGGCACCGGCGCCGGCTGGTAGTTGGGCACCGAGGCTTCCTGGCCAAGCCCGGACAGACCGTAGCCGCCGGGGTAGGCCGGCTGCGGCTGACGCGCGGCCGCACGACGCGCCAGGAAAAAGCCGACCACCGCCAGCACCACCATGACCAGCAGACCGGCGGTCATCGCCGAGGCCAGCGCTTCGCCGAAACCGAAATGGCTGGCCAGCGCGGCCAGACCGAGGCCGGCAGCCAGACCGGCGAGCGGACCCATCCAGCGGTTGCGGGGAGCAGCCTGCGGCGCGGCGGCCGGACGGTTTGCCGCCGAGGGCGCGGCGGCGGGTGCCGCCGGCTGGGCCGGCTGCGCCTGACGGGGCGCCGCGCCGGTCGCACCCGAGCTGTCGCGCTGCATGGTGCCGCTGGGCGCCTGACGGCCGATATTGCCGCCGCCACCCATCCGTTTGGCCTGGACGTCGGCCATGCCGACAGTCGTGAGTACCACTACTGCGATCAGAGCCAGAAGCGAGGTCTTCATGGTGAAGTCTCCGTGGTTGTCCGGTGAAAAAAATTATATTTTCACACCCTCGTGCAGCGCGACCACACCGAGAGTGAGGTTAAAGTGCCGGACCCGCGCAAAACCGGCGTCTTCGAGCATCGCGCTCAGCGTCGGCTGATCGGGATGCACACGGATCGACTCTGCCAGATAACGGTAGCTCTCACCATCGCCGGCCACCGCCTGGCCGATGCGCGGCAGCAGCTTGAACGAGTAGGCATCGTAGATCGGGGCCAGCGGCTTCCAGATGCGCGAGAACTCGAGCACCAGCAGCTTGCCGCCCGGCTTGAGCACCCGATGCATCTCGCGCAGGGCGACTTCCTTGCGGGTCATGTTGCGCAAACCGAAGGCCACGCTGACGCGATCGAAATAGTGATCGGGAAACGGCAGCTTCTCGGCATCGCAAAGCGTCACCGGCTGCGAAAAGCCGTCGTCGAGCATCCGGTCGCGACCGATGGTCAGCATCGATCGGTTGATGTCGGTCAGCCAGACCTCGCCGCTTGCACCGACCTTGCGGGCAAACGCCCGCGCCAGATCACCTGTGCCACCGGCGATATCAAGCACTTTCATGCCCGGGCGCAAGGCGGCCTGGCCGACGGTGAAGGCCTTCCAGACGCGATGCAGGCCGCCCGACAGCACGTCGTTCATGAGGTCGTAGCGGGGCGCCACCGAGTCGAAGACTTCCGCCACCTTGCCTGCCTTGTCGGCCGCGGCGACCGACTCGAAGCCAAAGTGGGTGCTCTGGGCGCTGGCATCAGCGTCGGGAGAGGAATGCGGCGATGTCATGAGCGTGGCCTCGTGAGGGCAAGCGATGTCAGACCGGCAGCCGGCTTGCTGCCCGGTGCGTCATGGCCTGGTTGCTGCCTTTCCGCCTGCTGATCGGACTGCGGTCCCGGGATCGGATCGCGGCTCTGGCCGGCGGCCCGCAGGCGGTCGTCATAATCGCGCCAGAGTTGGAGCTGGTTGGCGCCCAGCCAGTAAAGGTAGTCCCAGGAGAAGATGCCGGTGGTGTGCCCATCCGAGAAATGCGGCTGGACGGCGTAATGACCCACCTGCTCGAGCGAATCGACGTCGATGTCGCGCTTGCCGACCTGCAGCACTTCCTGACCGGGGCCATGACCCCGCACCTCGGCCGAGGGCGAATAGACCCGCAGCAATTCGAAGGGCAACTGGAAGTGCTTGCCGTCATCGAAGGAGAGCTCGAGGACGCGCGAACGCTTGTGCACGACGATCGCGGTCGGCCTGGGCGTGTTCGGATCGATACCTGACATCGGATGGGCTTGCGGCAAGTGGGGACCGATGGTAACGCGAATCGGCAAGCGGCAACGCCTGCCCGTCGGGCAGTTTCGAGACCTTCGCGGTGTGCGCCCGCCCGGCGCGACTCAGTCGGCCGGGGCGACCGCGATCCGATCGAAATCGACGCCACGCTCGATCAGCCCGATCATTCGCAGTCGCCGCTCGGTCTTTGAGTCGAGCAGGGTCATGATCCGCGACTGGGCAAAGGCATCGCGTCGCACGACCACCGACGGCGGATCGCCGCAGCCCCTGCCGATGAAACTCCAGGCGGCCTCGAAGCCCTGACTGCCGAGATAGCGAACCCGCACCGCCCGGGGCGATCCCGGCCAGAATCGCACGCCGAGGTCGTGGGCAAAGGGTTGCAGCCTGTCAGACCAGCCGGTGTGGGTCAGGGTCACCACCTGCCCCACCATCACCTGGCGCGGACCGGCGCCGGGGCGGTTCGCACGCCGATGATCGGCGAGCCCGCCCTGCTGCCAGGCCTGCAGCGCAACCAGGCTGCCGAGTCGCAGACGCGGGGTATCGGCAGATCGGGTAAACACCGACCGGTAGGCATCCATGCCGCGCCAGCCGACTTCCTCGCCGCTGTCGGGGCCGATGTCGGGGCCGATGTCGGATCCACTGTCGGAGCCGGAGCCAGCATCGGAGCCATTGTCGGGCGCGGCCAGACCGATCTTCAGCAGGGCCTTGGGTACCGGCGCCTTCACCAGCGGCGTCGGCACATGGCAGGGGCCCCAGACCACCCGCAGTCTGCCGAGCAAGGCAGTGAGACGCTCGACCGGCAAGAGGGTGCGCAGTCCGACCGCATCGGGCGTCTGCCCCTGCGCCAGACCATCGGCACATCGGTCGAGCACGATCAGCGCCTCGTATGAATCGATCTGCACGGTGTGACTGGGCGACAGCATCAGGCAGGGGCCGGCCGAACTCACATGCGGCAGACCGTCGAGGTCGATGCGAAGTCCGACGCGGCGAGCCGCCGCCCAGGCCAGCCGGTAGGCCATCGACAGTTCGTCGCCATCGAATCCGAGCGGCTCGACCAGCCTCATCAGCAGCGGCAAGGCCAGCCCGGCTGCCGGTGAGCCGGTGCGCATGCCCTCTGCGTCACCGCCCAGCGGCGACGGGTCGGGAAAGGCGACCCGAAAGGTCGGGGATTGCCACAGCGGATACGCCAGCCGGCAAAGTTCGTCCCATTCCTTGCGGGGCATCGTCATCCGCAGCCGCGCAGCGGTGGTCAGCAGGCGCGACTGCATCTCGAGCGCCCAGGCCAGCGCCAGCAGCGCACGGGGCACCGGGCTTGCAGCCTGTGTCGAATCGAAGGCCGGCTCGCAAAGGTCGATATAGACCCGCTTGAAGGCGTCGCGCCCGGCGACCAGCACCGCCGACAGACTGTGGAAGGTCGCCAACTCGGCGAGCGCCAGGGGAATCGGCTGATCCCGCAGACGGGAGATTACCGGCTCGGCTGCGGTGAGCATTTCGGCACGCATCGTCTCGAGCGCGAGCATCCTCGCCTCGGTCGACAGGCCGCCGGATTCGATCGATGCAATACGGCTGGCCATCAGCGCCAGATCGGCATCGGGCTCGGCGCGGGATCGTGCCGGCAGCCAGTTCCTGCGCTGGGCGGCCCGACGCTGCACCGGAAGGAGACGTTGAATGATCGACATGGCATCGATCGTGCCTCGCGCTGCACTTGCCTGCGCGGGCATTGTTCACGATCGGCCGCGAGTCAGACGGTCAGAATGCGCAGCGGATTGAAACGCGGATTTTCGAAGCCACCGGCGCGCATCGGATAACCGCGCGGATTGCAGACCACCCGGCAGCCGGCCGCAAGATAGTCGTGCGAGGTATGGGCATGACCGTGGATCCAGAGATCGACGCCGGCAAAGAGTCGGTCGAGATCGCTGGCAAATGCCGGATTGGACAAGGCCCGCATGAACGCGGGTGCGACCGAATGCCAGCTCGGCAGATGATGGGTGATGACCACCCGCGGGCCGACTGAAGGCGCCGCCAGCCGATCGGCCAGCCAGTCGCGCGATTGCCTGTGCAGCGCGACCGAATCGTCAGGATCGAAGCGACGCGCACCGCCTTGTGCCTGCGCGTCGGCGACTTCGATCGCGCGATAGTCGACCATCACCCGACGGGCACCCGCCATCACCTCGGCGGCACTCATCTGCACCGGCCGCCCCGGCACCTCATACAGATGGAAGTCGGTCCAGAGCGTGCAGCCCAGGAACTCGACGCCGGCGATGGTCACCGCATCGCGCTCGAGCAGGTGAATGCCCAGCCGCCTTGCGGTCTGGCGCATTGCGGCCAGCGCCTGCTCGCGACGGGTATCGAAATACTCGTGGTTGCCTGCGATCTGCACGATCGGGTGATCGGGGAAGGTCTCGCGCGCCCACTGCAGGGCGAGCGTGGCCTGGCCGATATCACCGGCGAGCACGACCAGATCGAAGGCATCGCCCGGCGCACTCGGCACGAAAGCGGCATGCTCGACATGCAGATCGGAGAGCACGAGCAGGCGCATGGCTTTGCGACCCTGACTCAGAACTTGGTGTAGCCGCCGTCGATGATGAACTGCTCGCCGGTGGTGTAGGCCGCGCCGCCACCCGCCAGATAGACCGCGATGCCGCCGAAGTCGTCGATGCTGCCCCAGCGGCGCATCGGAATGCGCGGCATGACATTGCCGGCGAACTTGTCGTTGTTGAAGGACGGCTCGGTCATCTCGGTCTCGATCCAGCCAGGCAGGATCGAATTGACGCGGATGCGATGCCGGGCGAGTTCGACGGCGAGTGCGCGCACATAGGCGGTGACCGCGCCCTTGGAGGCGCCGTAGTGGCTGTTGCGGGCCGCGCCCTCGACCGCCGCGGTGCTCGCGGTGGCCACCAGCGAGCCGCCCTGGCCATGCTCGGCCATATGGCGCGCCGCCGCCCGGAAGGTCAGAAAGACGCCTTCGACATTGATGCGCTGGATGCGGCGGAATTCTTCGAGCGTCATGTCGAGGACGGTCTTGCCCTTGCCGCCGATGCCGGCGTTGGCAAAGCATGAATCGACGCGTCCGAGCGCCGCGACCGAGGCCGCGAAGCTGCTTTCAACCTGCGCCTCGTCACCGACGTCGCACACAAAGGCATGCACCCGCTTGGCGTCGCCGCATTCCTTGGCCAGCGCCGCGCGGGCGTTCTCGGTTTTCTCGGGACGCGAGCCCCAGATCGCAACCGACGCACCAGACGCCAGCAGCGCGCGCGCCATGCCGTAGCCGATGCCGCCGTTGCCGCCGGTAATAACCGAGCCATGCCCGGTGAGGTCGAAGGGTTTGTACATGGTGGTCTCCTTGTCGAGGGCGCTTGCCGCGTCTGCATTGGATCGGTGAGCAGGGATCGGTGTGTCGGATTGTCAGACCGACAATGATAACGGCTGGCCGACCGGGCTCGATCCGGTCACTGCCTCACGATCACGATCACGGCCACACGCGGCCCGACGCGGGCCCTTCCCTAGTCGGCGACCGCCACCTTGCCCAGCACCACCTGCTCGTAGGCATGCAGCGAGGTCGCGCCACCGGTATGAAGAAAAAGAATTTTTTCGTCTTTGCGGAAATAGCCTTTGCGCGAGAGGTCGATCAGGCCGGCCATCACCTTGCCGGTATAGACCGGATCGAGCAGGATGCCCTCGGTTCGCGCGAGCATCTGCACCGCCTCGACCATCTTCCTGTTGGGGACCGAATATTTGGGCCGCCAGTAGTCGCCAAAACTCAGCACCGCCTCGCGCGGCACCTTCAGGTCGATGCCCAGCAGATCGCACACCGCCTGCGCCTCGCGATGCACCAGCGGATCCTGATCGGCCGGATCACGGCTGACGCCGATTCCCACGATCGGAATAGTGATGCGGTTGCCCAGAAAGCCTGCGAGCAGGCCGCCGTGCGTGCCCGAGCTGCCCGAGCCGACCACCACGCGGTCGATCTTCACGCCCTGATCGAAGAGCTGCTGCTGCAACTCCTGTGCGCAGGCGACGTAGCCCAGACCGCCCAGGGCGTTCGACCCACCGCCGGCAATGATGTAGGCCTTGCGGCCCACCGCGGCGAGCTCGTCGGCCACCCGCTTCATCGCGGCGGCCATGTCGGTGCCGGCCGGCACGACGTCGATTTTCTCGACGCCCATCAGCCGGAACATGAAGTGATTGCCGCTGGCATCGTCGTGAAAGGAATTGGGCACGCGCTCCTCGATGACGAAGCGGCACTTCAGGCCCTCCCGCACCGCGGCGGCCAGCGTGATGCGGCAGTGGTTCGACTGCGGCGCGCCGCAGGTCACCAGGGTGTCAGCGCCCTGGGCCAGCGCATCGGCGACCAGAAACTCGAGCTTGCGGGTCTTGTTGCCGCCCGGGGTCAGGCCGAGCTGGTCATCGCGCTTGATCCAGACTTGCGGGCCGCCCAGCGCCTGGGTGAAACGCGGCATGAATTCGAGTGCCGTGGCGCCATGGGTATAAACGCGGCGGGGAAAGCGGGACAGATCCATCGTCAGGGATTCCAGGTGGCGTGATCATCGATCGGATACACCGGACGCGGCATGCGCGTCCAGGCGAGTGTCTTGAGCTTGGGTGTAGTGAGGCCGGGGCAATCGACCTCGAAGATACGCGATGACGGTGCAAAGCCTTCAAACGCGGCCCGGAAATGGCCGCGACTCTTGACAACCAGCGTGCGCACGGTGGCAATGTCGACGCCCAGGATGTCGAGCTGCGCCGGATCGAGCAGTTGCTGGCGAAGCGAGATCACCGCCACCCGCAGCCCGCCGACTTCGAGCAGCGCGCTGGGCCCCATGTCGCGCAACGATCCGGCGGCCAGCCCGCGACGTCCGAAAAAAACGCCGTCAGCCAGCGCGAGCACACGGGCCTGCGCCTCGAAGGGCTCGGCAAAGACGTCGCCTTCGGGCTCGCGATTGAAGCGGGCCAGCAGCGTCGCACCAACTCCGGCGCGGTGCGCCTCGGCCGCCAGCGGTGCATCGGTGTGAACGCCCAGCAGCACACCCTGCGCGCCTGCCCGATGCAGCGAGGCCAGCAGGTAGGTGGTGTTGCCGCCGCCGCCCGCGCCGGGGTTGTCGGCGACGTCGGCCAGGATCACGCAGGGCGCGGCCGGATCGTTGCCGGCGGCCACTGCGGCGGCGACACCGTCCGCAAGCGAGGTCAGATTCAGACTGAAGCGGGTGCGCGCGGCCCAGACCTGCGCAGCGAGATCGTGGGCGACGCGCCAGGCAGCTGCGCGGTCACCGTTGGAGGCGCTCACCACCACCGCAAAGCCGCAGGTGTCGCTGTCGGCCAGCGCAAATCCGCCGCACAGCGACACATCGAGAATCGTGCCGCCGACCGAGCGCTGGCCGATGGCGATCAGGTCGTGATAGGGCATGCCGGGTGCGACGAGTTGTGTGGTCGCCGGTGGCACCAGCGGCAACTTGACCAGCTCGACCACACCGGGGCCCTGGGTCAGCAGCGTGCGCAGGTGGCGGGCGCAGTCCTCGCCGCGCTCGCGCAGATCGACATGCGGATTGGTGCGATAGGCCACGAAAGCCGACAGCGCTTCGGTCATGCGGGGCGTCACATTGGTATGCAGATCGAACACCGCCACCACCGGCACCGTGGGGCCGACGACCCGACGGATGCGCTCGAACAGGATGCCGTCGGGATCGTCTTCGAGCGTGGTGAGTGCTGCCCCATGCGAGGCGATGAACACACCATCGACCGGACCCGCGGCCTGCAGACGCGCGATGATCTCGTCGGCCAGATTCTCGAAGTAGGCATGGTCGACCGGCCCGCCGGGCTGCGCCGCCGCCACGCGCAGGGCCAGCGGCTGCCAGGGCCCGCCGCGGTCCATCTCGGCAACGAAACCGGTGACCATCGGCAGCGCCCGCGAGGGGCTGGCGCGCATCTGCTCGAAGAGCGCCGCACCGGCCATGTCGAAGGCCTGTGCAAACGATTGCGCGGTACTGACCGGCGACCACCGGTTGCACTCGATGAAAAATCCGCAGATCGCAACGCGAGGCCCGGGGTCGGATGAAGAGCCGGGCGCGGATGAAGACCCGTGTGCGGCAGAGGGCCCGGACGCGGCGGAAGACGACGGGTTCATGGCTTTGCTCCCCCTGGCCTATTCGGGTTTGATGCGGGCCGCGATCGGCCGATAGGTATCGCGCTCGGTCAGGAAAAACGCGCGGGTCTCGGCGGGCGACAGCGGCCGCGCAAGCTCCGAGCCGGCTTTCAGGCGGGCCTCGCGCATCTCGGGCATCTGCATCACCTCGTTGACCGCCGCGTTGATCCTGGCCACCAGCGGCTCGGGCGTGCCGGGCGGCGCAAACACCATGCCCCAGGTCTGAAGATCGAGGCCCTTGAGGGCCGCGGAATCACCGAAAGACGGCACCTCCTTGAGGGCCGACAGACGGGCACGCGACGACACGCCGAGCACCTTGACCCGCTTGGCCTCGAGCAGCGGCATCACGTTGGGCGCGCCGGTGACGCCGATATCGATCTGGCCGGCCAGCAGGTCGGTGACCAGGTTCTGGCCGCCGCGATAAGGAATATGGACGATGAAGATGCCGGTGCGCGACTTCACCGTCTCGGCCATCACATGCTGGAAGGTGCCGATTCCGGGCGAGCCGTAGGTGTATTTGCCGGGGCTGCGGCGGGCCAGCGCAATGAATTCGTCCATGTTGTTGGCCGGAAAATCGGGCTTGACGATAAAGGCCACCGGCGTCGTGCCGGTGAGTGCCACCGGCAGCAGTTCATCGGGCTTGTAGTTGACAGACGGATTGACCATCGGCACCAGCACGGTTTCGCTCAGCGAGCCGTAAAGCAGGGTGAAGCCGTCGGGGTTGGAGCGGATGAGCTTCTGCACCCCGAGTGCGCCACCGGCACCGGCAATGTTCTCGATGATCACCGTCTGCCCGAGGCGCTTGCCGAGTTCGCCAGACATCAGACGCGCGCCGTAATCGGAAGAACCGCCGGCGGTATAGGGCACGATCATCGTGACCGGGCGGCTCGGATAGGCCGGCTGCGCGCCGGCGGTCAGGCTCGCCGCAGAGAGGACTGCCGTCGACAGACCCGCCATACGGCCCCGGCTTGAAGCGCGCCGCAGCTGCTTGAGCGCACCGAGACCAATGATGGCGCGCAGGCGATTGAGTGCGCGGCGAAACAGGCCATCGGCCATGTGTGTCTCCTGTGGTGGGGCGTTGTGGGCGCGGCGTCGTGCCCGGCCAAGCCCCCGATGCTAGGCCTGCGATCATCTGCACTGAAGTGGCTATCTCGACAAAAACAGTGGCAATATCGCCAGTCATGAAAGCCTCCGCAGGCACCGCGCTTCGCATCGAGATTCTCTGGAGCCCCGAGATGTTCAGCGGCCCGGGCATGTCGATCTGCGACCTGCTGCTGATGATGGCCAGTCTCGCCACCCTGCGCGCCGAAGCCTGCCGCATCAGCTGGCAATGGACCGGCAGCGCAGGGCAGCCGGCGCCAAGCCATCTGCCCTCCAGCGGACGGCGCAGCGCGCGGCCCGACATCGTCGTGGTGCCCGGCTGGCATGCCCGCAACGGGCCGCATCTGGACACGCTGGTGCGGCGCAACCGGTCGGTCTGTGATCGGCTGCTTGCCGTGCATGCCCGCGGCGGCCAGGTGCTCGGCATCTATACCGGCGTGGCGCTGCTCGGTGCCGCCGGCCTGCTGCGCCATCGCGCGGCGGCCGTGCCCTGGCCCTTTGTCGGCGTGCTGCAGCGTCATGCCCCCCAGTTGCGACTGGCGCAGGGCGAGGCCTGGGTCGGCCAGGACGGCGTATGGAGCTGCGACTCGCCGGCGCTGGCGACCGACGCGATGCTCGCCGTGCTGCGCAACACCGCGGCCCAGTCGCTCGCCGACTCGGCGGGCGCCGTGCTGCTGCACTCCCGCGAGCGCCAGCAACTCGCCGGACGGATCGCGGCGGCCACCGGCAGTCGGCGCAGCGGCCCCGGTACGCTCGAGCGCGCCCGCCGATTTCTCGAAGACCAGTTGGAGTCGCCCTACAAGCTTGCCGACGTGGCGCGGGCGGCCGCGACCAGTCCGCGTTCACTCCTGCGCCATTTCCGGGCCGCGCACGGCACGACGCCACTGGGCTATCTGCATCGGCTGCGCGTGACGCGCGCAAAGATGATGCTCGAGACCACCTATCTGAACGTCGAGGCGATCACGATCGCCTGCGGCTACCGCGACATGGCGATGTTCAGGCGGGTCTTCGTTCAGGCCACCGGACTGAATCCGTCGGATTATCGCGAGCAGTTCCGCCTGCGTGACCGCAGGCGGGAATGGGGACGCGATCTGGTTGACTGAAGGCCGACGCCGTTCGCCTCAGACCAGCACGCGCTCGATGCCGCCGTCGTTAGCCCGGCGAACATAGTCGGGCATCCAGTCGGCGCCGAGCACATGGCGGGCGATCTCGACCACGATGTAGTCGGCCTCGACCGCAACATCGCCTTCGTAGCGCGACAGACCCTGCAGGCACGAGGGGCAGGAGGTGAGGACCTTCACCGGTCCATCGAAGGCCTCGCCGCGGCTGCCGTCAGGCGCCGCCTGACGACCCTCGCGGATCGCCTGGGTCGCCTGCGACATCTCGGACTCCTTGCGAAACCGCACCTGGGTCGAGATGTCGGGACGCGCGACCGCAAGCGTGCCCGACTCGCCGCAGCAGCGATCGTTTTTTTCGATCCGCCCGTTGGCGTCCTCGTTCATGAGGGCATTGACCACCTTGAGCGGTGCGTGCGCTTTCATGGGGCTGTGGCAGGGGTCGTGATACATGTAGCGGGTGCCGGTCACGCCTTCGAGGCGCACGCCCTTTTCCATCAGGAATTCATGGATGTCGAGGATGCGGCAGCCCGGGAAGATGCGCTCGAATTCGTATTTCTGGAGCTGGTCGTAGCAGGTGCCGCACGACACCACCACCGTCTTGATGTCGAGGTAATTGAGCGTGTTGGCGACCCGGTGAAAGAGCACCCGGTTGTCGGTGATGATCTTGTCGGCCTTGTCGAACTCGCCCGAGCCGCGCTGCGGATAACCGCAGCACAGATAGCCCGGTGGCAGCACGGTTTGTACGCCGACATGCCAGAGCATCGCCTGCGTGGCCAGACCGACCTGCGAGAACAGCCGCTCGGAGCCGCAGCCCGGAAAATAGAAGACCGCCTCGGCATCGACCGCCATCGCGCGCGGATCGCGGATGATCGGCACATATCGCGCATCCTCGATGTCGAGCAGCGCGCGCGCCGCCTTCTTGGGCAGATTGCCCGGCATCTTCTTGTTGACGAAGTGGATCACCTGCTCGGTGAGCTTCGGTTTTCCGACGGTGGCCGGCGGTTGCGCGGTTTGGGTCTTGGCCGGCGCCTTGAGCACATCGTGGGCAATGCGCTGCGCCTTGTAGCCCCAGTCGATCATGACCTTGCGGGCGAGATTGATCGTGCTCGGATTGGTCGCGTTCAGAAAGAACATCGAGGCGGCCGTGCCCGGGTTGAAGCGCTTCTGGCCCATCTTGCGCAGCAGGTTGCGCATCGCCATCGAGACATCACCGAAGTCGATATCGACCGGGCATGGCGTGGCGCACTTGTGGCAGACCGTGCAGTGATCGGCGACATCGCCGAATTCATCCCAGTGCCGGATGGAGATACCGCGTCGGGTCTGCTCCTCATAGAGGAAGGCTTCGATGAGCAGCGAGGTGGCCAGGATTTTGTCGCGCGGGCTGTAGAGCAGATTGGCCCGCGGCACATGGGTCGAGCAGACCGGCTTGCACTTGCCGCAACGCAGGCAGTCCTTGATCGAGTCGGCAATCGAGCCGATGTCGGACTGCTGCATGATCAGCGACTCGGCGCCCATCAGCCCGAAGCTCGGGGTATAGGCGTTGCGCAGATCGCCATCGACCATCAGCTTGCCGCGGTTGAAGCGACCCTCGGGATCGACTCGCTGCTTGTAGTCGCGAAACTCGGAGAGTTCCTCGGTGGTCAGGAACTCGAGCTTGGTGATGCCGATGCCGTGTTCACCCGAGATGACGCCGTCGAGCGAGCGGGCCAGCGCCATGATGCGCACGACCGCCTGATTGGCCTCCTGCAGCATCGCGTAGTCGTCGGAATTGACCGGCAGATTGGTGTGCACATTGCCGTCGCCGGCATGCATGTGCAGCGCCACGAACACCCGACCGCGCAGCACCTTGCGGTGCAGTTCGATGCATCGCTCAAGGATCGGACCGAAGGCCTGCCCGGAAAACACCGCCGACAGCGGGGCAAGCAGCTCGGTCTTCCAGGAGACCCTGATCGTGCGGTCCTGCAGAAGATGAAAGAGGCGCTGGCCGGCATCGCCGGCCGAGCGGGTCTGGGCGGTCGGCAGGGCCGCCTGTAGCCCGAGCGTGTCAAATCGGGCAGCGGCAGTGGCCAGCGGCGCATCGATCTCGTGCAGCAGGAATTCCCAGCGGGCCCTGACCTGCGTGAGCAGCTCATTGGCCTGTGTCACCCGATCGAGCAGCATCTCGACCGGCACGCGGGCATTGGCACCGCCCTCGTCGGACTTGCCAAGCGGCAGGGCCGCCGGGTCAGCCGACAGCAAGGTCTGGAGCTCGTCGACCAGGCGCAGCTTGTTGCGGATCGACAGTTCGATGTTGATGTGCTCGATGCCGTCGGTGTATTCGGCCATGCGCGGCAAGGGGATCACGACGTCTTCATTGATCTTGAAGGCGTTGGTGTGACGCGCAATCGCAGCAGTGCGGGCACGATCGAGCCAGAAGGTCTTGCGAGCCTCGGGCGACACCGCCACGAAGCCCTCGCCGCTGCGGGCATTGGCCATGCGCACGACTTCGGAGGTGGCGCGTGCCACGCCTTCTTCGTCATCGCCCACGATGTCGCCGAACAGCGCCATCTTGGGCAGGCTGCCGCGACGCGACTTGGTGGCATAGCCGACCGCGCGCAGATAGCGCTCATCGAGATGCTCAAGGCCGGCGAGGATGGCGCCATGCGGGCGGGCATCGAGATAGTTCTTGATCTCGACGATCGAGGGCACCGCGTCCTTGGCCTGCCCGAAAAACTCCAGACAGACCGTGCGGACATGGCGGGGCATGCGATGCAGCACCCAGCGAGCCGAGGTGATCAGGCCGTCGCAGCCTTCTTTCTGGATGCCCGGCAGACCGGCCAGGAACTTGTCGGTGACATCCTTGCCCAGACCCTGCTTGCGAAAGCGGGCACCCGGGATCTCGAGCAGCTCGGTGCGCATCGGCTCGCCGCGCATGACGGCATCGGCACCGAGCCGGTCGGGCGCATACCAGTCGAGGCGAAAGCGCGCGGTGGGGGCGTCATGGATCTTGCCGAGGTTGTGACCGATGCGGGTGATCTCGAGCCAGTTGCCCTGCGGATCGACCATGCGCCACCAGGCGAGATTGTCGAGCGCCGTGCCCCAGAGCACCGCCTTCTTGCCGCCGGCATTCATGGCAATGTTGCCGCCGATGCAGGAGGCCTCAAGCGAGGTGGGATCGACCGCAAAGACCAGCCCGGCGGCATCGGCGGCTTCGGTCACGCGCTTGGTGACCACCCCGGCCTCGGAGAAGATCGTGGCCACCGGGCCATCGACTTCGGGCAACTGCTGCTGCGCCACGGCCCCGATGCCGATCAGCTTTTCGGTGTTGATGACCGCCGACATCGGCGTGAGCGGAATCGCGCCGCCGGTATAGCCGGTGCCGCCGCCGCGCGGAATGATGGTCAGCCCGAGCTCGATGCAGCCGGCCACCAGTTGCGCAATCTGCGCCTCGGAATCGGGCATCAGCACGACGAAGGGATACTCGACGCGCCAGTCGGTGGCATCGGTCACATGCGAGACCCGCGACATGCCATCGAAGCGGATGTTGTCGCGGGCGGTGACGCGCGACAGCAGCCGCAGCGTGCGGGCACGCAGATCGGCGGTCTGATCGAAGGTGGCGCGAAAGCGGTCGATCGCGGCATGGGCGAGTTCGAGCAGGCGGCCCACGCGCTCGGCACGCACGCCCGGCCTGGCGCTGTCGGCCGACTCGGCATCGGGTTCGCGGCGGCGCTCGATTTCGGTCAGACGATGAGTCAGCGCCTCGATGAGCGCCGCTCGCCGGCGCGGATTGTCGAGCAGGTCGTCCTGCAGGAAGGGGTTGCGCTGCACGACCCAGATATCGCCCAGCACCTCATAGAGCATGCGCGCCGAGCGGCCGGTGCGACGTTCGGCGCGCAGCGACTCGACGATGTCCCAGGCTTCGGCGCCGAGCACCCGCAGCACGATCTCGCGGTCGGAGAACGAGGTGTAGTTGTAGGGAATTTCGCGCAGACGCGCGTCGTCTTGGGATGCAAGGCCGGCGACGGCCAGCGGGATGGGCGCATTCATCCAAGGATTGTAGACCGCCGACCGGTTCCCCGTCTGACAGCGGGGACATGCGACAGCGGGCTCGGGCGGCCGGCTCCGGCCTGTCAACCGCCGGGGACTCAGCCAGTTATGAACGGGGCGGCAAACTTCATCCACCAGGCGTCCGGGATCCAGAGCAGCGCGCCGGTGAAGCTGACATAGCGGATGAACTTGCCGATCGCCATATAGGCCGCACTCGGCCAGAACGGCAGCTTGAGCCAGCCGGCCACCGCACACAGCGGATCGCCGACCACCGGCAACCAGGCCAGCAAGAGCATCTTCGGGCCGAAACGCTGGAGCCAGTCGAGATAGCGGTGGCCGCGCTTTTCGGCCAGCACTTTCTTGGCCCCCAGCCCCAGCCAGAAACTGGTGAGTCCGCCAAGGGTATTGGCCAGCGTCGCCACCGAGACCGTGAGCCAGAACTGGTCGGGGTTGAGTTTGACGAAGCCGAAGACCGCAGGTTCCGATCCCATGGGCAAAAGGGTCGCGGAAATAAAGGCGATCAGCGACACGCTCAGCAGGCCGTTTTCGGGCACGGCATACCAGGCCAGGAGTTGATCGAGGAAAGCTTGCATGAGGGCAGTTTATGTCGGCAGGTAGAATTGGCCGCCTTATGCCAGCCGATTATCTCAAACGAATCCTGACCGCTCGCGTCTACGACGTGGCGGTCGAATCGCCGCTGGAGCGCGCCCAGACGCTGTCTGCCCGACTCGGCAACACCGTCATGCTCAAGCGCGAAGACCTCCAGTCGGTCTTCTCCTTCAAACTGCGCGGCGCCTACAACAAGATGGCGCATCTGTCGGCACAGCAGCTTGCCGCCGGCGTGATCGCTGCCTCGGCCGGCAACCACGCCCAGGGCGTGGCACTGGCGGCCAACCGGCTTGGTTGCCGCGCGGTCATCGTGATGCCGGTGACCACGCCGCAAGTCAAGATCGATGCGGTACTGGCTCGCGGCGCACAGGTGGTGCTGCACGGCGACTCCTACTCCGACGCCTACGGCCATGCGCTCGAGTTGCAGGCCCGCGATCAGCTCACCTTCGTGCATCCCTTCGATGACCCCGATGTGATCGCCGGCCAGGGCACGATCGGCATGGAAGTGCTGCGCCAGCATCCCGGCCCGATCGACGCGATCTTCATTCCCATCGGCGGGGGCGGCCTGGCGGCAGGCGTGTCGGCCTATGTGAAACAGTTGCGCCCGGAGATCAGGCTGATCGGTGTCCAGACCGTCGACTCCGACGCGATGGCCCGCTCTCTGAAAGCCGGACGGCGAATCGAACTGGCCGAAGTCGGGCTGTTTTCCGACGGCACGGCGGTTAAACAAGTTGGCGTCGAGACCTTCCGGCTGTGTCAGGCCTGTCTGGACGATGTCATCCTGGTCGATACCGATGAAATCTGCGCGGCCATCAAGGACGTCTTTCAGGACACCCGCTCGATCCTCGAGCCGGCCGGTGCGCTGGCGGTGGCCGGCGCCAAGGCCTGGCTGGAGCGCGAAACGCAGGCCCACGGCGGCATCTCGCCCACCGGCCTGAACCTGATCGCGCTGACCTGCGGCGCCAACATGAACTTCGACCGACTGCGCTTTGTCTCGGAGCGCGCTGAAATCGGCGAGCAGCGCGAAGCGGTGTTTGCGGTCACCATCCCCGAGGAGCGCGGCAGCTTCCGGCGGTTTTGCGAACTGATCGGCCCGCGCAACGTCACCGAATTCAATTACCGGATCGCCGATGCCCGCGTGGCTCATGTCTTTGTGGGCTTGCAGGTGAGCAATCGGGATCAGGCCCACGAGACCGCCCGCAGCTTCGAGGCCAACGGCTTTGCCGCGCTCGACCTGTCGGATGACGAGCTCGCCAAGTCGCATGTCCGCCATCTGGTGGGTGGGCATTCGCCGCTGGCCCGCGATGAGCTGCTCTATCGGTTTGAATTTCCGGAGCGCCCGGGCGCGCTGATGCGCTTTCTGACCAGCATGAGCCCGAACTGGAATAT
>Ga0114972_10001338_pt1 | contig 18474 bp, 6 predicted proteins | sample M_140807_EF_Meta_FD_87354 | JGI IMG/M metagenome (GOLD analysis project Ga0114972, IMG submission 87354) | Freshwater microbial communities from Lake Montjoie, Canada to study carbon cycling - M_140807_EF_MetaG | ecosystem: Environmental > Aquatic > Freshwater > Lake | place: Lake Montjoie... | reverse complement strand
AGGGTCGGCGGTGCGGACCACCGGATCGCCCGACAGAGGCAGGAAGGGCACCAGATCACTCCAACGGCGACCGCTGCTGCGCTCCCCGCCCAGGAAGGTCACCGTGAAGGTGGGGTGATCCTGGAGCAGGCGCAGAGTCTGCAGACCCCCATAGCCGCTGGCTCCGATCACCGCGACGCGTGTGCCTGTCATGCCGGGGCGGAGAGAACGATGGATCGTACCGGGCTCTATAACTGCAGATCACGCCGACCCCATAGCCCTGGCCCAAGCCGCCTCCACTCCCCAGGCCCTGAGCCCGGTACCCGCGGTGCCCTCTCCGGCGGAGAGCGGCCAGACCGACGCTGCATTGCGGTTCGATTCGATCGCCGATGGCCTGGCGGCGATCCGCAACGGAGAATCGATCGTGGTGGTGGACGATGAAAACCGGGAAAATGAAGGCGATCTGATCTGCGCCGCCCAGTTCGCCACGCCGCTACAGATCAACTTCATGGCCACCGCAGCCCGGGGCCTGATCTGCCTGGCCATGGAGGGGGAGCGGCTCGATGCCCTGGATCTGCCATTGATGGTGGATCGCAACACCGACAGCAATCAGACCGCCTTCACGGTGAGCGTGGATGCCGGCCCAGAAAATGGCGTAAGCACCGGCATCTCCGCGGACGACCGGGCACGGACGATCCAGGTGGCCATTCACCCCGAAAGCCGCCCCTCCGACCTACGGCGTCCGGGCCACATCTTCCCCTTGAGGGCCCGCGATGGCGGCGTGCTGAAACGGGCCGGCCACACCGAGGCCGCCGTGGACCTGGCCCGCCTGGCGGGGCTTTATCCGGCGGGTGTGATCTGCGAGATCCAGAACCCAGATGGTTCGATGGCGCGGCTTCCCGAGCTGGTGGAGTACGCCCGCCTGCACGGCCTGCGGCTGATCTCGATCGCCGACTTGATCCGCTACCGGCTCGAAACCGAGCGCTTCGTGCGCCGGCAAGCGGAGGCCGCCATGCCCAGCGCCTTCGGCAATTTCCGGGCGATTGGCTATCGCAATGAACTGGATGGCAGCGAGCATGTGGCCATCGTCAAAGGTCATCCTGGGCAGGCTGCGGCGGCCGTTCTCGTGCGCGTCCATTCCGAATGTCTCACCGGCGATGCGTTTGGCTCCCTGCGCTGCGATTGTCGGCCCCAGCTGGAGGCGGCCCTGCGCCTGATTGAACAGGCCGGAGAAGGGGTGTTGGTTTATTTGCGCCAGGAGGGGCGGGGGATCGGCCTTGTGAACAAACTCAAGGCCTACAGCCTCCAGGATGGCGGCCTGGACACCGTGGAAGCCAATGAGCACCTCGGCTTTGCTGCCGATTTACGCAATTACGGCGTCGGCGCCCAGATCCTCAGCGATCTGGGCATCCAGCGCTTGCGGCTGATCACCAACAACCCCCGCAAGATTGCCGGCCTGGGCGGTTACGGCCTGGAAGTCGTCGATCGGGTGCCCCTGGTGATGGATCCCGGCGACCACAACGCGGCCTACCTGCAGGTCAAACGCTTGAAACTGGGCCATCTGCTGGGGGAGCCCACCGGTGCCGCCAGCCCGGTTGAGCCCCTCATGCAGGACGCACCCCAGGGCCTCAGCGCCGTTCTGGCCTGGGATGGCGCGGCGGCTCCCCCGGTCCTGGCGGAGCGGCTTCAGGCCCTGCGCCAGTGGGCTCGGGAGCGGCAGTTGCTGCTCAACCACGAAGAGCATCCACGCCTGCTGGCCCTGCTGGAGCAGCCACGGATCGCCCTGCTGCTGGCGGCCCGAGAAAACCGCCAGCTCACGGCCGCCGACCTGGCCGGCTCCCTAGGTGCCATGGCCCAATGGCTGGACACGACCTCCGTGGCGCTGCTGCTAGCTCCCGATGCCCAACGCAGAGGGCATCCCAGTGGGGATCTCGAGCCGGAGCGCCGCGGGCTGGCCGATTTGGGACCAATCCCCGGCGCGGCGGTCTGCCCCTTACTGAACCTCAAGGCCGGATCCTTCATCCGCTGGTCCTAGGGCTAGGTGGCTTGCCCGTTCGCTGGGAGGCATAGACCTTACAGGCCCGACTTTAGACTATTGAAGCATGAATTCCTTATCGATCTTGTTGAAGGGAGTTCGGGAAGCACAGGAACATCTTCGTTAGCCACGTTAAAGCAAAATCCTGACAATGGAAATGCACTGATATAAAATCTATAATAAGCTCTAAAATACTTATATAGATTCTGGAATTATCGTGGTGGCAGAGTCTGTTGCAAGTTGCGTCTAGCCTGATCATTCCAATCATTAGAGCGGAAACCGTTTTATTCTCCTCCAGGGCCGAGACCCAAACATTTTACATAGGTCTCGGGGATGAGATACTGATTCTGGGTAATTATAGCTGGCCAGAAACGATTTTGCTCTGGTCTTCATCCATGTGTGCATCCATTGAATTAATATCTCGATCCTTGTTTTACACTATTGACCTCGGCTGGCTGAGGTGGGTGTAGCGGAAGCAGGCCAGTCCGTAGCAGAGCAGCCAGGCGGTGTCGTCATTCACTGCCGGCAACGACGGCGGCTTGATGGATGCAGGAGCGACATGGATAGCGCTTCAGGTGCTGTTCGAAGACAATGCGGTCGTCATGGCTACAGCAAAAGACGGCAGAAACTATCAGGTCTCTTTCTGAACCTGAATGCCGTTTCGCGCCATTACCGGACTGTTACTACCTCACTCCCTGAACGAGTACGGTTTCATTGGCGGCAGGAAGCAAATGCGGCAGAACTAAGATTCAGCTTCACACAGATTCGGCTCTTGACATTATTAACATTTGGCAAGTCTGGCTTCAATATGCAGTTGAGACCCATGGCCTCATCCTTCAAACCTCAAACTAAAATGACATAAGTCACTCTTTCGGCTGCCCAGCTCAAGTCCATCGCTGGCGCAAAAGGCAAGCCTAAGAAGCGATGAAAACACTGTTGCCAGATTGGCAACACTAATCCGTGTCACATCAGAGTTCCTGCTTGAGCATTTGACCCATTTCCGCAGGGTGGAGCTTACAGTAGTCACTTGAGTCTCTTGAGTCTCTTGAGAACACCCCCTCTTTTGGGGGGTTCTCGTCGAAGACGATCTGATTTCTTGAAATTAGGACTTATGTTCAAAAAGATAGAGTTTCAAACATTTAATGCGCCAATAAACTGAAGGACCCACAAAAAAACTCAAGGTCATCCTGGAAGCCACGCTTCATAGTCGAGCTAAGCGATTTTCCATGGTAAACGACATGACTCTCACCGAACTAATCACAACCGCATTAAAGGAGCGCTTGGCAGCTGATGCTGTGAATCGTTTGAATGTTGAGATTCAAGTTCAAAGCCCTTCCCGCTGACTCCCGATCTGCGACGGCGCCGCCACCCCAGCGCAGACCTCGAGCCCGAGGCTCGGCCCCTGGGCGAACTTCAGGAGACCCGTGATTCTGCCCGCTGCCCCCTGCTGAAGCTCAACCCCGGTGCCTTCATCCGCTGCCGAGCGTTAGCGCGGGTCGATCGAAGCCTCTCCGGGCAGGCCGCACTGAGCAAGGTGGCCTATGCCCTCAGCCTCTGCAGCAAATGCCTGACTAGATCACAAGCCATTTGCCTAAACATCTTCACGTATCACTCGCAATTCTTCAGCCTGACGCCGATCAGCACGAGCTCGGATTCAGCTTTGGCGCACCGATGCGCATCCACGCATCGCAGCAAAAACGCATCGCCAATGCTGATAGATGCGATGATGAGCTGTTTCCTGGTACCCCAAGATCAGCACCCTTTCGGAACTCACCGATGCCGTCTCCCTGAAAAAGGATGGGAGCCGGGTTTCGCTGGAAGGCGTGCTGACGGGTGCTGCGTTTGGAATTGTGTTCCTGTACCTGCTCGATGCGGGTCAGGAAGCCCTGGCAGGGCAGCGACGCCGGCCAACGGGCCCCGTGATCCTGGGGGATGACGACGGATTGGGACCGTTTCGCACCTCAGTGGGTCGCATCCCGATCGCCCCCCTGGGCGAAGTGGAGGTAGGGCCGCCCGGCCGACCAGCGGCCAATCCCGCAACGGGTGGAAGCAACCAGCCGCGGCAAGGGAGTGGATCCGGAGACCCCCTCGCCACACCAAGCCGGCCGCTGGGACTGACCGTCACGCCCTCACCCAACTACGGGGGTTCGGCGGGTTTTGAGGAATTGCCGATCAACGGACCATCGTCCTCAGGGAGCGGCATCGTCCCCAAGAAAAATCAGCCCAATAATCCAGAAACCCCAAGCAGCCCAAGCGTCCCAGGCAGCTCAAGGGGAACAACGATTGCCGAGGACCCTGATCCGCAGGAGCTGCCGCAATTGTTGTTGGTGCTGGTGCGGGTCACCTCCCAGAGCAACGCAATCAGTGTGGAAGGAAAGGCGATCAGCCAAAGCCTGATCGACCAGCACGCCGTAGCCGATAGTGTCGTGGACATTCGGTATCAAACCGAACCAGGCTTTGATATGCGCAGTGAATTGTTTTTGCCCGCATTGGCCAATTCACGCCTTTCCGATGCTGATTTGCAGGTGATCTCGCAGAACGTCGGGATCGTGAACAGCAAGGTTCTTGGCGGAACGGCCAGCGACCTGCTGGTGATCGGTGTGCAAGATCTACTTTCGCTGGTGGTGATGACACCCAAGGCCGGCATGGCATCAATCAACAGCCGCACCACTGGCGGGGAGCGAAGCAGACTCGATTTGGGTGATGGGGCCAACGTGCTTGATGTGGAAGCTCTGCAACGGCTCAGCTTCACCGCGATCGGATTGCCGGAACAAGCGAAGTTAAGTTTTAGTCTCTTAACCGAGGGGCTGAAATCAAGTTTTGTAAAGATGGGAGGAGGCAGTGACAGCCTGATGATCAACAGCGGCTGGTATGGCGGATACCTGCCCGAAGACTACCCACTGTTTCTGAAACATCAGGATCTTGGGATCAGCCTCGATCTGAGCCAACTGAGTGGAATGGCAAACGACTCTGCCCTCAGACATGTTTCATTGAATGCCACGGCGATCGGCATGGATGCAAGCGCAGTGGATCTTGGTGAAGGAAATAACTATATGGCGATCAACACTCGCATCGACCAAGATCTCAGCCAGCAGCTCGGCCTGCTCGGATCTGGTGGCAGCAGCCAGGTGGAGCTCGATCGAATCGGTATGCGCGATTCCAGCATCCGCATGGGTGGCGGCGACGATACCTTGATCGTGAATGGAAGAATCCTGAACTCAACCATCGATCTTGGTGCTGGTCGCAATAAGCTGCTGCTTGAAATGGCGCCGGAGGATGGCAGCACAATTGTGAACGGAAGCGGCAGCAATGACATCACTGTTTCCAACAGTGTGGGCAGTGTGCTGCAGGCTGGATCAGGGAATGACACTCTTTACCTTAGCGACTCCCAAGCCTATGGAGCGTTTGATGGTGGTGAAGGCGATAACAGCCTGATCTCAGCCTCCGGGCCGGGGTCCGTGCGCGATGTGGTGACTTTGACAGGTCCCGATCAGGGCTATATGAATGCCTTTCATTTCACCAATGTCGGAACACTTGATACGGGTGGAAACAATGACATTGTGATCATGGAACTAGCAAGCAGTCTCACAGGCAAGCTATTGGGTGGCGCTGGACTCGACCGACTGGAGTTTCACAACTGGAGCCTACCGGTCACGGTGGACCTTGACCTGGGCGCTTCAACAGCGATCAGTGGTGGCGCATCGGCCAGTCTGCTGGGATTTGAGAAGGTGATCGGGGGTAATGGCAACGATTTTCTTGTCAGTTCCGGCGCTTTCTTGGGCATCAATGGCGGCCTCGGCGATGACGTGATGTATCTGCGTTGGAGCCCCTGGCTATCGTCATCAGATCAGGGTCTCCAGGTGAATGGAGGACCTGGCAAGGATTTATTCGTCTTCAGTGGTCTCGATGGGGAGAAACCCTCCCGATGGGATGGCAAGTCGGGTCTACCAAACCTGACAGATTTTGACCTCAGCTATGACAACACGCGGGGGATTGGACTCACCGATCGAATCGGTGTGATGCAGACAACCCTTGCAGCCGATGGCAGCAAAAAGCAGCTGTTTACGGAATTGACACCCAGCGGCCTTTCTGGGGTCGGTAACATCAAGCTGCTGCCGATTGCCCCGATCGAGCAACTGGTCTCGGGCATGACCGACAACACAAAACAGCTAGCGATCAGCTTTGATCCCCTATCCAACCGTCTCCCTGATCTGGTGATGCTCGGCAGTAATGGCAAGGGAACCTTCGAAACGGTGGCCCATCTGCAAATCAACCGGATCGAACCCACCCTGCTCTAAACATCCGGCTCTGAGCAGCTTGCCACCATCGACCGAGGCCTGATCACTTAGCGAATCGAACGGGTGCTATCGATGAAACTGTTGAAACGGTCGCTCACCAGGCTGATGGCGGGCCTGGACCCGATCTGCACCAGCGCCATAACAGACATACCAGCCCTGAGCGGATAATCCCTACCCTGATGCTGCAGACTGGCGCGTGCAAGAGAAACCTTGGCCTTGAAATATTGCTGCGGCGTCTCCTGATCGGCAGGATAACGATCCTCACTAATCCGGGTCAAGGTTCCCTTGATCGAGCCGTATTCGGTGAATGGGAAGGAATTGATGCGCACCTCTACGGGCATACCGACTTTGATCCAGCCGATATCCTTATTGGTGAGATGAACTTCAGCCTCAAGGCCATTCTGGGGAATAATCTTCAGAATCGGCCGGCTGGCCAGGGCCACCTCAGATACGCGGGCGGTGAGGTCGAAGATCTTGCCAGACCTGGAGGCCGTGATTCGACCCAGGACGAGTCGATCATCGAGATCGGCAACGCGATTGTTGGCTTCGATCAACTGCTGGCGAGCATTGTCGTAACTGGTGAACAGCTCCTTGGCATTGGCAACACCAATCTGGTTCAACTTAAAGCCCGATTCAAGCTCGCGGCGCCCCGAGGAGGCCACCTCCAGCTCGGCTCGCTGCACGGCACTCACCAATTCAGCCAGACGCTCCTGCTGACGGTCCACCTCCAAGCGCGAGATGGCTCCCTGGGCCAGCAGCTGCTCCATCCTGCTGGTGATATTGCGATCAATCGCAAGCCTGATCTTCAAACCAGCCAGATCCGATTGAGCCTGGGCTGTATTGATGCGAATCCGCTTTTGCTCTTCCTTAGCCGATTTCTGACGCAGCACAACCTCAAGTTTCTCCAAGGTGAGCTGTCGATTGCTTTCATCCTGACCCGCCGGCAGGGCTGCCAGCCCTAGTTGGTCGGCGAGCAAGGCGGTGCGCTTTCGCCACAGCTGCCGCTGCTTCTGCACATTGGCGAGTTGCTGGCGATTCACCTTTTCGCGCAACACCACGAGCAACTGACCGGCCTTGACGCTCTCGCCCTCCTTCACGAGCACACGCTCCACCAAACTGTTGAACGGCGGACTTATTTCGGCCACCCCCCCCGTGGGCCTGAGTTCACCGTTGGCGCTGATCGAACTGTCGAGCTTGGCTGTGAAGCCGTAAACAATGCTGAAGGCTGTGAGCCCGATGAGGCTCCACACCGTGGCGCGACTCCAGCCCCTGGTACTGCGGGGCAGGGTGGTGCGCCGACGCCGATACCCTCTCGGCCTCTGCTCTTCGGCGACCGGCCTTGGCGCTGGCGGCGGCGCAACCCTCTGGTTGAGGGGATCGGAAGGGACCCCATCGCCCCCAAGGTCGACGGCATCGGGATCACGGGATGGCGGTGGTCGACGCCGACGGGCAGAACCGGCAGGACCGGTGGTCATGGACGGATCCTTGGTTCAGATGCGGCGGCTCGGTGGCTATCCCGCAAGGGCTGGCGCTTCCGGAGCCGAGGGGGAGGCGGAAGAGGAGGAGGAGCTGCTGGAGCGCCCTTGCTGCCGGTACAACACATAGTAAGCGCCGCGGGCAGCCATCAATTCCTTATGAGTACCGGCCTCGAGCACGGTTCCATTGCCCATGCAAACAATCAGATCGGCATTCACAATCGAGGAAAGACGGTGGGTGATAAACAACACGGTGCAACCCTTGAGGCTCTTCATCAGGTTTTCACTCACCACCCGCTCGGTCTGATAATCGAGCGCTGAGGTGGCCTCATCCATGATCAGCATCCTCGGCTTCTGCAGGATCGTGCGGGCAATCGCAATCCGCTGCCGTTGACCACCGGAGAGGCCACCGCCACGCTCGCCCACCTCGGTGGAATAGCCGGCCGGTAGATCCATGATGAAATCGTGGGCACAGGCGATGGTGGCAGCTTCAACAATCTCCTCGCTGCTGGCATCGGGATTGGTGAGCGTGATGTTTTCTTCCACCGACCCATCAAATAGCACCGTTTCCTGCGGCACGATGCCGATTTGGCGCCGCAGCGAATACAACTCCACTTTGCTGATATCAATCGAATCCACCAGAACCGTTCCCCCTTCGGGCTGATAGAGGCGCGCTAGTAATTTTGTGAGCGTACTTTTACCGGAGCCGCTCGTACCAACCACAGCCACGAAAACACCGTGAGGAATTTCGAGATTCACGCCCTTGAGCAGCAGTGGCGAGGAGGGTTTGTAGCGGAACTTGATGTTCTGGAACGAGATCTGCCCTTGAATGGGTGGCATCACAATCCGATTGGCATTATCCGCGGGTGCCTCCTGGGGGTGGTCGATCACATCACTCAGGCGTTCCAACGACAGGGCTGTTTCCTGCACGGATTGCCAGATGGAGGTCATGCGCAGGATCGGGCCTGTCACATAGCCAGCGATCATTCGGAAAGCGATCAGCTCACCAAGGCTCAGCTTGCCATCCAGTACCAGCGAGGCGCCGGCCCAGATCAGCAAAAGGCTGGAGAGCTGATTGAGAAAGGAGCCCAACGTATTGGCAACGGTGCTCACAATCGTGTTGTCAAAACCCTCGGCAATGAAATCGGTGTAGAGGTCCTGCCATTTCCAGCGGCTGCGCAGTTCGATGTTCTGCGCCTTCACCGTCATCATGCTGCTCAGAACCTCGATGAGATGGCTCTGGGTCTTGCCACTGGCCACCGCTCGTGTCTGCAGCTGCTTGCGCACAATCGGCGAAACCACCAGGGTGAGACCGACCAGAAGCGGAATCACGGCCAGGGTAAGTAGTGTTAACTCCCAGCTGTACATCAACATGACTACGATATAAACCAGCGAAAACACCGCATCTAGAATGGTGGTCAGTGCTGTGCCAGTAAGAAAACCCCTGATTTTCTCCAACTCAGCGATCCGGCTGCTCACTTCGCCGACCGGGCGGCGATCAAAATAGCTCAGGGGCAGCCGCAGAAGGTGATCGATAATCTTGGTGCCAAGGGAGAGATCGATTCGGTTGGTGGTATCGATGAACAAAAACGTACGCAAACAGAGCAATAGGCCTTCAAAGATCGCGAACACCACCAAGAGCAATCCCAGCACCCCAAGGGATTCGCGATTAGAATTGATGATCACCTTATCGATCACCTGCTGGATCAACAGAGGATTCACCAGGCCGAAGAGCTGCACGAAGAAACTGGCTAGCAACACCTCCAGCAACACCACGCGATGGTGCACGATCGAAGGAATGAACCAGCTGAAGCCAAATTTCTTCTGCGGCGTCAGTTCATTCAGCTTCAGGGTCAGCACCTCACCCTCCTCACCCCATTGCTCCTTTAACTCCGCAATGGTGAGTTCCTGATTACCAACCGCCGGAATGCCAATCACCACCGACTTGACACCGGTTCGATAGATCACGGCCAGGCCATTGCCCCAGCGCACCATCAAAGGTGGATCCAAGCGGTTGATCGCCTCGGTCTTCACCTCCAGCAACTGCGTGGACAAACCGAGCGATTCCGCCACAGCCCCGGCCAAGGGCAAGGAGGCTTCGCCGTGGCGTTTGACATGGTCGGAGAAGACGCGCCGCAGCAGTTCGCGGCGGAAAGGCAACCCCAGATGCTCACTCACCATCCGGAAGGCTGCGATCGGCGAATCGAGCGGACCGGCACCTCGGAACCAGGGATAGCTGCTTGCGCTGCGCTTCCCTCCCGGAGCGTCGTCAACGTCATCGGCTTCCAACTCGGGCAGATCGGGACTGAGCGGAATCGCCTCGACGTCCCCCATTTGGCGCAGCTGCTCCTGCCAGCGCCCGAGCAACAGCTCCTCGGTGGCCTCGCCCTCCTCAGCCTGGGGTGGATCCAAGAGTCGGGTCAGGGCGGTGCGATCCACCCCCAGCACCCGCACGGGCTCATCACCGGAGGGAAGCTGAGGCGGCGGCAGCACCGTGCCCAGGGGCAACGATCCGGTGGAGGACAACCAGATGCGCTCCTCGGGAAAGGTGGTGGCCCTGATCTGGGCGGGTGTCATCGCCACCGCCCGGGTGCCATCCGCCAGCTGCAGCGAAGCCTGGATCACCTCATCGCTGAGTACGCGGGGGTATTCGCGCAGGTGGGCATCCAGCACTGCGAACAGCTCCGCCGGGGCCACGCTCCCCTGCACCCGCTGGGCGAGGGGTGGATGGGTAGCCATGGCCTCCCGAAGAGCCGCATGGGGGATGGCCAGCGCCACCAGATCCGATGAGGCCAGCAGGATTTCCCGGTTCACGCCACAGCTGAGCTGCGACCAGCCCAACACCGCGCCGGGTTCCAGGCGCTGCAGGGTGGCCACCCCCTTGGCGAAGCGCGACGCCATCACCACCGAGCGGGCCGCGCCCTGCAGCAGAAAGAAGGTCTGCGGTGGGGCCTGCTCCAGGCGGCTGATCGGTTGGCCCAAAGCGAAACGCAACAGCTGCCCCTCTGCAGCCAGGGCCCGGAGCAGGGGTTCCGGCTGGTCGGCCAGAAAGGGAAAGGAGCGAAGCAGATCGAAGATCTGATCCGGAGTGGCCATGGTCAGCTGGCCAGGTTGGTGGATTCTGGGGCGGCCACGAGATTGGAGGATTCTGGGACCGGCACCAGGGTGGGATAGAAGGCTGCCAGGAGGGCATCGAGAGTTTCATCCAGCTCCTGTTGCAGCAGCTCCTGCAGCAACTGAATGCGGGTGGCGTCGTTAAGGCTGGCGGGTTGACGATGTTCCATCAGCACCAGCAGCACCCAGGAATCGACGCGGAATGGAGCATGCACCTCACCCACCTTGAGGGATTCGAGCACGGCCCGGATCGTGGGGTGGGGCTGGCTGATCAGCATCGGGCCCACCAGGCCATGGCTGAACCGTTCTTCGCCAAGGGAATGGCGCCGGGCGAGCTCGGTGAAATCAGCCTTGTCGTCAATCAGGCGCAGATACAGCTCCTCGGCCGCCCCCTGATTGTGCAACCGGATCAGGCCATAGACCACCTGTTCTAGATCCTTGCGCCGCTCGAGGAAATAGGGCTCCAAGCGCTCCTGGTAGCGAGTTTCCATCAGCTTCTGCAGCCGCACCTGATCCCAGCGCTGGCCCATACCAAGTTTCAGGGGATCGGGGAGGTTCGCGATCCAGTCGCCCGCCAAGCTGGTGGGTGGTTCCCCATCCACCCCCTCCCAGAGGCGCTGGATGATCACCGGCTCCTCCATGGGGCTGAAGGTCACCCCCTCCCGCAGCTGGCGGAGCAGGAGCTCCTGGGCCATCGAGCGAAGGATGCCGTGTTGGAGCAGAAGCTCAGCCAGGGGCCGGCTGGCAACGGCTTGGACTCCGGCCAACAGTTCGCTTTCGAGGGCTGGGCAATCGAACATCAGGCCCTGGCTGAACCAGACACACTCTCGGAGCGATTAAGCAGATCGGTGACCGCCTCAGCCCGCAGCTGGCCCGTGCCGCCCAGGTTGAGCAGCACCGATTGCAGCGCCACGCTGCTGTTGCTCAGGCTGCTGCTGGCCTGACCGGACACTGAGGTGGCGGAGGCCACCGATTTCTGACTGGCCAGAACGGCGATCTGACCCTGATCGGCCAGGTTGATGCCCACCTGCACACCAGGGACGTCGCTGAGGATGCCTGAGGTGGTGGTGGCAGCTGTGGAGTTCGCATCACCACTCACCGACAGGGCGCTGAGGTTCGCCAGGCCGGTCGCGGTGGCCGAGACCCGGGCGAGATCAGCGCCAATCGTCAGCGCCGTGTCGCGGATGCCGGTGATGCTGGCGGGGCCAACGCCGCTCGTGCCGCCCAGGATCGTGCTGCTGTCGCCATCGGTGGCGGTGGCGCGAAGATCCACCAGACCCTGACCCGTGGCACCAACCGTGCCCAAGGGGCCGCCGCCAAACTCGATCAAAGAGAAAGTGCCAGGTGTGGGCGCACTGCCGAGAATGCCGCTGGCCTCCAGACCCATCTGGCTGGTGGCGTTGCCCGCACCGGCCGACACGGCGTTCACCAGCAAGGGGGCCACACTGCTGCCGATGCTCGCGGTGGCATTCACACTGCCCTGCTCACCGATCGTGATCGCGTTGCCGGCATCGAGGCGGAGGGCTTCGGCCTGCAGGTCGGCCAGGGCATCGGCATTGCCACTCACCAGGGAAGCGGTGCTGCGGCCAGTGATGGAAGCATCAGCGTTAATCACGCCGTCGTCACCGATGCTGATGTCTTGATTCGCCACGGCGGCGTCAATGCCACGGGCAACGAGGTTGAGGGAGCTGAGGCTGTTGTCAACCGCGGCGTTGTCGCCGATGCTGGCGGCGTCAGCCAGGGCATTGATCGTGGCGCGGGCCGTGAGGGTGCCATCGCCACCGGAGCTGAGGGCGGCGTTGTCGAAACCTTCGGCCACTAAGCCGGCACTGGCGGTGGCATCACCGGAGGTGTTGCGGGTGATGGCCTTGAGAACTCCATCAGCGGTCGCGCTGATCGCGGCACGCGCCCCCGACAGCAGCGAGAGCAGACCGCCGCCTGAGGCCAGGCCGCTGCCATCGACACCGTTGATCTGAGCGAGACTGAGCGTGTCGGGATCGGCCAGATTGATGCCGGCCTGGCGGCTGCCGGCAAAGGATGAGGCCTCAGCAGGCACCTGCAGGGTCAGCCCCCTGAGGCCACCGGTGAGCGGGGCCACGCTGTAGGAGCCCGTGGGCGTGGTGGGCGGCACCAGCAGCTGGAAGCGATCGGCATCCACCAGCTGATCGGCGAAGCCGACGCTGTCGGGGAGCAGATCGATCGCAGGGCCGCCAGGAGCGGTGGACAACTGGAAGCTGTTGCCGTTGCCTTTGACGTAGTAGGTGGTGCCCAGCTCGAGGCCGTAACGGGTGGCGGAGCTATTGGAGGGAGTGGTGCTGTTGAGTCGGAAACGGATCGCTTCACCATCGCTGTAGGTGAGATCCGCCGGCATGGTGACCGTGTTCGGTGTGAGACCTGCATCAGAGGTATCAACCCCTGTCGTGGCCAGCAGCCGAACCACGTAATCCGTGTCAGCTGTCAGATTAAGGGCACCGGCATTGGCCGTGTCGAGCACCACCCGCTGACCATCCGCCAGAAACTGGGGACCGATCAGGCTCGGCGTTGTGGCGGTGGGATCGAAGGTGGAGAGCACATTGCTGCCGTTGGTCCACAGCGAGCCCAGCGTGCTGCTGCTGCCCACGGTGCTGGCCGTGGCATTGAGCGTGAGGGTGGTATTGGCGATGACGCTCAGATCGGCACCCGCGATCTGGCTGCCGTTGCTGAGGGCGGTGGCGATGGCATAAGAAGAGGCATCGGGCACCGCATTGCCTGAGATGGCGCCAGTCAGTGTTGGGTCAGAAACGACGCTGCTGCCGGCGCCGGAACCGGCACCGCTGCGGGCCTCGGCACGCCCATCGATGCTGCTGGCTGTGGCATTGAGGCTGAGGGCGGCGCTGGCCTGCAGGGAGAGATCGTCGCCGGCTGTCGTGACACTGGTGTCCGAGCCAACCACCTGCACATTGCCTTCCGTCAGGGCATTACCGGCGGTGGTGGCCGCCTGAAGAGTGGACACTTCACTGGCGATTGCCTGGATGGTGGCATCGCTGCCGCTGAGGCTGGTGGTATGGCTCAGGGCCACCACCGAGCTCACCGGCTGGGTGTTGAGGTCATCGAGGCCTCCCAGGCGGTTGAGGCCGGCAGTCGCATCACCGGCCACGCTGGTAGCCGTGGCACGCAGGGCGTCGTTGGCCGTGGCGTTGAGCTGGAGGACCTGACCGGCCTGCAGACCAGCGACCCCGATGCCACTGCGGTTGAGGTCCACGGCGATCACCGTGCTGATCGCATCGGCGCTGGAGACCGCCGGGCGGAAGGCCTGCAATGCAATGCCGTTGTCAGCGCTGACAACATCGATCGGATCACCGGCGGGCGTAGAGCTCAGCTGGAACTCACCGCTGACCGGCATCACATTGAGAACGAAGTAATCGCGATTGGCCTGGAGGCTGTCACCGGCCGGTGCGGTACTGAAGCGGATGCGATCACCATTGATCAGTGGGAAGGCGGCGCCCCACAGGGCGGAGGGCAGAATGAAGCGGTTGGTGGCGACCGCGTTGTCCACCAGGGTGATCGACCCAAGATCCAGGGTGCCGACACCGGTGGCGCCGACCTGACTGTTATCGGTGGCGCTGGCCGTGAGGCTCAGATCAGTTCCGGCCTGAATGTTGTCGGTGGCGGCATCGGTGAGGTTGGCGTCATCAATGCCGTAGGTGCGGCTGGCCATGCCAGCAACCGCAAGGCCCTGGGTCACTGCGGCCTGGACGGACTGGCTGGTGCTGCCAGCGACGCTGGCGTTGACGGCATCGCCGGCCGTGAGGCTGGTATCGCGACTTCCGGCTGCTTCGGTGGTGGCGTTCACGTTCACCACACCATCGACTGACTGGCCCGTTGTATCTGCGTTCACCCTGCCGGTAAGGATCAGCTGAATGTCGCCGCCAGCGGTCATGGCGCTGCGATCAACGCCGATGCCGTAAGCGGAGAGCACCGCGTCGGAGCGATTGTCGACCGTGATGGCCGTGGCGCTGGCGGTTTGATCGGCCGAGGCCGAACCATTGAGATTGCGCCCGCTGAGAAGGGTCACCGCATCAGCGCCCTTCACCAGGTTGGCCTGCACGAAGGCCGACACCAGATCAGCGGTGGAACTGGCATCAGCCCTGGAGGTGGCAAGAGCGCTGGCCGCCAATCCCTGATCGGCGCCGCTGGTGCTGGTCACACCCTGCAGACCGAAGCTGCTGTTGAAGATAATTGCGGCCGGATCACCCTGCAGGAGGTTGAAGACGCGAGGACTGATGACCTGAACACCACCGGATTCAAAATTGGTCGCGGTGAAATCGGCCTGATTGCTATTAAAGGTCTTGCCGTTCGGGTCATCGATGTAATTCTGTACATCGGCGACGTAGTAGCCGGCTTGGTTGAGGCGGGCAAACTGCTGGAAAGTAAGCGTCAGCGTGACCGTGTCATTGCCGCTGTTGCCGTCGTAGCTGACCTTGATGCCCTTGCTGGTGGGTGCCGTGGCGATTTGGTCATCGCCCAGGCCTAGATCAATGCCCTGAATGTTCTTAAGCGCAGTAGCGCCAAGTTGGTAGTTATCATTATTGTTTGTACCAAAAATCGTGTCGTATGTGGTATTACCAGAGCCATCATCTACAGGGTCGCCACCATCAATCAAGTCAATGCCCTGTTCGCCGGGATTCCAGGTGCCGCTGGGGGCAACAATTTCACTGGTATTCGAGCTAGTACCATCGCCATTGAGCTTGAAGATATTGATGCCGTTGCGATCCACCGCGATGGTGTCCTCGCCGAGGTCGCTGCTGGTGATCAGGATCGTGTTGATGCCCTGGCCGCCATTCACGACATCGGCACCCTCGCCCGAAATGATGTAGTCGTCGCCCTTACCGCCATAGATGGTGTCATCGCCGCCGAGGCCGGCGAGGCGGTCAGCGCCATCGTTGCCGGCGAGGATATTGGCTGCATTGTTGCCAACAATCGCGTCATCGGCGGCACCGCCGATCACCACCTCAAAGTTGTTGACACCGAAGCTGCCGCCAAGTGCTTCGGGGGAGAAGCTGCCCAGCCCTGATCCAACGCCACCAGCACCACTGCTGCCATCGCCGCTGATCAGGGCAAGATTGGAAACGAGGGTAGCAGTAAACGCCCCTCCGGTGATCGTGTTGATATTGGTGGCGGAATAGGGATTGGCAAGCGTGATCTCACCTGCCGTCGTGTCAATGATGCCATTGGCGTCAAAGTCGAAACTGAATCCTTCCGCAGCACCCGAAAGATTCACATAGACGGGCTTGTCAATGGCAAAGCTGGAGTAGTCAAGGGTGTCCAGGGATCCGCCGCCGGCATCAACCGAGAAAGTACCCCCAGGACCGGTGGGCTCGCTAGCGGAGATGAAATCGGTGCTGTCGATTCGGAGAATATCACTTTTTTCCGTCAGTACTAGGCGCTGTATATCGCCATAGACGTCTGTCCAGTTTGTGCTCAGCTGATTGGTGGGCACGGAGATGGTCTGTGCGGCGGAACTGCTGTAGGTGATGGTGAGGTCGGAGATCGTGAGGCTAGAATTTCCGTCGGCATTCACGGTGCCGGCATCGGTGCCAAGAAGGGAGATGTCGAGTCCAACCAGATCCTGATTGGCGTAGGTGAGGGTATCGATCGACATATCGCCAACCACGGTGTTGGCCGCAGGCGTATTGGAGAAACCACCACCGCTGATCGTGTCACTACCGGTGGAAGAAATGATCAGGTCGGCGCCATCCCCGCCAGCTATCAGATCGTCACCCGTTGGCCCACGGCTGGAACCGTCCCCACCGCCGATCGTGTCGTTACCGGCCAGGCCCAATAGGGTATCGCCGCCGCCGTAACCAAGCAGGAGGTTGGCCTGGTTATCGCCGCTGATCTGATCGGAGACTCCCGAGCCATAGACATTCTCAAAGCTGCTGTCAGTGGTCTCCATCACGCCCTGATTGCCAGTGGCGTCGATGAGTCCGCCGGCCTGAGCCCCATAGACCCCGGTGGCCTTGTTCTGGCTGAGGTCAACGTTTACGCCACCGGCAAGAAAGGCGGTGTAGTCGAGAAGATCGGTGCCGCTGTCGGTATAGCTGCCACCGGAGAGAGTTCCGTAGCTGTAATTGGCACCTTCCACACCACCGCCATCTGCACGACCGACAAGCCCGCCGGAAATACTGGCAATTCCTTCAAACCGCAGGGTGTCGTTGCCACTGCCAAGGCGCAGAGATTCGAAGGCCGAGAAATCGAGGTTGTCGAGGGTGCCGGCGCCGGTGCTGTTAAGGATGGCGAGACTGGCGCCGGTGTCGTCGATCAGCACATCGCCGGTGCTGAGGCTGGCGCCAACGGCATCCGCGCCGATCAAGGTTTCGTAGTCGCTGGCTGTTCCAGAGATCAGCGCGGCGCGATTGGCCGTGGAGCTACCCGTGCCGATGCTGTCGGCGTTGATGCTGGACACCGTGAAGGTGATCGACTCTGCATGGCCCTGATAGGTGACCAGATCACCGTTGCCGTAACCGAGGCCCACATCACCAGTAATCCTGACGTTGCCGCTGCCGAGGTTGAGGGTGTCGTTGCCATCGGTGCTGTCACCATCGCTGCCGAGACTGACGTTGCCAGTGATCGAAGAACCGTTGGTCAGGGTCACCGTATCGGCGCCGCTGCCCATAACCACGTTGCCGGTGATGGAGGAAGCATTCAGTGTGAGCGTGTCACCATTGCCGTTGGTGGTGTCGCCGGCAATCCCAAGGGTGACGTTGCCGCTCACCGTCGAGCTGGCAAGGAGTGTCACCGTGTCAGCGCCGGAGCCGCTGCTCACCTCTGCCGTGATCGCGGTGCCATTGGCCGTAAGGCTGTCGTTGCCATCGAGGCTATTGCTATCGCTGCCGAGCGAGAGGGTCTGAGAGGAACCACCAACCGTGGCATTGGTAAAACTCACCACATCAGCACCGGCGCCAGAGGTGATGCTGCCGGTGATCACCGATTTGTTGCTGCTGTCGGCGCCAGTGACGGTGAGGCTGTCAGCGCCATCTTGACCATCGGTATTGCTGCCGAGGGTCAGATTGCCGGTGATTGTGGAGGCATTCAGAACGCTCACCGAGTCGACACCGCTGCCCATGAACACGTTGCCGGTCACATTGGAGGCATCGAGCATCAGCGTGTCGGTGTTGTTGCCGGTGCTGATATCGCCATCTATTCCGAGGGTGATGTTGCCGATCACCGTCGAGCTGGCAAGGAATGTCACCGTGTCAGCGCCGGAGCCGGTGCTCACCTCTGCCGTGATCGCGGTGCCGTTGGCGCTCAGGCTGTCGTTGCCATCGAGGCTGTTGCTATCGCTGCCGAGGGAGAGGGTCTGAGATGAACCACCGATCGTGGCATTGGTGAAACTCACCACATCAGCACCGGCGCCTGTCGTAATGCTGCCGTTAATCACCGACTTGGAGCTGCTGCTAGCGCCAGTGACGGTGAGGCTGTCAGCGCCATCTTGACCATCGGTATTGCTGCCGAGGGTCAGATTGCCGGTGATCGTGGAGGCATTCAGAACGCTCACCGAGTCGGCACCGCTGCCCATGAACACGTTGCCGGT
>Ga0114972_10001336_pt1 | contig 18512 bp, 16 predicted proteins | sample M_140807_EF_Meta_FD_87354 | JGI IMG/M metagenome (GOLD analysis project Ga0114972, IMG submission 87354) | Freshwater microbial communities from Lake Montjoie, Canada to study carbon cycling - M_140807_EF_MetaG | ecosystem: Environmental > Aquatic > Freshwater > Lake | place: Lake Montjoie... | reverse complement strand
TCCACCACCTCGCTCGCGGCGCGCAATGGTGGTGGCAGCAAATCAACGCTGTATGCGGCCTCCAAGGCCTTCGTCTCGAACTTCACCCGCGGCCTGGCCAAGGAGGTGGCGCGGCACGGCATCCGGGTGAATGCCATCGCGCCCGGGGTTATCGGCAAGCCCAACCAGGCCAAGACGCAGCCGGCGCATCAATTGGAGGCCTCGATCAAACTGACGCCGATGCGGCGCATCGGCACGGTCGAGGAATGCGTGGGCGCCTATCTTTTTCTGGCCTCCAGCGAGATGGCGGGCTTCATCACTGGGCAGATCATCGAGGTCAATGGCGGCTTGCAAATGCCCTGATGGCGCCCCGTCGGAGATCGCGTGCCCGCCTGTGCATCGCAACAGGTCAAGCGCCCATTATTATCACGAGGACACGACCATGCATCATAACAAACCCCCTCTTCTCATCCCGCGGCGTCGCGCCATTCTCGGCACAACGGGCGTTTTGCTGGCCAGCCCTGCCCTGGCGCAGCGTGAATTCCCCTCCCGGCCCATTCGGCTCATCGTACCATGGCTTGCGAGTGCGGCGGCTGATATCCAACTGCGCTCGCTGGCGCAAATTGCCACGCGCCATCTGGGCCAGCCTGTCATCATCGAGAACCGGGCCGGCGCCAGTGGTATTCTCGGCGCGCAGCTTCTGGCCAGTGAGGCGCAGGGCGATGGATATTTGCTAACGCAACTGCATAATTCAGCCCTGCGCGTCCCCTTCATGATGCAGCGTCCGCCTTATGATGCGCTCCGCGATTTTACCTTCGTTATCCGCCTCGTAGGCTATTCCTATGGTGTTGTGGTGCGCCCCGATTCACCCTGGCAGAGTTGGGCGCAATTCGTCGCCCACGTGAAGGCCAATCCCGGCAAGGTGAGCTTTGGTACGGCCGGCGTGGGCACCACCCAGCATGTCGCCATGGAACAGGCGGCGCGCAGCGCTGGACTGGATTGGGTGCATATTCCCTTCCGCGGCGGCGGCGATGATGTGCAGGCGCTGCTGGGCGGCAATCTCGACGCTGTGGCCTCCTCCAGCCTATGGGCTGAGATGGTGCAGAATGGGCAGTTGCGCCTGTTGGTTTCCTTCGGTGAGCAGCGCATTGCCCGCTTCCCCTCCGTGCCCACCTTGCGCGAGACCGGCATCGATGTGGCGCATACCTCGCCCTATGGGCTGGTGGCGCCAAAGGGTATGGACCCGGGCATTACCCGCATCCTGCATGATGCGCTGCATCGGGCGCTGCTTGACCCGCAGCACCTGGCGCTGCTGGAGCGCATGGATATGCCCCTGGCTTACCTCAACAGTGCGGATTATGCGGCCAGCATGCCGGCCACGCTGGAGGAACAGCGCCTGGTCGTGCGTGACCTCGGGCTGAGGATGTGAGGTTATGACTAACGATATCAGAACACTGGCCGCAGGTCTGGGCTTTCCTGAAGGCCCCGTCGCCATGCAGGATGGCTCCGTCATCTTTGTCGAGTTGAATGGCGGGCGGGTGTCCCGGGTGGATGCTGCGGGCGCCTATAACGTGCTCGGCCCGGCCGGAGGCGGCCCAAATGGCCTCGCTATGGGGCCGGATGGCATGCTCTACCTCTGCAACAATGGCGGCAGCCATTATGAGCCCGGCCATTTCGCCGGTCAGGGGCCCTCGAAGGACTATAATGGCGGCTCGATCGAGCGGGTGGACCCTGTGAGCGGCGCCCGCACTGCGATCTATCGTGATTGTGACGGCAACAAGCTGGCCGCGCCCAATGATATCGTCTTCGACCGTCAGGGCGGTTTTTACTTCACCGATCTGGGCAAACGCCGCAAGCGCGACCGGGATCATGGCGGGCTGTATTATGCGCTGCCGGATGGCTCGTCGATCAAAGAGCTGGCCTATCCGATGCTCTCGCCCAACGGGGTTGGTCTCTCCCCCGATGAGCAGACACTCTATGTGGCCGATACCGAGACGGCGCGGCTCTGGGCTTTTGATCTCGATGCGCCGGGCGTGATCCGCAAGGCCGGTTTTCCCTCACCGCATGGCGGGCGCAGCCTGGCCACCATGGGCGCGCTCTGCCGCTTCGACAGCCTGGCCGTGGAGGCTTCAGGCAATATTGCCGTCACAACGATGTTGACCGGGGCGGTTACGGTCGTCGCCCCTGATGGCCGCGTGGTGCGCTCGGTGGCAATGCCGGATACGCACCCGACCAATATTTGCTTCGGTGGCCCGGATATGCGCACGGCCTATATCACCCTGTCGCGCAAGGGAGAGCTTGTGGCGATGCGCTGGCCGGAGCCGGGATTGCGCCTCAATTTTCAGGATTGATGGCGGGCGCCGAAGCCGGGCTGCCCGTCACCACGCCCTTAACTATACCGCCAGCGCAGCCACGCCGGGCAATTCCTTGCCTTCCAGCCATTCCAGGAAGGCGCCGCCTGCGGCGGAGATATAGGTCATCCGCTCCGCCACCCCTGCATGCTTAAGGGCAGAGACGGTGTCACCGCCGCCGCCAATGCTGGCCAGCTTCCCGGCCTCGGTCAGCCGCGCCACCTCCTGCGCCACCGCCACGGTGGCGGCGTCAAATGGCGCGATCTCAAAGGCGCCAAAGGGGCCGTTCCACACCAGGGTGCGGCATTCCGCCAGCTTGGCCTTCACCGCCGCCACCGTCGCGGGGCCGACATCCAGCGCCATCATATCGGCGGGCGTGCCATCGGCCGGTACCACGCGGTGTTCCGCATGCGCCTTGAATTCAGCGGCGGCCACAAGATCCGTCGGCAGCAGAATGCTGCATCCACGCGCCGCTGCGCCGGCCATAATGTGCCGCGCCGTGTCGTGCATCTCGGCCTCCTGCAGGCTCTTGCCCACATTCATCCCCTGGGCGGCCAAAAAGGTGTTGGCCATGGCGCCGCCGATGACCAGCACGTCCACCTTGGACGAAAGATTACCCAGCAAATCCAGCTTGGTGGAGACCTTGGCGCCGCCAACGATGGCCATCACCGGCCGGGCGGGGTTTAGCAATGCGCGGTCGAGCGCCTCCAACTCGGCTTGCATCAGCCGGCCGGCATAGCTGGGCAGCAGCCGGGCCACGCCCTCGGTGCTGGCATGCGCCCGGTGCGCGGCCGAGAAGGCATCATTCACAAAGGCATCAGCCAGCCTGGCCAGCGCCGCCGACATGGCCGGGTCGTTCTTTTCCTCGCCCTTGTGGAAGCGGGTATTCTCCAGCAGCAGCACATCGCCATCTGCCATGGCGGCCACGGCAGCCTCGACTTCGGCACCCATGCAATCCTCGGCGAAACCCACCGCGTGACCGAGCGTCTCGGCCAGTGCCACGGCCATGGGCTTGAGGCTCATCTCCGGCACGCGCACGCCCTTGGGCCGATCGAAATGGCTGCATACCACCACCCGGGCACCCTTTTGTGACAATTCGCGAATGGTGGGTGCCAGGCGCTCGATGCGGGTCATATCGGTGATGCGGCCATCGCGCACCGGCAGGTTCAGGTCGGCGCGCAGCAGCACGCGCTGGCCCTGGGCATTGAGGTCATCGAGGGTGCGAAAGGGCATGGATGCTGGCAATCCTGCTGCGGGCTCAAAGGACGAGACGGTTGAGAGGTCTGCCGCCGCTGGTAGCATCCGCGGCGGAGTGCTTCCAGACGGCCTGGGGCGATATCCGTGGAGGGGCCATGCCGTTCTGGCATGGGCCCCGATTGTGAACGGTTACCGGAAGGTCGGCACCGCGTCGTCTTCCGGTAGGTCGGGCATAGGCACGTCGATGCGCACCGTGCTCGGGTCGACACTGGTTCCCGAATCGAGCCAATAGGTCACGCTCTCGGGCCAGAATATGACGATGCCAACCAGAATAATCTGCAGCACCAGCCACGGGATGGCGCCCAGATAGATGTCCTTGGTCAATACCTCCTTAGGCGCGATGCCGCGGAGATAGAACAGCGCGAAGCCGAAGGGCGGGTGCATGAAGCTGGTCTGCAGGTTGATGCAGAGCAGCACGCCGAACCACACCAAATTGATGTCCAGCTTAGCCGCGACGGGTGCCAGCAGCGGCACCACGATGAAGGCGATCTCGAAGAAATCGAGGAAGAAGGCCAGGAAGAACACGAAGACATTGACGAAGATAAGGAAGCCGGTCTGCCCGCCAGGCAAATGGCTCAACAGGTGCTCAATCCAATGCGTGCCGTCCACGCCCTGGAACACCAGCGAAAACACCGTGGCGCCGATCAGAATGAAGATGACCATGGAGGTGATGCGCATGGTATTGCCCATGGCTTCGCGCAGCAGCTTCCAGCTGTAAGTCCCCTGCGCCACGGCCAGGCCCACGGCGCCCACGGCGCCCATGGCACCGGCCTCGGTCGGCGTGGCGAGGCCCAGGAAGATGGTGCCCAGAACCAGGAAAATCAGCACGATGGAGGGCACCATGCCCTTCAGCACCCGCCAATAGAGCGGCCAGCCGCGGGGCGAGAGCGCCTCAGGCGGCAGCGGCGGCACCTTGTGCGGGGCGAAGATCGAGACCCCCAGGATGAAGAGCATGAACAGCACGATTTGCAGGATCGAAGGCCCGATCGCGCCGGCATACATATCGCCCACGCTCTTGCCGAGTTGGTCGCCCAGCACGATCAGCACCAGCGATGGCGGAATGAGCTGGGTGATGGTGCCCGAGGCCGCGATCACGCCCGTCGCGATGCGCATATCATAGCCGTAGCGCATCATGATCGGCAGCGAGATCATGCCCATGGCGATGACCGAGGCGGCGACGGTGCCGGTGATGGCGCCCAGCACCGCGCCGACCAGAATCACCGCATAGGCCAGCCCGCCCGGAACCTTGCCGAAGAGCTGCCCAGTGCCTTCCAGCAGATCCTCGGCCAGGCCGCAGCGCTCCAGGATGGCACCCATCAGGGTAAAGAATGGGATGGCCAGCAGCAGGTCATTCGACAGAATGCCAAACACCCGCAGCGGCAGATTGCCCAGGAAGGCCTGGTTGAAGAAGCCCAGCTCGATCGACAGGAAGCCGAAGAACAGCCCCACCGCTGAGAGGCTGAAAGCCGCCGGGAATCCTGCCAGCAGGAAGATCACCAAGCCGCCGAACATCAGCGGCGGCATCATGTCGAGGCTCATTGTTCGGGCTTCTTGTATTCGAGGAAGGCATTGCCCTTGACCGGCACCCCGCGCAGCACGGCGATGCGCTTGATAAGCTCCGAGAGGCCCTGAAGGACCAACAGGAGGAAGCCCAGCGGCAGGATCAGCTTCACCGGCCAGCGCAGCATGCCACCGGCATTGGGGCTCCCCTCCTGGCGCATGAAGCTGTCCCAGAAGAACGGCCAGGTCATATATAACAACAGACACATGGCCGGCAGTACAAAGAAGATGAAGCCGAAAATATCGATATAGAGCCGGGTGCGATGGCCAACCCAGCCATAGACCAGATCGACCCGCACATGCTCATTGCGCAGCAGGGTGTAGCTGGCGCCCAACATCACCATGCCGGCGAAGAGATACCACTGCAGCTCCAGCCAGGCATTGGAGGAGACCGAGATGCCATAGCGGATGAAGGCATTGCCGGCCGAGACCGTGCAGGCTGCCAGCACCATCCAATCCGCCAGGCGGCCGAAACGGGTGGAGACCCAATCGACCGCGGCGCTGAAGCTGAGCAGGGGTTGCATCAGCGCGGGCGCGCCGGCGCAGTTTCCGCCGCCTGCATGGAATAGACGAAGTTGTCGTAGGTGCTCTCGGCCACCCGGAACCACTGCAACTGAGAGTCGCGATAGGCCTTGAAGTGCTCATAGACCTTCTTGAAATTGGCGTTGCGCGCTGCGGTCTCGTCATAAAGTTCGAAGGCTGCGCGGTAGCAGGCCTCCATCACCGGCCGAGGGAAGGGCCGCAGCTGGGTGCCAGCGGCGACCAGGCGGCGCAGCGCCTGCGGGTTCTGGTTGTCGTATTTCGCGATGGTCTCGATCGTGGCGTCGCGGCAGGCCGATTCCAGCGCTTCCTTGTAGAGCTGCGGCAGCTCGTTGAACTTCGCCTGGTTAATGGTCATGGACAGGTTGAGGCCACCCTCCCACCAGCCGGGGAAGTAATAAAACGGCGCCACGCGCTGGAAGCCCAGCTTTTCGTCATCGTAGGGGCCGACCCATTCGGCGGCGTCGATCGTGCCACGCTCCAGCGCCGGGTAGATGTCGCCGCCAGCGATCTGCTGCGCCACCACGCCCAACTTGGCCAGCACATTGCCGGCAAAGCCGCCGATGCGCATTTTCAACCCGCGCAGGTCTTCCACCGTTCGGATCTCGCGGCGGAACCAGCCGCCCATCTGCGCTCCGGTATTGCCAGCGGGAATGCTCAGCACGTTGTAGGTGGCAAAGAAATCCTTCATCACCTCACGGCCGCCGCCGGCGATCAGCCAGGAATTGATCTGCCGGAAATTCATCCCGAAGGGCACGGTGCCATCGAAGGCAAAGGTTGGGTCCTTGCCAACAAAGTAGTAGCTGGCGGTATGGGTGCATTCCACCGTGCCGGCCTGCACGGCGTCCAGCGTGGCAAGGCCCGGGACCAATTCGCCGGCCTGGAAGACTTGGATGCGGAATTTATTGTCGGTCAGCGCTGCCACTCGGCGCGCAACATGCTCACCGGCACCGTAGATGGTATCAAGCGCGCGCGGAAAACTGCTGGCGCAGCGCCAGCGCACTTCCGGTGTGGCCTGGGCCAGTGCCGGGCTGGCGAGGGCCGGCAGGATGGCTGCGGCGGCTGCGCCAGCCGACATGATGTTGCGTCGTTGCATGAACGTTTTCTCCCGAGCCACGTGGAATACCACAGCAATTCTTAACCAGATTGTCCCGTATGTGAATTCTGCCCCTGCGTCCACCACCGAGTCTTCCCCACAGCGTGCCGCATGGCGCATGCTGCCCCCGTGACCCGCAGATTCCCTTCCCCATGCTGACCATGCTCTGCCTCATGCTCGTGGCGCTGCTTTTGCTAGTGCTACCGGCGGCGCTGGGCCAGGTGGGTGTGCTGCGGCTGGGGGGCGCCTTGGTGATGATGGGCATGGCGGTACTGGCGGTGCTGGCCTTGCTCATGCCCTCTGCCGAGGTGATGGCCCTGCCGCTCGGCCCGCCCTGGGCTGCCGCACTGGTTGCGCTGGACCCGCTTTCGGCGTGGTTCCTGCTGCTACTCGGGCTGACGGGCGCCTTCGCTGCGCTGCTGATCACCCCGGGGCCGCGCCATGAACTGGTCTGCTTCCCTCTCTTCCTGTTCGGTATGGCGCTGTGCATCATAGCGGCCGATGGGTTTTCGCTGCTGCTAGGCTTTGAGGCCATGTCGCTGGCCAGTTGGGCCATTCTGCATGAGCGGCGGGCAGCCCGGTTGTATCTGGTTTTTGCCATCTTCGGCGGTGGCTGCCTGATGGCCGCGATGGGCCTGCTATCGGCCGGCGCAGGGTCGCTGGGCTTCGCTGCCCTGCGCCTGACGCCGCCCGAGGGTTTTGCCGCCCTGGCCGTGCTCTTGCTGGTCACGCTGGGGGCGGGGGCCAAGGCGGGCCTGGCACCTTTGCATTTGTGGCTGCCGCTGGCGCATCCGGCCGCGCCGGCGCATGTCTCGGCGCTGATGTCCGCGGTGATGGTCAAGGTGGCGTTGTATGTCATCCTGCGCATGGTCTTCGACCTCTGCGGCCCGGCGCAGGCCTCCTTCTGGGGTATGCCCTTGTTGCTAATGGGCGCGGCCTCGGCCCTGTTGGGGGCGCTGCGGGCCAATCTCGAGAATGACACCAAGGCTATTCTGGCCTGTTCCACGATTGAGAATGTCGGGATGATCGCGGTGGGTCTCGGCCTTGCGCTGATGTTCCGTGGCGCTGACATGGCGGTGCCTGCGGCCTTGGCCCTGGCTGGCGCCCTGCTGCACGTGATGAGCCACGGGCTGTTCAAATGCGTGCTCTTTCTGGGCGTGGGGGTGGTGCTGGAGGAGGCAGGGCAGCGCCGGCTGGATGCGCTGGGCGGGCTTTTGCACAATATGCCAGTGCTGGGCTGGGCCATGCTGGTGGGCGCGCTTTCGGCCGCTGCCGTGCCGCCGCTATCGGGCTTTGCCAGCGAATGGCTGCTGCTGCAGGCCCTGCTGGGCGCCTGGCGCACTGGCGATGCGCTTTTCCAATTTGCGGCGCTGGTGGCACTGGCGCTGGTGGCGATGGCGGTGGCGCTGGGGGCTGCGGCCATGCTGCGGCTCTGGGGGCTGGTGTTTCTCGGACGTCCGCGCAGCCCTCGAGTGGCTGGGGCGGAGGATATCTCCGGCTTTGGCCGCGCGGGGCTGCTGCTGCCGGCGGCGCTGAGCCTTCTGCTGGGGGTGTTTCCCGCCCTGGCGCTTGGGCTGATGCAGCCGGTGCTGGCGCAATGGCTGGGCCCGGCGGTGGCAGTGCCGGGGGGCGTGCTGGGGCTTTCGGCGGGCGATGCCGGGGCGCGTTACATGGTGCTGCCGGCCTTCGTGCTGCTGGCCGTTTTGGCGCTGGCGCTGTGGCGTGGCGCGCAATGGCGTGGCGGGGGCGGTGCCACCCGCGCTCCGACCTGGGATTGTGGTTTCATCGCGCCCCCCGTGCATCTGCCCTTTGGCAACGCCGCCACGCAGCCCAGCGGCGAGGGTTTTGCCCAGCCTATCTCCCGCATGCTGGCCGGCCCGCTGATGGCCGCGCGTGAGCGCGTGGCGGTGCCGCCGCCCGGCAGCATGTCCAGCGCGGAATACAACGCCTCCGGCGCAGACCCGACCTGGCGGGGTTTGACCGCGCTGCGCGCTGCGCGCCATGCCGCCAGCAACAGGGTGGATCGCTTTCGTGCCCTCTCCGTCCGCCACGCGCTGGGGCTGCTCTTCGCCACCTTGGTGCTGCTGCTGGCCGTGCTGGCGGGGCTGGAGCGGCCATGATCCTCGGCCTCGCCGCCATTCTGACGCAACTCCTGCATTTGGCGCTTGTGCTGGCCGTGGCGCCGCTGCTGGTGGGGCTGGTGCGGGTGGTGAAGGCGCGGCTGATGGGCCGGCGTGGGCCGGCGCTGCTGCAACCCTGGCGGGATCTGGCAAAATTGCTGCGCAAGCGCCCGGTGCTGGCCGATGGCGCGACCGAGATTTCCCGCGCTGCGCCCTATATCGCCTGCGCGGCCACGCTCTTCGCCGCAGCGCTGGTACCGGGCTTTGCCCAGGGCATGCTGCTGGCGCCGCTGGCTGATATGCTGCTGCTGGCGGGGTTGCTGGCCTTGGCACGGGTGGCGCTGGCGCTGGCGGGCATGGATGTGGGCACGGCCTTTGGCGGTATGGGTGCTGCGCGCGAATTGAGTTTTTCCGCCTTCGCCGAGCCGGTGCTGCTGCTTTGCATCCTGGTGCTGGCCATGATCGCCGGGACAACCAATCTGGACGCAATGATTGTGGCCTTCCGCGAGGGCGGCGTGGGCCTGCGCGTCTCGCTCGCTCTCATCGCGGTGGCATTGCTGGCGGTGGGGCTGGTGGAGAATGCTCGCATGCCGGCCGATAACCCGGCCACCCATCTTGAACTCACCATGGTGCATGAGGCCATGATCCTGGAGGCAAGCGGCCGCCACCTCGCCTTGTGGGAGTTGCAGGCGGCGCTGAAACTGTTGGTCTGGATGGCGCTGCTATCGGACATATTCATGCCTTGGGGCATTGCGCCGGCAGGGGCGGGGCCGCTGGCCTGGCTGCTAGGGTTGGCGGCGTGGCTCGGCAAGATCACCGCGCTGGCCGTGGCGCTTGCGGTGTTTGAGAGCGCGATTGCCAAGATGCGGGTCTTCCGGATTCCCGAATTTCTCGGTGTGGCGCTGTTGCTGGCGGCGCTGGCGGTCGCATTGCTCTTTGTTTCGACGGGGCTCGCCTGATGGGTGGTCTGGCCTATGACATCGCGCATGTGTTGGGCGGCGCCATGCTGCTTTGCTCCTTTCTGTTGCTGACGCAGCGCCGGCTGGGTGGGGTGATTTGGCTGCTGGCGGTGCAGGGGCTGCTGCTGGCCATGGCGGCGGCGTGGCAGGGTTATTCGCAGGGCTCTGTCCATCTCTATGCCTCTGCTGCCATCGCGGTGGCCGCCAAGGCCGTGGCGATACCGCTGGCGCTGCGCGAGGCGACGCGGCGCACCGGCGGCACGGGCGCAGATGCCGGCCTGCCCACCATGCCGGCGCTGCTCGGCGGCGGTGCGATGGTGGCCTTGGCCATCCTGGTCGCGCTGCCGGCCTCTGCCGGCACCTCTGCGCTGATGCGGGAGGATCTTGCCATTGCGCTCTCCGTTCTGCTCCTGGGGCTGCTGATGATGTGCACCCGCCGCCATGCCCTGGCCCAGGCTGCGGGGCTGCTGAGCATGGAGAATGCGCTCATGCTTGCCGCCGTCGGTGCCGCTGGCATGCCGCTGGTGGTGGAACTTTCCGCCGCCGGCCTGGTGCTGGTGGTGGCGGCGTTGGCGGGGCTTTTTGGCATGCGCATGCGCGAACAGGTGGCAAGCCTGGACACCCAGGCGCTCGATGCCCATCGCGGGGACCGGCACTGATGTGGGCCGTTCTCATCCCAGCACTCGGTGCCGCGATTCTGCCCCTGGTGCCACGTGTGGCGCATTGGCTGAACATCGCCTTCGCCGCCGCTACGCTGCTGGCTGTGCTGTTGATGGAGGCGGGCGGCACGGGATGGCTGCGGCTTGATGCGCTGAACCATCCGCTGGTGCTGGTGGCGGGCGTTGTCGGCCTCGCCACTGCGGTGTTCTCGGCGCATGAGCGGGTGTCGCATTCCCGCCAGTACCATGCCGCCTTCCAGGGGTTTTGCGCCGCCAATATGTTGGCCATGCTGTCGGATAATCTCGGCCTCATGTGGGTGGCGATTGAGGCGGCGACGCTGGCCTCTGTCATCATGGTGGCCAGCCCGCGCAGCACTGCGGCGCTTGAGGCCGCCTGGAAATTCTTCATTCTCTGCGGCGTGGGCATCGCGCTCGCGCTGTTCGGCACGGTGGTGCTGCAGATGGCGCTGCCCGGTGCCGGCCTGTCCTTCGCCGCGCTGCGCGCCGGGGCGGCGGCGGCGGATCCTGGGCTTTTGAATCTTGCCTTTATCCTGCTGCTGGTGGGGTATGGCACCAAATCCGGCCTGGTGCCGCTGCACCATTGGCTGCCCGACGCCCATGCCGAGGGGCCGGTGCCGATCACCGCCGTGCTCTCGGGCCTATTGCTGACCACCGCCATGCATGCCGTGCTGCGGGCCAAGAGCGTGGTGGGCGCCAATCCAGGCACCATTCCGCCCGGTACCTTCCTGCTGGTGCTGGGGGTGGCGACGCTGCTGGTGGCGGCCTTTGGGCTGTGGCGCCGGCGGGATGCGCGGCGGCTCTTCGCCTGGTCCTCCATCAAGCATTTGGGCGTGGCGGCCATTGCCTTTGGCCTGGGTGGGCCGGCGGCCAATCTCGCCGGGTTGCTGCATCTGATCGGCCATGCCCTGGTTAAGAGTGCGGTGTTCATCGGCCTGGGGGCTGCTGTGCAACTCAAGGGCTCGCAGCGTGTGGCTGATATTGGCGGGCTCATCGCCTCGCATCCTGGGCTGGGCTGGGGGCTGGGGCTGGCTGTGCTGGGGGCGGCGGGGCTGCCGCCTTTCATGCTCTTCGCCTCGGAGTTTCTGCTGCTGACCAGCGCGGGGCGGCAGGCGCCATGGCTGCTGCTGCCGCTTCTGCTGGGGCTGCTGGTGGGTGCGGCGGCGCTGGTGCGCGCGGCGCAACGCCTGTGCCTGGGGCCGGCCACGCCGGATGTGCCAGATGCGCCAGCGCCGGGGCTGCTGGTGCAAATTCCGCTCTGGGCCCTGTTGCTGCTGGCATTTTTCGGCATGCTGGCCATGCCCGCCCCCATCGCCGCGATGTTACGCGCGGCGGCGGAGGTGCCAGGATGATCAGAAAAAACCTCTCCGCCACCGAATGGCAGGCGCTGGCCCAAAGCAGCCCGCCACTTCTGGCGATGTGGGCCGACCCCACCAGCGTCTATGCCGCCTTTATGGATGGCGCCGCCCCGCAATTGGTCAGTTGCCCGGCGCCCGATGGCCGTTTCGCCTCGTTTTCTGCCCAGCATCCCTCGGCGGCCTGGTTTGAACGGGCCATCCATGACCTTTGGGGCCTGGAGGCGGTGGGCAGCATCGATGGCCGGCCCTGGCTGGACCATGGCCGTTGGCCGGTGCTGAACCCGATGTCGAGCCGCCCGGTGCGGCATGGTACCGCGCCGCCGCAGCCTGAATTCCTCGATGCCGTGGGCGCTGGTGTGCACCAGATTGCGGTGGGCCCGGTGCATGCCGGCATTATCGAGCCCGGGCATTTTCGCTTCCATGTGGTGGGCGAGACGCTGGTGCGGCTGGAGGCCCGGTTGGGATACACCCATAAGGGCACGCTCGGGCTCATGCTCGGCAAATCGCCGCGGGCTGCGGCGCGGTTTCCGGCGCGGCTTTCGGGCGATTCCACGGTGGCGCATTCCCTGGCCTTCGCGCTCGCCGCCGAGCAGGCGGCGGGCATCGCCGCGCCGCCGCGCGCCGTGGCAATGCGCGCAGCCATGGCCGAAATCGAGCGTATCGCCAACCACCTCAATGATTGGGGTTTCATCTGCAATGACGCGGCCTTCCCCGCTGTGCATGCCCGCACGGGGGTGCTGCGCGAGGCCTTGCTGCGCGCCTGCCATGTCGCCTTCGGCCATAGGCTGATGATGGACCGCGTGCTGCCCGGCGGCGTGACCACTGACATTGCAGCCGGCGGCCTGGGGCTGATCACCGATGCGCTGGCGACGATCGAGGCCGAACTGCCGGCGCTGGAGCGCATCACCGCCAGCCATGCGAGCCTGCAAGACCGGCTGGTGACTACCGGTATCATCGCGCCCGAGCTTGCGGTTTTGCTCAATGCCGGCGGCGTGGTCGGCCGTGCATCCGGCCGCGTGGTGGATGCCCGCGCGGTGCCGGGATATGCGCCATATGACGAGTTGGAGGTGGTGCCCATCACCCGCACGGAGGGCGATGTCGCGGCACGTCTGGCCGTGCGGCAGGGCGAAATTCGTGAGAGCCTGCGGATGCTGCGCGTCATCGCCGCCGGCATGCCGGAGGGCGACATCCTGACCCCGCTGCCAGCCCGTGCCGGCGAGGCTTCTGCCCTGGTGGAAGGGTTTCGTGGTGAGTGCTTCTGCTGGCTGCGCCTCGATGATGGCGGGCTGATCCAGGCAGCCTTCCTGCGCGACCCATCCTGGCTGCATTGGCCGCTGCTGGAGGCGGCAGTGCAGGGCAATATCGTGGCCGATTTCCCGCTGATCAACAAAAGCATCAATGGCTCGTATTCGGGGGTGGATCTGTAGATGCTTTGGCCCAGGCTCGCCAAGAACCTCGCCTCGCGGCCACTGACCGACCCGGCGCCCGCCACCCGGCCGGAAGAGGTGGCGGAGCTTTCTGCCATGCTGGAGGCCAGCGCCCGCCGTAGGCTCGGCCGGTCTCTCGCCCTGCGCGTCGTTGATGCCGGCAGCTGCAATGGCTGCGAGTTGGAGCTCAACGCCACCCAGAATGTGGTGTATGATCTGGAGCGGTTTGGGTTGCGTTTTGTCGCCTCCCCCCGCCATGCCGATGTGCTGATCATCACCGGCCCCGTTACCCGCAACATGACCGAGGCGCTGCTGCGCACCCGCGCCGCTACGCCCGAGCCTTGCTTTATCGTGGCGGTGGGCGATTGTGCGATCGACGGCGGCGTCTTCAAGGGCAGCTATGCGGTGGAGGGCGGCCTCGCGGCGGAGACGCGCCCCGGCGAGGCGGTGCTGCGGCCTGATATCCGCATCCCCGGCTGCCCGCCCACGCCGACCCAGATCATCCAGGGCCTGCTCACCCTATTGGCCGCGCAGGAGTAGCAGGAAGGAGGGTGTCGCCTCCTCCGGTGGCACCGCCTGCAGCACGCTAATGGCGTCGTTGAAGAAGGCGCAGAAGGCATCGGCGTGCCAGTGTTCGGCGCGGCGGGTTTGCACCAGGCCCCAGGGGTTGTTGGCCGGGCGCAGGGAGCCTGCATTATAGGCGATGGCGACCAGCGGCGGGTCGAAGCCGGTGGGGAGCCTGCTGGCCAGGGCTTGGCGACGGATATAGGCGGCGCCAGCGGCCAGCGCGGTGTCCGGTTGCAGCAGCCGGGCGCGGTCGAGCTTCGGGTCGGCCAGGGCCTCGCGCGCGGTGGATATCAGGGTTTGCATCAGCCCGGGGGAGACGCGGTCTGGTGTTGTCTGGTCATCCAGATATCCGGGTTCTTCGCGTACGGCATCGGCCCGGCCGCCGCTCTCGGTGCAGGCGCAGGCCAGGAGCAGCTCCACCGGCACGCGTTGTGCCTGGGCGGCGCGCTGCATGGCGGTGCCATGGGTGGCCCAGGCGCGCGCCACCATGGGCATGCCGGAAGCCCGGCGCTGGCCATCTATCAACAGGCCATCGGCGGTGAGCTGCCAGAGGCGCGGGGCATTGCCGATCGGGGCGCCATGCGCCTCGGTCAGCCGGGCGATGAAGGGCTGCAGCATGGCGCGCCAATTGGCCCGCGTGGTGCTGGGCGGTGCGGCCTGCATCAGCCGGCGCCAGCTTGCCGGGCCGAGAATGCCATCGGCCAGCAGGCCCTGGGCCTGTTGGAAGCGCCGCACCGCATCGCGCGTGGCGGGGCCGAAAATGCCATCGGTGGCGAGGCTGCCCATGCCGGCGCGGCGCAGCGCCTGTTGCGCCAGCCGGATATCGGCGCCGGAGAGGAGGGGCAGGCGAAAGGACAGGCTGCGTTCGAGCGGGATCATGGCGTGGTTCCTTGCGGTTGATCGAGCAGTTCCTGGGCCCGGCTGCGCAGCAGCGGTGAGGGGCTGGCCTGGGCAGCGCGTAGGGCTTCGCGCGCTAAAACCACGGAATGCGCGGTATCGGACAAATTCGCCGCGCAGATCAGCGCCTGCGCCTGGCCCGCCGCCAGCGCCGGATGGGGATTGCTTCGCCGTGCCGCCGCGTAGGATTGTGCTGCGCAATCCAGCATGGGCCGGGCGGCGCTGCCGGGGCAGGCGGCACCAGGGGCCCGGGCCGCCATGGCGGCGGCCATGCAGGCCTCGGCCCGGCTGGCATGCAATTGCGGGCAGGCCGGGTTGGCATTGGGGCAGGGGGTGAGAACGGGCTGCTCGGCCGCCAGGGAAGGGGTTTCGCGCCAGCGCGTGAGTTGGCCGAGCGGCGGGTCCAGCACCATGGCCAAGGGCGCGCAGCCGGCCAGCGACAGCAGCAGGAGTGCCGGCCTCATGGCGTCACCTCGCGCAGAAGCTGCGTTGGGTCCTGCCGGGCCTCGCGCAGGTGGCCGAGCAATAGGGTCAGCGCCTGTAATGCCGCATGTTGCTGGGGTGAGCCCTGGGTCGGGGCCACTAGGGCGCGGGCTGTTTCGGCATCGGGCAGTTCTGCGCGGAGCGCGGGCGCTGCGCCGGAGAGGCCGGCGGTGACGCTGCGCATTGCCTCGGGCGAGACATCGCCGGCCGCCTCGCCGGCCAGCAGGGCGCTGCGGTATTCGACCAGGCCTGCCTCCACCTGGGCTGGGCTTTGAAAATGTCCGGCGCCCCAGCGCGCCCAGATCCGGGCTGCGCCATCATCGCGCAGCGCCATGTCCAGGAGGTCGGCCGCGAAGCCTGGGGTGTCGCGCAGCGAGGCCAGGGCTTGGGCGAAGATTGGGGTCAGCCGCGCCAGCGCCTCCTGCGGGGTGATGGCGCCGGGATCGAAGAGGCTGGGGTCATGCGGTGCGTCGAGCAATTGTGCCTGCCAGCGCCGCCAGGCCCCGGCCGAAAGCGACCAGCCAAAGCCCAGCAGCAGTGCCACCCCGGCCAATGGTCCGCCGGCCGCCGCGGCCGGCAGCAGCGGCGCGGCCAAGCGCAGCAGGGTGGCGAAGGGGCCACCTGCGCCGGTCAATGCGGCGGTGGCTTCCGCGATCCGGGTCAGGTCGGGAGGCGTGGCGCGGGCGGCGTCCAGCGCATCGCGGGCGCGGCGGAGCATGGCGGGGGCCTCGGCCGGCAGCAGGCCCGGGGGCATGGCTGGGCCGAAATTCTCCACCAATTCGGCGGCCACGCTGAGGTGGCGCTCCAGCCTCGCCATGGCGTCGGCCTCCCGCGCGGGGCGGGTGGCGGCTTCGGTTGCGGCCTCAATAGCCGTGGCGGTGCTCTGGCGGAGCGTTTCGTGGGCGCGCTGTTCCTGTCCCAGGGCCTCGGCCACGCGGCGATTGGCCTGGGCATCGGGCGTGGTGGCGCGCGCGCCGAAATAATAGCCGAAGACGCCGGCGATGATGCCATTCACGTAGCCGGCCACGGCATCGGACAAATTCAGCGCGGCGGCGAAGAGCAGCAGCGGCAGCCCCACCACGCCCACGATGAGGGCAAGGATGGCGCGCACCGTGCCCTCCGGCAGGGCCATGGGCATGTCACGCAAGGCGGCAAGGTGTTCGGGCGTGGTGCCGGGTTGGCCCAATAGGGCGAAGCTGCGCGCCGCGAGCCACCACAGAAAGCCGGCGAAGGCGAGGCCTACGAGGAAAATGAGCCCAGCGATGATCAGCACGGGGGGTGCCCCTGCCATTGTCTGGGGTGCCAGGGCTGCGCCGGCAGTGCCAAAAAGCGCCGCTATAAGGCCAAATATGAGGGAATGGAGGGCTGTGGGGGGCATGGGCCGTCTCCTGTTAGGGAATTCGGCACATAATCCTAATATAGGAACAAATCAAGAATTAATTGCTCGGTTTGGCGTGTTCGCCCGCGCGTGCTACCCCGCGCGGGCTTCAAAGGAACCACATCATGTCCGATACCACGCCCCCGCCGGGCGCCGGCCCCCTCGTGTTGAACATGCAGTACACCAAGGATCTCAGCTTTGAGGTTCCTGGCGCACCCAGCATTTTCGCCACGCTGCGCGAGCCCCCGGCCATTGACCTCCAGCTCGACGTTCAGGCCCGACCGATCCAGGAAGGCGAGAATGTCTTCGAGGTGACGCTGGATATCCGCGCCGATGCCAAGGTGCAGGATCAGGTCTGCTTCATTGCGGAACTGACCTATTGCGGAATTTTCACCGTCAATGTCGAAGAGGTGGATCTTGAGCCTGTGCTGCTGGTGGAATGCCCGCGCCTGCTCTTCCCCTTCGCCCGCAATATCCTGGCCGAGGTGACGCGCGATGGCGGCTTCCCGCCGGTCTTCCTGAACCCGATCGACTTCGTTGCGCTGTGGCAGAGCCGCCGCGGCCAGGCGATGGAAAACCCGGTGGGCAACGCCTGAGGCAATTATGATCCGCCTCGACAGCATTACCCGGCAGAACGGCCACCAACTGCTTTTCATTGAGGCCTCGGCGGCCTTGCAGAAGGGCGAGAAGGTGGGCCTGGTTGGCCCCAATGGCGCGGGCAAGACCACGCTGTTTCGCATGATCACCGGGCAGGAGCCGCCCGATGAGGGCCAGGTGCTGGTCGAGCGGGGCGTCACCATCGGCTTTTTCAGCCAGGATGTGGGCGAGATGTCCGGCCGCAGCGCGGTGGCCGAGGTGATGGATGGTGCGGGGGCTGTCAGCGAGGTGGCGGCCGAGTTGCACAGCCTGGAACTCGCCATGGCTGATCCGGACCGCGCCGATGAAATGGAGGCGATCATCGAGCGCTTCGGCGAGGTGCAGGCGCGCTTTGACGATCTGGGCGGCTATGCCCTGGAAAGCCGGGCGCGAGAGGTGCTGGCCGGCCTCAGTTTTTCTGAGGCGATGATGGATGGCGATGTCGGCGCGCTCTCGGGCGGATGGAAGATGCGGGTGGCGCTGGGGCGGATCCTGCTGATGCGGCCCGATGTCATGCTGCTCGATGAGCCTTCCAACCATTTGGATCTGGAGAGCCTGATCTGGCTGGAGAATTTCCTGCAGGCCTATGATGGCGCGTTGCTGATGACCTCGCATGATCGCGAGTTCATGAACCGCATCATCAATAAAGTGGTAGAAATCGATGGCGGCGCGCTGACCAGTTTTTCGGGCGATTATGAGTTCTATGAGCAGCAGCGGGCGCTGAACGAGCAGCACCAATTGGCGCAGTTCGAGCGGCAACAGGCCATGCTCTCCAAGGAAATCAAGTTTATCGAGCGGTTCAAGGCCCGCGCCTCGCATGCCGCCCAGGTGCAGAGCCGGGTGAAGAAGCTGGACAAGATCGAGCGCGTGGAGCCGCCGCGCCGGCGGCAGAGTGTGGCCTTCGAATTCCAGCCTGCGCCCCGCTCGGGCGAGGATGTGGTGAACCTGCGCGGTGTGCATAAACGCTATGGCGAGCGCGTGATCTATCAGGGCCTGGATGTGCTGATCCGCCGGCGGGAGAGGGCCTGCGTGCTGGGCATGAATGGCGCCGGCAAATCCACCCTGCTGAAACTGGTGACCGGTGCGACGGAGCCCGATGCCGGCAGCGTCTCGCTGGGGGGCAGCGTGAAGCTGGGCTATTTCGCCCAGCACGCGATGGAATTGCTGGATGGCGAATTGACCGTCTTTGAGGCGCTGGAGGCGCAGTTTCCGCGCGCTGGGCAGGGC
>Ga0114972_10001333_pt1 | contig 18535 bp, 9 predicted proteins | sample M_140807_EF_Meta_FD_87354 | JGI IMG/M metagenome (GOLD analysis project Ga0114972, IMG submission 87354) | Freshwater microbial communities from Lake Montjoie, Canada to study carbon cycling - M_140807_EF_MetaG | ecosystem: Environmental > Aquatic > Freshwater > Lake | place: Lake Montjoie... | reverse complement strand
GGCTGTGGCGACGCTTGATATTGAACAGATGGTTCGTCACATGCAGCAAGCGGTAAGCGCGGGCGTCATGGAAATGGACAAGTTCAGCGAACAGGTCCGCGGCGGTATGAAACAAGTGGGAACCATGAGTCACCAACTTGGAAAAATCATGGAACAGGTCCAGGGACAGGATAGCCGCTTCCGCCAGGTGGAGGATGGTGTCATGCAACAATCCGAAGGCGCCCAGCAAATCGATACAGCGATTGGACACCTCGGCAGTGGAGTCGAGCAGGTCTCGACAACATCCAACGAATTTTCAACTGCGGCAACACACCTTCGTGACTCAATTCAGGGACTTCAGGATCAGGTCGCTCTCGTTGACCTAGGGGCTTAAACAATGTTGGAAAATTATTTGGGTAAAAAGGGAACCATTGGCAGGCATTTGACCTTGCTTGCGGGATTCACCCTCTCGGGTCTTTTGGTCGCCAGCCTTGTCTGGTGGATGATGCTGCAAACCGTCCGGGTAAACGGTCCCCTCTATGTGAAAATCACAGAGGGTAAGGACCTGGTTGCGGACTTTTTGCCACCTCCCCTTTATGCGGTGGAGCCATACCTGGTCGCCATGCGCCTGGTTGATGAGCCTTTGGATTCTCCCAACCGTGATCCCCTGAAAGCCAGTTTTCGGAGATTGGCGAAAGAATTTCGTGAACGGTCTGAATTTTGGAAGCGTTCAACCAATTCGGTTATCACCGAAGATCCTAAATTTTCCGAAGCCACACGCTTGGGAGGAGATTTCCTTTCGCTGCTTGAACAAGAAGTGGTGGATGTAAATTCGACCAAGATTAGTCCCAAGGTTTTGTCGGCATTCGAAAGGCACAAGGATGCGGTTGAGGAGCTGATCAAGGTTGTCAATAACAAGATCTCCAGCGATGAAAAGCTTTCAAGCGATACGGTTTGGTGGTGGTCCTTCGCGCAAATCGTCTTCAATTCGCTCTTGATCGGCTTTTTGGCCTGGTTCTCCCTGGATATTGCTCGTGGAATTCTTGACCCGACCCAAACATTGGTCAAGCACATGGAAAACCTTGAAACCAAGGCCGATCTCACCTTGAGAATGGACGATACTATTGATGGGGAGATAGGCCAAATAGGCGGAATTCTCAATCGGGTTATCAGCCGTTTTCAGGAAATTCTCGGGATGGTCAAACTGTCGACCAATTCCCTTGGCGGAACAACATCGGAAATTTCCTCCTCCGCCACCGAGCAGAACGCAACAGTCCAAGGCTTCACAGCCAGTTTCAATGAGATTGCTGCCGCGGTTAAGCAAATTAGCAGTACCAGCCGGAGTCTCGCCCAAACCATCGAGCAAGTGGGCAATCAGGGTCGTGAAACGGCGCATCTTGCGGGCGAGGGTCGAGAAAACCTGAATTCGATGGAAGTGTCGATGGAGTCGTTGGCCGAGGCTACGGGATCGATTTCTGCGAAGCTTGGGACGATACGCGAGAAGGCTGGCGCGATCAATGTGGTGGTGACAACGATCACGAAGGTTGCGGACCAGACGAATCTTCTATCGATCAATGCGGCGATCGAGGCGGAAAAGGCGGGTGAAGCTGGTCGTGGTTTCCTTGTGGTTGCCCGTGAAATCCGCCGGTTGGCGGATCAGACGGCTGTGGCGACGCTTGATATTGAACAGATGGTTCGTCACATGCAGCAAGCGGTAAGCGCGGGCGTCATGGAAATGGACAAGTTCAGCGAACAGGTCCGCGGCGGATTGCGTCAGGTAGCGGGCATCAGCCAACAGCTCACACGGATCATGGAACAGGTCCAGGGTCAGGATGGAAGATTCCGATTGGTTGAGGAAGGTGTAATGCAACAGGCGGATGGCGCCCAGCAAATTGACACAGCTATCACCCACCTTGTGGGTGGTGTCCAGCAAGTAGCGACCACATCCAAAGAGTTTTTGAGTGCATCCGCACATCTGAAGGATTCGGTATCGTCCCTCCAGGCCCAGGTTTCCATTTTCCGGACCACAAAATGATCCGTATCGGGTATATATCCCTTAATGAAGGTGGATCATGTTAGCACTCATGTGTCAGGTTGGTGTGCAAAGGTGCGCTTTGGACACAGGCTCCGTGGTGGAGGTGATTCCGCGCGTCCGCCTGGATTTGATTTCCGGCGCGGGGACGTTGTTTGGTGGAATCGCCCGACATCGGGGGGAATCCATTCCGGTAATTGATCTGGGACAACTTTTTTCGGGGAAATCCTGTTCCGACCAGTGGAGCAGCCGGATAGTTGTCGTGGAAATTTCTGATGGTGGAAAAGCGCGCCGTTTTGGCCTTATGGCGGAACAAATTGAACCGGTAACATTTGCCAATGGCCCCAAAACCGCGATGGAAGCCGAAGGTCTTGGCAATTGGGGACAGATCTGCGAGGATTCCGTGGGTGTGTTCCAAATGCTGGATTTGGAAATGGTTTACTCGAGGATTATCAAGAACTCGTTGCAGGGGCGATCTGATTCCGTATCCCGCCAATTTGTCCACAATCATCTGTCGGTTCCATACCAGGGATTGACCCCCCAAAGCAATTTTGGAACACCAGGTGATTTTGGAAAATCGGGTGCAGGATGACAACCGATTCCAATGCTTCGCGGAGACCCTCCAAAACCGAAGCGCCTATGGATGCCATTGCGGCTTCACAGCCTTTATGGGGCGAATTCAGGGAAATATTGCGCGAATCGATCGGCTTAAAAAATGACTTGATTCAGGACAATATTCTTCGGGTAGCGTTGCGTGACTTGTCCGCCACCCTTGGTGATAATCCGACAGTTTGGCTTGATTCCGTCAAATCGGATCCGTTGATCCGACACAAATTTTGTGAACATTTCACGGTTGGGGAAACCTGGTTTTTCCGCGATTGGACTCCATTCGCGTGCCTTAGGCAATTCGCGGAGGATTTCAGGATTCGAAATGGGTCCGCTCGACCGATTCGTATTCTGAGCATTCCATGTTCCACCGGGCAGGAACCATGGTCCATGGCGATGCAATTTGCCTGGTTGGGATGGACATCGGACCAAGTGATCATCGACGCACTGGATTTGAACCAATCCTCCCTGGCGGCGATGAAAACCAGAATTTACAAAAACTTTTCGCGACGGGAAGCCAATCCGGAAGCGAACTTGATGCTTGATAATTACACCAAGCCTTTGCCTGATGGATTTGAGGTAGATTCCCAACTTGTCAAATATGTAAAAATCCATCATGGAAATATCCTAGATCCCCAGTTGGATCCCACAGGATGTGGAGCAAAATATGATGTAATTTTTTCGCGAAATCTGTTCATCTATCTGGACCTTCCCTCGCGGGCCAAAGCAATGGCCAATCTGATGCGCATGCTTGACAAGGATGGTATCCTCTATTTTGGACATGCGGAAGGCAGCGTGATTGAAGGTCATGGCCTGGTTCCTTGGAATTCGGCATTTACTTTTGCATTCACGCGAGGCAAAGCTCTGCCTGTTGTCAAAGAAATCAAATCATCATGGGCGGATCGAATGGCGGCGGGGGCGCCCGTAATTCCACCACCCAAAAGCCCTGGTAACAAAAAAACGGTCACAGATCCTTTGACCAGGAATTCGGCTATTCCACCAAAGGTTGTCGAAACCAAAACGGAACTGAAGCCCCGCAATACGGTAGCTCCGGCAAGTTCACCTGTCGTCGATCCGATAGCAAGAGCGCTTAGAGAAGCGGATGCGGGGAATTTGGACACCGCTGCTGGTCTTTACACCGCGCTTCTGAAATCCGAGCCCATTAACGGCAAGATTTGGAGGATGGCGGCGACGGTGGAACATGCACGGGGAAAAACCGACGAAGCAATAAAGATGTTTGACCGGGCTTTGTACCTGGATCCAAAGGATGTCGAGGCGTTGCGAATGCTGTCGCTGATCAGGCGTCAAAGGGGAGAAATTGCCCGGGCGGAGCAACTTGAACGGCGGCTTGCCACTAATGATCCCGGCAATTTAAAAAACACTAAAATAACTCCGGAAAATCCGGTTAATTATGGGGGGCACCGATAATGACGGCCAGTTCCGCGACGGGTCTAGTCCAACTGCCTATGACCGCTTTGGATGAATCCGGAGAATTTTGTTGGAACCGAATTGGTGTCCAGGGTGACAGTTCCTGCCCAAGGTTGAAGGAAGTTGTCCATTGCCATAATTGCCCGATTTACTCCGCTGCGGGTAGAATGCTGTTTGACAGGCCACCTCCGGATGGCTTGATCGAAGAGCGTACCCTTGAAGTCGCCCGTGTGGAATCGCGGGAGACGGATGATTTGGAATCGGCACTCCTGTTCCGATTAGGCGCGGAATGGCTGTTGCTTGATGCCATCAACATTGTTGAAGTGGCTGAACCTCGCGTGATCCGTCGAATTCCCCGGAGGACTGATGCGGTATTTCTGGGGATTGTCAACATTCGTGGGGAATTGCGGTTGGCGTTTGATTTGCGCCAATTGCTTGGGATCGCCGCCCTTGAGGGATCACCCAAATCGCTTTCCCGATTTGTGGTGATTCATTGGGAAAGGCAAACCTGGGTATTTCCCGCCGACGAGGTCAGCGCGGTAATCCGTCATGGGCGGGCCCGGGAAACAGGAGCGCCATCCACGCTCGAGAGGTGGAAATCCGCCTTGGTGCGCACTGTGGTTGATTGGGAAGGGAAAAAAGCAGGCAAGATTGACCCAGGTGAGCTTTTGGCTCGCCTGGTGAAGCATGTGGGTTGATTCCTAAACAAACAAATAAAGAGTCTCCTATGTCTGATATTTTGTTGGAATTGTTCCGGGAAGAAGCCGCAACGAATCTCAATGTCCTGGCCAATGGGCTGATTGAAGGGGAGCATGGCGGCCTTCTACCCAAGGATATTGAGCCGCTCATGCGAGCCGCCCACTCCCTCAAGGGCGCGGCCAGGGTGATCGGGCTGACTCCGTTCGTTGATGTCGCCCACCTGGCGGAGGACATCCTTGTCGCCGCACAAAATGGGGTGACCCAACTGGTAAGCGCCGACTTTGATCTTTTACTTTCGACAGTCGAATTGTTGAGGGAAATGGTTGAGTATTCAGGCCCGGGATTTCAGAATTGGTACAGCAACGAATCGCAAAAAGTTGACCAACATTTGGATCAGTTGTCCAGGCGTGCCGCAGGCGAGGCCATTGTCCAGCCAAAGCCAACCAAATTAACTTCAATCGAAACAAAAGCACCAGAAAAAGCTGTCGAATTGGAAATTCCCGCTGAAGCCGCGCCAGCAGTCGAAGCTTCCGCCGAAACTCCCGCATTCTGGACCAGTCTGACCGATCAGGAATCCGGGCCAATGCTCGACCTGATGAAATCGGAATTGGCAAGGGCCATGACGGATTTCCAGGCGGCGGTGGAAACAGCCAATGGCGATCCCAAAAAGATGGCTAGCATGGTCGACAACATCCGCGAATGTCGCGGTTGTGGACTATTGGTTGAAGCCACCCAGGTTGTTGAATTGACCAATGCGATTGAAAAGGTCTTGCAAGGATTGGTTGAAAACCCGGGAAACTGGCAAACGGTTCAGCCCTGGTTGCGTGACGCTTCAAAGCTTCTTGATGAAACCGGCAAGGCTTGCGGTGAGGGGTTCGCAAAGTGGACCGAGTCCCAAGCCTCACGCGCCGCCGGGATTTTTCATGTTGGGTCTGTTGGATCACAACCCCCAAAAGTCGAAAAGGAATCCGTCAAAGTCACAGCGCCTGTCCCTGTCGTTGAGCCCGCCGTCGCCGCTCCCAAGGCTGCTGTCTCAAACGAAGTTCCCAGAAAAGAAGTATCCCCCCCATCCCCGAAACCCGAAGTTCCTGTCCCTGCCCCTGTCTCCAGAAGGGAATCCAAGGAGACAGTCTCCGAGGGAGCCCAAGCTGAGAGAATCGTAAGGATCAACGCGCAAGCCCTGGAAAAGTTGATGGGGCTTGCGGGGGAATCCCTCCTGGAGGCGCGCTGGCTTCAGGCCTTTGCGCAGAGTCTTCAACGATTGAGGCGACAGCAATCCATCCTTCAGGACGAAATGGATGAAATCCTCGGCGCGTTGGGCAAGGAGCGCGTGGATCTCGACCGTCTTCGGGAGACCTTGCAGGGATATCGTCAAAAATTTGTCGGCCAAGGCGAATTGCTTGTGGAGAGGGTGACATCCTTCGAAGAGCATGCCAGGCAGTCTGATGATCTGAATAGTCGGCTTTATCGCGAAGTGATCCTTAGTCGGATGACCCCGTTTCGCAATGGCGTACAGGGTTTCCCCAAAATGGTACGCGATATCTGCAAGCAACTGGGCAAACAGGGCAAGCTGGAAATCCGGGGGATGGATACCGAAGTAGATCGGGATATCCTCGATAAGCTGGACGCACCCTTGACCCATATGATTCGCAATTCGCTGGATCATGGTCTGGAATTGCCGGAAGATCGCGAAGCCGCTGGAAAGAACCCTTCCGGGAACCTTGTCCTGGAGGCCCGTCATGCCGCCGGAATGCTTGTGATTACTCTTTCCGATGATGGAAGGGGAGTCAATCTGGACAGGATTCGGGCCAAGATCATCGAGAGACGGCTAGCTTCGGCGGATATGGTTGGCAGGATGTCGGAAACCGAACTCCTGGAATTCCTGTTCCTGCCGGGTTTCAGCACCGCGGGAGCGGTTACGGAACTTTCCGGTAGGGGTGTTGGTCTTGATGTGGTCCACAGCACCATCACGAGCGTTGGTGGAAGTGTTCGGCTTACCAGCACGGTTGGGAAGGGAACCACATTCCACATGCAGCTTCCCCTGACGCTCTCGGTGATCAGGGCGGTATTGGCGCGCATTAGTGGCGATCCTTACGCGTTTCCGCACCACAGGATTGATGGACTTATGCGGGTTCCAGCATCCGAATTGCGGTCCCTTCAGGACAGGCAATTTTTTGTGGTGGATGGGCGCAATGTTGGATTGGTGCTGGCCCGACAGATCCTACAAGTGGACGGCGAGGCCGAAAGCCAGGCGGAATTGCCTGTGATCCTTTTTTCAAGCCATGGCCAATCGTATGCCCTGTTGGTGGATGAATTTGTTGGGGAACAGGATCTCGCCGTGCGGCCGATTGACCCCCGGTTGGGCAAGGTGCCGTATGTTCATGCATCGGCGATCCTCGATGATGGTTCGCCTGTCCTGATTCTGGATGTGGACGATTTGCGACGGGGAATTGACCGGCTTCTGGATGAGGGGCGTCTGAGGCGTACCGATGCCGCGGTTGGATCCGCGCACAGGCGAAGGCGCAAAAAAGTCCTGATTACTGACGATTCGATCACCGTTCGCGAAGTTCAAAGGCAACTCCTTTCAGGAAGGGGCTATGAAGTTCAAACTGCGGTAGATGGGTTGGATGGTTACAACATTGCCCGGGAGGAATCGTTCGACCTCATAATCTCCGATATCGATATGCCCCGCATGAACGGTATTGAGTTTGTGACAAAAATTCGCGCGGATGGGAAATTGAAGGACACACCGGTGGTGGTTGTCAGCTATAAAGACCGTGAGGAAGACCGACTTCGTGGACTCGAGGCCGGCGCCAACTACTACCTTACCAAAAGCAGTTTCCAGGATGACACCCTTCTCCAGGTCGTCCACGAATTGATTGGAGAACCGAATTCGTGAGAATCGCGATTGTCAACGACTTGCGCATTGCCACCGAAGCCCTCAAAAGGGTGATCGAAGCTGGGGGCCACCAACTGGCCTGGACCGCGGTGGATGGTGTGGAAAGCGTTGACAAATATCGCAATGACAAACCAGATCTGATACTGATGGATCTGGTAATGCCCAACATGGATGGGGCGGAAGCGACCAGGCAAATCAATCAGATCAAGCAGGTTCCCATCCTTGTGGTGACCTCGTCCGTTGCCGCGAATTTCAACCTCGCCACCAAAGCTATGGGTTTTGGGGCCATTGATGTGGTTTTGTTACCGGAGATGCGCGGGAACCCGATCAAGGATGGCGCGACACTCCTTGGACGATTAAAAAATATCGAAGAGATAGGCAAGGGGCGTGATCGGGGATCGTCGGTCATTGTCCCGAAATTGGAAACGACTGTTGCTTCAAAAGGGATTAAATTACCCCTCATTGTGATCGGTTGCTCCACGGGTGGGCCGGCGGCATTGGAAAAAATCATCACCAGTTTGCCCAAGGATTTTCCTGCCGCAATTATGGTAACCCAACACATTGGCTCGGAGTTTTGCGAATCGTTCGCCCGATGGCTTAACCGACCGGAAGGTCTTCCGGTTTCGCTTGCCAAGGAAGGTTCGCGCCCGGTCATAGGTCAGGTTTTGGTTTCGATGAGTCATTCCCACCTGGTCATGCGCCGGGATGGAACACTTGCTTATAGCGTTGAGCCCAAGGACAATCCGTTCGTGCCATCAATAGATGTCTTTATGGAAAGCTGCGCCCTCAATTGGACGGGCGGCAAAGGGATCGCCGGCATCCTTACCGGAATTGGCAGGGACGGCGCAAAGGGACTCCTTGCCCTGAAGAAAGTGGGTTGGGTCACATTTGCGCAGGACGCGGCGACTTCCGTGGTTTTTGGTATGCCCAAGGTGGCGGCTGAATTGGGTGGCGCGCAAACCATACTTCCTATCGGTGATGTCGAAAAATTTTTGAAGAACAATGTAACCGGGGCTGTAAAATTATGAAATCAGAAAACAATAACGATTCCATTGCCGGAATCCGCTCCATGAAAACGCGTATCCTCCTTGTCGATGACCAGGAGATCATTGGTCGGGCTGTCGGCATGATGTTGGCAGACCAACCCGACATCGAATTCCTCCACATCAAAAATCCGGTGGAGGCGATTCCGTCCGCTGTGGAGTTCAAGCCGACGGTGATCTTGCAGGATTTGGTGATGCCTGAGGTGGATGGGCTGACTCTGGTCAAGTTTTTCCGGGCGCATCCGGCGACAAAGGAAATTCCGCTGATTGTCCTCTCGGCCCGTGAGGAACCCATTACCAAGGCGAAAGCTTTTGAACTTGGCGCGAACGACTATGTTGTCAAGCTTCCCGACAAGCTGGAATTGCTCGCGAGAGTCCGCTACCACTCCTCGGGTTATCGTCACCTTCTCGAAAGGAACGAGGCCTATCAGCAAATCGAGATGTCACGCCGGAGCATGGCAGGGCAGATTCAGTCCGCCCTGAGGTATGTCCAGTCGCTCCTTCCGGCCCAACTCGACGCGACGCCCGCGGTTCCGATCCAGGCAAGGTGGAATTACCTTCCGTGTTCCTCGCTGGGCGGCGACACCTTCAATTATTTCATGCTCGATGACGATCATTTGGCGATGTACCTCCTTGACGCGACCGGTCACGGACTGGATTCGGCGCTATTGGCCGTGACGGTGATGAATGTGCTTCGTTCCCGCGCCCTTGACGCGGATTTCCTGATTCCCTCCACCGTGGTGGACGCGCTGAACAAGGCGTTTCCGATGGAGAGCTACGGAGATAAGAGTTTTACCATCTGGTATGGGGTTTATAGTATATCAAAAAGGGAGATCGCGTGGTCGGGCGGGGGGCATCCCCCTGCGTTGCTTCTTCGTCCTGGCGAGGAGCCAGAACAGTTGGAGTCGGATGGTCCGATTATCGGCATCATGCCCTGGGACGAGTTCATCACCTCGAGGCGGAGCGTGCCACCCGGAAGCCGGATTTTCCTCTATTCGGACGGTTGTCACGAGATCCACCTCCAGGATGGTGGGGAGTGGAAATTTTCCGAGTTCCTCGCGGAGGTGGTCAAAATCCGCGATATGGAAGGCGCGGCGCTACTTCAAAACCTGCTGGAGACCTGTCGAAGCCTTGCCGGCGCGGATATCCTCGATGACGATTTTACCGCTGTATTTTTCGATTTTCCCGAATAAGTTCGGCGGCAAAAGGCAAGTCCCAAATTCCTGATTTTTGTAGTCTTTCCGATATCTTCGGTTTGGCGGTGGCCACCGTGCGTCGCACACTGTAAACCATTTTTCATGAAGGTCCCGCGCAGGTCGGGCCGCATCCTTACCCATTCCCAGGATTTGCTCCCATGCTCAGCTTTGTTTGGGCCAAGCGTCTCGCCATTGCGACGATCTTCTCGTGCCTTGCCTCCACCGCGACCCGTGCAGAGGAAGAGTTCGTTCAACTCTTCAACGGCAAGGATCTCACAGGATGGAAAACCCATCCCGATGACAAAGCCAAGTGGGAAGTCAAGGATGGCTTGATCGTCGGATCCGGTCCAGCCGGTCACCTCTTCACCGAAAGGGATGATTTCTCCGATTTCGTTTTCCGCCTTACCTGTTCCATCTCGGACAAGGGTAACTCGGGCCAATATTTCCGCACCAAGTTCAAGAAGGCGTTCCCCGTTTCCGGCCAGGACGGTTACGAAGCCCAGGTAAACAGCACCGGCTCCGACAAGGTCAAGACCGGCAGCCTTTACAACTTTGTCAAGGTTTATGACATCCTCGTTCAACCCGACACCGAGTTCACCCAGGAAGTCACCGCAATTGGCAATCACATCGTGATCAAGGTCAACGGCAAAACCACTGTCGACCTCAAGATCGAAGACGAAAAGAAATTGTTTCTCAAGGGACACCTCGCCATCCAACAACACGACCCCGGTTCGGTTGTAAAGGTGCGCAAGGTCGAAGTCAAGGAATTGAAGAAGTAAATCCAGGAGGGATTGCGCAAGGGTGTGGGAGCCCCAGGATGGGGCACCACACCCTGTGTGTTTTTTTCAGTTCATAAGGAACAGGCCCCTTCCCGGGAATTTCATTCCGGGAAGGGGCCTTATTTTTTGAATGGATATATCGGGAAGCTCAAACGGTAACACCGAGGGTTTTTTCCATCCGGTTGCAACCGTATTTAGCCTATGAATTGTCCTTTTTTATTGGCGGTACCGAACGGGGAAAAATTGGAAAGCTCAATCAGTCCCCTGAATGCCACGATTCGGACCACCGATTGAACCCCTGGTCCTGAAGCAAGAAGGATTGATCCCTCGCGGGCGGAAAGTCTGGTGCCTCCGGCAAACTGGGGACCCGCATTGTAGTTTGCCAAAAGTTGGCCATTTTGCGCGCCGCTGAACATCGAGACGATGTTGCCAGTGTCTGGCGCTGTGATTATGTCGGAGTATCCATCACTATTCAGATCGCTGGACGCGATTTGGAGTCCACCAGTATACGATTTGCTTGTGGCCAAAAAGTTGAGAAGGATCTTGTTGTTTAGGCCACTGTATGCAAGAACATGGGGGCCGCCGCCTTGTCCTGGGGCGACGATGATGTCCGCATATCCATCGTTGTTGACATCGCCCGCCGCGATGCGAACCCCGCCCAGAAACCCGGTGTTGTAGGCGTAGAAGCTCTTGAGGATTGATCCATTCTTGCCACTATAAGCAACGACATGGGGGCCACCGGTTTCCCCGGCGCCGAATACGGGATCCGCATAGCCGTCGTTGTTAATATCTCCAAGCGCCACGAAAGCCCCACCATAAAAATTGGGGAAAGGCTGATAACGGCCAATGGTGGCAAAAGACCGACCATCAATGATCCGGGTGGCGGTTTTGACCCCGGGACCAGTCGCAAACAGGTAGTCGGCTATGCCATCCGCGTTGACATCACCTGTCGCGACACGCAGTTCCGCGTAATAGCCCGGGAAGGGATTGGGCATCGATTTGGTTGTTCTGGTTGTTCCGCGATATTCGTATACCACCACATTTCCCGCCCCGGGAGTTGTGACGGCGACAATATTGGAATTGGAATTGGACGCGGGTGGCGTCATTTGCGGATAAGTGGTGGTGTAAATATGGGGGCCGGGTGGGACTTCCTCGGGGCGGAAACGGGTCTGCATGTCCTTGCCCAGGGTTCCACCCAGAGTGATGGTCACCGTGGGCTGGGTGTCATCCGTGCTGAGAGCGGATCCGGTGATCAACGCCGCCGAGGGGACATTGCCGCCGGCGACTGTCGAGATCAGACGGGTCACTCCAGTGGTCATGTCCCTGAGGAAAGTGCCTCCCACAAATCCGGGGTCGTAGATACCGGTCACCAGGTTGTTGGATTTGCTCGAAAACAGGATATAGCGTCCTGAATCGCTGATGTTGGGCAACGAGGCGGCGACCTCGGGATTCACCGGGTCGGCAAGTGTTGCCTGATTGCCTGATGACTTATTATTTGCGGAAACCGAGATTAGTGTGGAGGTGCCCAGATTGACATTGCGGGCCCAAAGATTACTAAAACCTCCGAGAAGAAAATTGGGGGGAAGAGGTCCCGTTCCAAATGGAGGATAGGGGGGATTGGAAAACGGTGTGCTATAAAAGTTGTTGGCGGCGGTGCCAAACAGGTAGGTGTTTCCATCGTTGGACATCCCGCCGAAAGTAGCCAACAAATTTGTGTTGGATACGCCGTTGGGTGTGTTGATGAGCCAGGTTTTTTGCTCGTTGGTTTTGAATGTGTAAAGGTCGATGGGGGCATGCTGGCCGATGAAATAGAAACCCAAGGTAGTAGGATTTTCGGTTACCCTTGTGACCGTGATTCTTTCCAGAAGTTCGACATTGTTGTTAGTCCATCCATTTACAAGATTTGCCGCGGAGGAACTAAAGGCGATCGATTGACCATTGTCGGAGACGGCAAGATTTTGGGAATCGTAAAACTCGATGTTGGTAAATGGTGTGTAGTTCGGTTGTCCGCTGCCTGCTGCAACAAGAGGTTGATTTGACTTTCGACTAATGAGCAGGTTCTTCCCCGAGGAGACATCAAAAGCAATGACATCCAGCGAGAAATCGGAATCGGTGGTGCCCGCGACCAGGTTGGTGGAGGTTTGCCGGGTGCTGTAGACAACGCGGTTACCATCCCCGCTCAAATGCAGAAACTGGGGCTCGAACACCTGGCCGGGAATGGTTTGAGGGCCAAAAGGGCCGTAAGTGTAAATAAATTGCGGGTCATAAAACCCAAGGGCATTTTTGTTCAGATCAATCGTCGCCGTTTGGGCCAAACCGCCTGATTGCAGGTTGGCGGCGCCCACGAGGGTTGTTCCTGTGACAAGGAATCCGTCGGGGGAAACCTCCGGATATACAGTATCTTTTATAGATGTGTTAAGCTGGTCGATCCAGGGAGCCGGGATCTGACTGCTGTAAAGGACTTTATTACCATTATCAGAGATGCCACAATTGCGGGTTGCGGCCTCCGACTGATACCAATTCGCCCAGGAAGTATTGTTGTTAATGCTATTTTGGGGGTTGAGGGGATTGATATAAACCTGGAATTGGATCTGGCCAAAAACGCCAATGGCCATGGGTTTGGTCGGGTCGGGGGGAAGAGAACCAGGATTCCAGGGACCATAAGGTGGCGTGACCAGAGCCTCGGCCTTGCCTTTGGAATTCAAAAGACTGACGGTGGTGATGTTGTTGGCCGGATCAGCGGCATTGGCGCTCCAAACAAACACATCCGGAGTGCCCGTGTCGTGACTGGAAATGTAGGCCTCGGTTGTGTCGCCGAGGTTGATCCCCTGGTCAAAAATCCATTGCTGATATAGTCCCTGGTTGAAAGGTGTGTCTGGTTGGTCATTTTCCGCAGGGACTGTCGCATCGTAGCTGTGGGCGTTGATTCTCGAATCAAAAACCACATATTGCCCATCACCACTAAGCGAGGCGGATTGGGGCTCAAACGGTATCACCAAGCCATTGCCGACGCCGATATAGCCGGTGGCCTGGACGGTGCTACCCGCGAAGTGGGTGACAAGGCGGATGGTTGGGGCGGAAACACTTTGGGAGATGTCCATCCAATAAAGGTTTTCTACCGTGGGGAGGCTCTGTTGCCCCGCAACCACATTGGTGTCCAGGCTGGAAAAGAGAATCTGCTTTCCCGAGTCGCTTGTGGCGATCAGGGTGCTACCTGCGGGGATCGGAAAATTGGGCACGCCCGTTTCCGCGATGTCAATCAACGAGGCTACCGGGGTAATTCGATCTTCAAGGAATTCCAGGTTGGGACGGCGGCATTTGGAAACACGACCAGGCTTTCGGAAATTCTTGTTCCAACGAAAAAGCATCGTATCAACTCCTGTTTCATCGGCCAAGGCGTCATTGCTATGTTGGGAATGGGAATAAGCGCTAATGGGGAATTGCGCGCCAAACCGGCAACCTATCGCCAGACTTCACAGATGTTAATATATGAAATAAAAACGAATAGGAAGGTCCGATTGGAAAACCTGATCGGAAAGCCGGGTCGCACTGGATTGTTTGGTTTAATCGACAATGAGATCGTATATTTGGGATTGGATCTGCTTCAGATTACCCGTGGCCAGAACCACCTCAGCGTTCCCGTCGCAGTTCGCGTCAGCGGAAGGGATTCCCATATCCGATGCGGAGTTGGGGGCCTTCTCAAGGAAACTGGAGATCAGGGTGCCTTTTGGTCCTGACCAGATGCGAACATCTGTGTTCGCACCTGTTTGAACTACGGTGATGATGTCGATCCCTAATTCCTTGTTTTTATCCCATAAGTTAACTGATCGTCAAATTTATTGTCTTTATTGTTGAGCGGTTACCAAGTGTATCCTCGGCTTGGACCAATATACTGTATCTCCCAGCGTCCCATATGTTTTTGGGAACCATGAGCCTCCAGGAGTTTCTTCCTGTCGCAGTATGCCAAGTAAGTTTGGCTCGATCAAAAGACCATGCTTCCGACTGGCTGCCCAACCACAAAACAGAGGAGTTCTTAATAACGGCAACGCTCACCTTGCTTGTCCTATAACTCCCATCTTTAACATCTCCATCGATTTGCCCAGACCACAGTAGCTTAGGGATAATCAAGTCGGGTGAAGGGCTTGTAAATGATACCTCTGGAGGACGGATAGTGGATGCGATCCCAACATCCGATGGGGAGCTTGGGGGATTATTGAGGAAACTGTTGATCAGAGCACCAGTTCGTCCCGAATAGATACGGAAGTCTTTATTCGGACCGGATTGAGCGGCGAGGATGATGTCGTCGTAATTGTCCTTGTCGAAATCCTCAGTGGCGACCTGGATCGCTCCGGTAAAGCTACCGTAAGGGTTTAAGCTGTATTTGGGCATAGGGGAGTAGTCGCGTCCGGAAAATACCCGGACCGCTGCCCTGATGCCGCCGTTGGTGGCGACAATGATATCAGAATAGCCATCCTTGTCTAAATCGGAGGTGACTACATTCAAGCCAAAGGTGTAGCTTGTGGGAAAAGCCATGAAGCTCTTCAAAACTGCGCCTGTGGCTCCATTAAATACCTTGACATGGGGCCCACCAGATGTCGCCGGGACGGTAACAAAATCAGGGACTGAATCTGTGTTGAAATCACCAATTGCGGCACGAACACCACCAAAGAATGGGCCGTATGGAACCACCTCACGAATCTTGCCAGCGGGGCCGTAGAGGGCCGCAATACCAGGGGAACCCTTCTCGCTCCCGAATACACTGTAGTCGGTGTAAGAACCCACTCTTGCAATGGTTGGCGATGCGAGGTTGGTGTTGCCAAAGGCATCTACCACCGAACCTTCGGGTAAAGAGACCGAGTAGCGGGTGGTTCCCGTGGGTGTGAGATCAAAGGTGTATTTGCTGCCTGAACCCCGGAGGTTGGAAACGGTTGCACCCGATACGACGAAGTCGCTTGCAGTCAACCCGGATACCGGAGACGAGAATTCCAGATTGCCCACTTGGTTATTGGTCGGGCCGGTTACCAGATTGAACACGGGCAGGTTGCCCGGTTGGTTATTGTTCAAGCCGGCAACCAGATTGAACACGGTCACAACCGGACGAACGGTGGAATATTCAAAGGAGCTGTTGGTCTCTGATGGGTTGCCAAAGCTGTCAACGGCCTTGACCCTGACAGAATAGGTGCCATTGGCCAACTTGCTGGCGGCCAGAGGTAGTGACCAGGAAGATGTTCCCTGTGCGCCGAGCCAAACGGGTGTTTGTGACGAGAATCCGGTTCCATCGTAAAAGAGTCCACCAGGACCCTGAATTACCACGCTAACCGGGGGTGATCCCAAATGGGCATCTGAAATGCTTCCGGAAATCGAACCAGGCCAGGATTGGGAGTTGAATTTGCTACCGGAAACGGGGCTGGTAAGGAGAAGGATTGGAGCAACGCTGTCAATCACAAGCTTAAGAGGATCAAATGGGTCGCTTGGATTTCCTGCGCGATCCACTGCGGTTGCCACTATGCGGATCGCACCTTGAGGCAGGCCCGTCGTTGCGATGGAGAACTTGCCATTGTTGTCCGCTTTGCCTGATGCGCTGATTGGCGCGCCGGTATCCGGGGTGATAACGAGGCAGACAAGGACCCCCGGGGTCGCTTCGCCTGTGATCGTTGGGTTGTTGGTGGAAACAATAATCGGAGACGAAGAGGAGCCCTCCGACACGCGAAGCGATTGGACCACGGGATGCGAGGTGGTCAGGATCTCGATGCTGACCGGTGCGGAAAGCTGAGAGACTGATCCAGCCCGGTTGGTCACGGTGGCGGTGACTTTGTAATTGCCGTCGGGACGAAGCTGGGTCGAGTCGTCCAGGGTCCATATTCCTGATGGGTTGGGGAAGGCATATCCGGCAAGAACATCGTTCACATAAACCGAAACCAGATCGCCAAAGTTGGCTGTTCCCTGGATCGTGAGACCGGAATTGTTGGTTGCCAGGTCATAGGTGCCATCTTTACGGAGTGCGCCGATAACAACCGGAGCCTGTGGAGTAAGCCGAATGAGCTCAATCGCAAGCACCGCGACTTTGGCAGCCTTGTTGCCCGCGGCGTCAATGGTGTTTACCGTTGCCTTGTAAGATCCATCGGGAAGGTTGGTGCTTTGGGGAACTTCCCATCTCCAAGTTCCAGAAGCACTTGCATAGGTCTTGCCTTGAAGTTTGCCGACCAGGCTTGCGCCTTCAAGGTCGATCTGGATTTCGGCAAAAGGTTCCGCCTTACCACCAATCGAGAACCCGGGCAGGTTGGTAAAGCCCAGTTCGTTACTGCCGTTCTTGCTCGAAAGGGAGTTGATTACCGTGTTGGCGGGAGCGGTCTGGTCGATGAGGATGCGATAGTCCTGCGATGGGGTTTGGTTTCCAAAAGGGTCGGTGCCGATGGCGCGGAGGGTATGTCTCCCTTCGCCTAGGTTGGATAGCCCCGTCCATTTCCACTCGCCGGCAATCGCGGTGACTGTTCCCAAAAGCTTTTCCGCTGGAGTTCCCGCATCGGCCCAAAGAACGATGGTAGCGCCCGTAGGGGCTTTTCCTGAAACCTCTGTAGGGGAAACACTGGTGATTCCGTCCGAGTCGCTGTAGCCCGTATCGACTTTGATTTTATCCACAGTTACCGAACCAACAGGGTAGCCGACCGTTTGTACGGTGAAGTTAAAGGTGATGGGGGCGCCAACATTTCCGGCCACATCCGCGGCCCGAACCGTTATGCTGTTTTGCCCCTCGGAAACCGGTATGTTGATTTGCACAGAGAACTTGCCAAGTTTATCCGCCAGCCCGGACCCGATGACAACTCCGTTTTGCAGGATTTCGACAAGGGCATTGGGTTCCGCATTACCCAGTATAAACGGGGTTTTGGAGTTGGTGTAATTGGGAACCGGAGCGGAGTCACCGGTAGCTGGATTGATGATGCCGGTAACCGTTGGGGCATTCGGGTTGGTGAGGTCCACCAGGATGGTGTAGGCGGGGTTTCCGGGGACTCCGTTGTTGGATCCGGCGACTCCGGTCGCGGAGGTCGAACTTAGGATGATTTCATGTGCGCCTTCAGACAAGAGAGAAGTCGGCTGACTCCACTTTCCTGTGCTGTCCGCGACCACGGTCGCCAGGTTCAACCCGTCGAGAACGATTTGGACCGAGGAATAGGGCTGGGCGGCTCCCCAGATTAACGGATTATTGGAATTGGTGATGCCGTCTTTGTCGCTGCGACCGGTGTCTTTTACGATCCTTGTGACAACAGGCAGGGATGGAACTTCGGAATTGACAACCAGCGAAACCGGCACGCTCTTTGGACTTGGTAGATCATAGCCATCGATCTGAACGAGGGTCAGGCCGATTGGGATATTGATCGCTGTTGTTGGCAGTCCTGAGATTTGCAGATTAACCGGGCCGGGCCCAACCACCCTGGTGGTCTGGAACAGGACATTGTTCAGAAACACCTGGACTGGTCCCGTGGTGTCGAGGGTCGCTTTGAGATTGAGCGAGGTTGACTGGGTGAAATAGATTCCCTTCGGCGCCGCCGAGCCATCAATCTGGGTGATGATCGGTGCCTTGGGGCCAACGGAAACCACGGTCAAAGAGAAAGGCAACGATGCCGGACTCTTATTCGTATAAGGATCTGTTGCGTAGGCAATAAGGGTGTTGGGGCCTTCGGGGATCGCTTTGGAAAGTGTAACGACCCAGTTGCCATCCGGTTGGACCAAACCCGTGCCCAGTACCGTTGACCCCGCTACGCTCATGATCTCGATGATTGCGCCGGGTTCACCGATGCCACCAAAAGTTGGAGTGGTTGAGGGAACCGAAAGAGTAAGTGGGTTGAATGGGGTGACCGTCTTGATGGTCGGTGCCT